>JAEEGH010002421.1_pt1 | contig 50587 bp, 47 predicted proteins | sample 9134181 | NCBI WGS metagenome assembly JAEEGH01 (sample SAMN16246544, study PRJNA631951) | gut metagenome | biome: gut microbiome; feature: rumen; material: DP-attached | host: Bos | place: Iran: Karaj | collected 2018-10
TAATACCATATACTAATATATGTGTATATATAAAAAAGGTACTATATCTTAGTAATATAGTACCTTTATACATAGTTTGATTATAAAAATATTACCTTATATAAGCAGGCTCCCGGTGGCGGTACTTTTTTGTGTGATAACATGCTATACTTATCTCACCAATTTCAAGGAATAATTACAAATGAAAAAAGATTATTTTGAACAGATCAGAAATGGCAGCGAGATTACCTTCAGGGATCAGCTGTACATCATTGCAATGCTGAGTATCCCTGCCATACTCTCAGAAATCTCCACCGTAATAATGGAATATGTGGACCAGTCAATGGTTGGTCGCCTTGGTCAGACCCCCTCGGCGGCTATTGGACTTATATCCTCTTCAACATGGCTTATTGGCGGACTTTGCCGCTCGGTGACCATGGGCTTTACCGTTCAGGTGGCCCACAACATCGGTGCCAAAAAATATGCCGAGGCAAGGGCCATAACCAAACATGGAATAACTGCCATAGTACTCTTTAGCGCATTTATTGCCATGATATGTGTTGCCATCAGCGCAAGGCTTCCCTACTGGCTTGGGGGAACTGACTCCATCGCCCCCGGTGCCACCACCTACTTCCGAATTTTTGCTCTGGCGCTTCCGCTTATCCATCTAAACGGTATTTCTTCTTTGATGTTACAGAGCAGTGGTAATATCAAGACGCCCAGTATCCTCAATGTTGTTGGGTGTTTTCTAAATGTCTTTTTCAATTTCCTATTGATCTTCCCCACAAGGCAGATCATTATTCTGGGAAAAGAGCTGTCGATGCCCGGATTCGGTCTTGGCATAGCCGGAGCTGCCCTGGGTACTGCAATTGCAGAGGGAATCATCGCCTTTACGCTGTTGTACTTCCTGCTGGTTAAATCCCCGATCCTGCACCTTAGGAAAGAAAGGAAGCTTCCCTTCTCTCTGGCAGAGCTTCAGGCAGCTTCAAAGATTGCCATCCCATTTGCCATCGAACAGGGCATTATGGGCTGGGGATATGTTATGGCTACAAGGATCGTTTCACCTCTTGGGGAGGTATCCCTGGCAGCCAATTCCTTCTCAGTTACAGCGGAGAGCCTTTGCTATATGCCGGGTTATGGTATAGCCAGCGCCGCAACAGCTCTTATTGGACAGAGCCTTGGCGCCGGAAGAGGCAAGCTTGCGCAGCGCCTTGGATGGCTGGCAACAGCAACGGGAATGCTGGTGATGACCTGCACCGGAGTTTTGATGTACATTTTTGCGCCGCAGATCCTTGCAATGCTTACTCCGGTTCCTGAGATCCAGGCTCTTGGAGCTAAGGTGCTCAGGATCGAAGCCTTCGCTGAGCCCATGTTCGCTGCTTCTATAGTCGCAACAGGTGTCTTCAGAGGCGCCGGTGATACACTTGGTCCTTCCATAATCAACTTTATCAGCATGTGGGCCGTAAGACTGACCATGGCATTTTTCCTTGCTCCAATCCTTGGACTTGAGGGCGTATGGATCGCCATGTGTACTGACCTTTGCGTCAGAGGTGCACTCTTCCTCATCCGTATGGTCAGAAGACCCGTCAGCAAGGCAAGGTCAGTTGCGGGCGCACTGGGCTGACATGTGTTAAAATTATAGTAATGGAGGTGTTTTCTCATGAGACTTCTTTTGGCAGATGATGAAAAAGAACTGGTAAGTGCCCTTGTTGCTATCCTCAAGCACAGCAACTATACCGTTGATGCAGTCTACAACGGAACTGATGCCCTGGACTACGCCCTGACAGGTGAATATGACGGCATCATCCTTGACGTTATGATGCCGGGGCTTGATGGCATGGAGGTTCTAAAAAAACTTAGAGACGAGGGAGTTTCAACTCCTGTTTTATTCCTGACCGCCAAGACCGAGGTGGATGACAGGATCCGCGGACTTGACCTTGGAGCGGACGACTATCTTCCAAAGCCCTTTGATATGGGAGAGCTCCTGGCAAGGGTAAGAGCCATGCTAAGACGCAAAGAAGATTTTGCCCCCGCCAACTTGACCTGCGGAAATCTCACTCTGGACCGCTCCGGATACGATCTCATCACCCCGGATCACGAAAAAGTGCATCTCTCCGGACGTGAGTTCCAAATGATGGAAATGCTCATGACATCCCCTGGACGCATCATATCCGTGGACAACTTCATGGACCGCATCTGGGCCGACGGCGAAGCAGATGTAAATGTGGTATGGGTATACATATCAAACCTTAGGAAAAAACTAAATTCCCTTGACGCCACCTGTGAGATCAAGGCATCAAGAGGTGTTGGCTACTCCATTAATGAGGTCAAATAATGGTAAATAAACTTCGCAGAAAATTCGTTGTGACAGCTATGGCTTCACTTCTTGTGATACTTGTCGTCATGATAGCTGTCATCAATATCGTCAACGTCTTCCAGTTTGTGGATGACACTGACAAGTTTCTATCCATCCTGACCACAAATCAGGGTCTTTTCCCCGGTATGCTTGATCAGAACAAGGAAGGTCCTCCTACAGATCCCGGTGCAGATAAGCGCGGACAGAAAATGGCTGGTGACAATAACGCACCCTTCCAGAATCCCGGTGGTCCCTTTGGCTTTGATCGCGTCAACAACATGCGTGACCTGGAAATGCCATATCAGGTGAGATACTTTTTTGCAGTCTTTGACACCGAAGGAAATCTTCAGTTCGTTGATACATCCCGTATTGCATCCGTCTCCGAGGAGACAGCAAAAGAATATGCCACCGCTGTTTATGCCAATGACAAACACAAGGGCTTCTATCACTCCTTCCGCTACATGAAGGGCACCAACCCTGACGGCTCAGACATAATCGTATTCAGCGATATAAGTAACTCGGTTGTAAGTGCGTACAAGCTTTTGTTCCAGTCACTGCTTATCGGCGCATGCGCTCTTGTTGCAATGTTCGTTCTGGTCTTTCTCTTTTCCGGAAGAGCCATTGCCCCGGCGGTGGAATCCATGGAGAAGCAAAAGAGATTCATCACCGATGCAGGTCACGAGCTAAAGACGCCCCTTGCCATCATATCCGCAAACATCGATGTGCTTGAACTGGAGGCCGGAAAAAGTGAGTGGACATCCAGCATCCGCAACCAGGTCAAGAGAATGAACTCCCTGGTAAAGAATCTTTTAACCCTCTCAAGAATGGATGAGGAGAGGATGCACGTTGTCTACACAGACTTTGACATGAGCAGCTGCGTAAAAGAGACGGCGGAGTCCTTTGAAGCCATCGCAGAATCAAACTCCAAGAACTACCATATGGATATCGAAGAAGGAATTCACATCACCGGCGATAAAAATGCCCTTGTTCAGCTATCCTCGCTCCTACTTGATAACGCCATGAAATATTCCGACGAGAAGGGCAACATCAGTATTTCCCTCTCAAAGGGCAAAAATATAACACTTGAGGTATCAAATACTTCTGATTCAATTCCGGATGGAAACCTGGACAGACTCTTTGACAGATTCTACAGAGCTGACACCTCCAGAAGCAGGGAAAAAGGCGGCTACGGCATAGGACTTTCCGTTGCAAGAGCCATTGCCCAGTCCCACGGAGGCCAGATAGAAGCAAGAAAGGACGGGGATCGCACAATACGCTTTATAGTGACCCTTCCCACCAGGCTTCCTAAGAATATTCAGAAAGCAAATGCTCGATAATATGATATACTATATATATGTAACACCACTTTAAACATAAGTTTTTTGGGGAGGTTTCCATGTATAAGATAGGCGATAAAGTCATAATCCTTGACTACAGCGGCAAACCACTAAATCCACCGGTTGTAGCCGAAATAGAGGATATCTACAAAGAGGACAGAGTGAGACTTCACCTGCCGGATAACGCATGCTGCCTGGAATTTACCGACCGCTTTGAAAAGATCGATGAGGACAAGTACAAAGAGCTTCTTCACAGCGTAAGAGAAAGAGAGAAATCCCTTTGCGTCGACCTTCAGCTGGATATAAGGAAATTCGCCAGCAAGCACCCAAGAAGAAGAAAGGACGAGATCCTGAACGTCTTTAATCAGGACAAGCACTATGTGTCCATCTTAAATGCCTACGCAGGACGTGTTCAGATGTATGGCAAGGAAAACATCAGCGAGCGCTTTTTATACGAGTACAAGGATGCCTTAAGAGGCCTTGTAAGGACCAGGACCTTCTTCCACGAGCTGGATGAATCTATCCCTGTACCGGATTTTAGCTGACCTCTGTTTTAGAGGCAGACAGCCCTATCCCAATTGCCATGAACATGTAAGGCGTTGAGACAGACGTTGGGAAAGATACAAGACCATTAAGAAAATACGCAATAACCGGGAGTGCACAGACAATGGCTGCGCGCTCCTTTTTATTTTTGCAGAACTCATAAAAAACTGCGCCAATAAAAAACAGATATGTCATCACGCCCATGAGTCCTCTTTCAATGAGCATGGTCAGAAGCTCGCAGTGGGCATTAGTAAGAACATTTCCGGGAAAGACATTAAGAAGAGACTGGGCGATCTCCGGCTCCGAATAAGCATAGCCATAGAAGCCGTCCTGTCCGACTCCCACAAGCTGACGCCAGGGAGAAAGACCCTTAAACATATCAACGGAAATACTCCAGATAAGTCCTCTTCCGTTGCCAAAGTTATAGTCATAGTCTCTGAATATAATGAAGCCTCCTGCCACCAGCAAAAGAGCTGTAGCCACAAGAAGGATCTCTGTATAGATCTTCCCTCTCCACTTCGCCTTAACTTCCTCAAACAATCTGCTAAGTCTGTATAAGAAGAATGCGAGCGCCATAAGTATCAGCCCGTGATAGCCCCTGCAGCATACAATAAGCAGGTTATCCTGATAGTTGTATACGCTGCCAAAGCACATCATCAGTACTTCCACAATTTCCATGGACAGTCCCAGAATTAAGAGCTGCGCCATGATCTTCTTAAAGCTGCATCTGCTGCCAAAGCTAAGGATAAGTAGCAGGAAAAATACCCCAAACACTGTAAGGAGCGCGCTTTCACTTCCCTGTACAAAGAGCGCCACAAGTCCCAGAACTTCGTAAAGTGCGTACAAAAAGAACCCTTTGGAAAAGAGCTTTTCAGTATAGCAAAGTCCTATCCCCACCGGAACAAATATTGAAAGATATGCCACATACCAGTTGATATTTCCTATGGTTCCAAGAAAAGAATTGTTCTGACCGTAAATCTCTATCGGATAGATACGGAACCTTCCAAGAATCCCCAGCGCAAACTCAACTGCCGGAGTTATAAGAATAGCTGCGACTATGTATTTATTAAAGACCTTTTCCCTTGAAAAAGCTGCGCAGATAAACAACATCAAAAAAAATGTTAAAAAGCCTTCTCTCCACCCGGGGAGACCTAAAAAGCTCTCCGCCTTATTCCTGGAGCAGATAAAAGATATAACATTTGAAAACAAAAATGCCATTGCCGCATAGGATGTAAGCCCCGATCCTAGGCGCCAGTTTAAAAACTCCTTCCTGTTCACGGCAACAACTAAAAGGGCAAATACCAGGCTGATGCCCATGTATAAAACGCCCTTTGCCTCACCCAGCTCGAAGTATCCGTTTTTCATATACAGCGGCAGGATGGTACATATTATTATCAGATATCCCCAGTTTAAGTATTTGCGCAAGTCTCTCTCCGTTATATGATTTCTAGCTTCTCAGTAATAGCTGTATTGTACGGCTTTATCTCAAACTCCATCTTCTTCCCGGTTTTCGGATGCTTAAAGACATATTTGTAAGCCACAAGGCACGGAAATTTTATCCCCGCCTTTTGCGAATATTCTCTGCTGTCATCGCTGCAGTATTTCTCATCCCCAAGGATCGGAAAGCCCCTCGATGAGAGCTGAACCCTTATCTGATGGAAGCGCCCGGTCAGAAGATGAATTCGCAAAAGAGCTGTATCCTCTGATCTTGCTATAACCTCATAGTCAAGCTCTGCCTTCTTGGCCTCTCCCCCTATGGCTGCCTCCTTTTCATCAGTAACAACCTCAGCAAGGCCGTTATCTGCTCTCCTGTACAGATAGTCTGTCAGATGTCCCTTATCCTCAGGCGGATTCCCATAACACAGGGCGTAGTAATACTTCTGAACACTCTTTTCCTTGATCTGTCCTGCCAGGTCCGATGCAGCCTTTTTATTTTTGGCCAGCACCAGTACACCCTCAACAGGCTGATCCAGTCTGTTCACAGTAGCAACATAGGGCGGCAAATTTCTTTGCCGCCCTTTATTATCCATATTATCTTTGCGGGCAAGATAGTTTCTTGCTGCGCTGATGACGTCCATCCTGCCGGCTCTGGCTCCCTCTGTAGCCATGCCTGCTGCCTTGTGGCAGACCAGGATGTCCTCATCCTCATAAAGATAATCTATGCTGTTTGACATATATCATACCTTGAAGCGATAACCAACACCCCAGATTGTCTCAATGTACTGAGGATTAGATGTATCGTACTCGATCTTCTCACGGATCTTCTTGATATGCACTGTTACAGTTGCGATATCACCGATGGAATCCATGTTCCAGATCTTTCTAAAGAGCTCTTCCTTGGTGAATACGTGATTGGGGTTCTCAGCAAGGAAAGTAAGCAGGTCAAACTCCTTGGTGGTAAAGCTCTTTTCCTGATCATCAACATATACTCTTCTGGCGGTCTTGTCGATCTTAAGGCCTCTGATCTCAACGTAGTCGTTGTTCTCGTGACCTGAACCTACAAGCCTTGAGTATCTTGCCATGTGTGCCTTAACGCGGGCAACCAGCTCTGACGGGCTAAATGGCTTTGTGATGTAGTCATCTGCGCCAAGTCCCAGACCCCTGATCTTGTCGATGTCGTCCTTCTTGGCTGATACCATAAGGATCGGCACATCTTTCTTTTCCCTGATGCGCTTGCAGACTTCGAATCCGTCCATTCCCGGTAACATAAGATCGAGAATAACAAGATCGAATTCCTCAGCCAGCGCTGTTGCAAGACCGGCATCTCCCGTGTTCTCTATTGCCACCTCAAAGTCACTAAGCTCAAGATAATCCTTCTCAAGGTCGGCAATAGCCTCTTCATCCTCAACAATAAGTATTCTGCTCATACACCCTCTCTGCCTTTCTCTGGATTATTGTGATTCGTTTGTTACTGTTACTGTATCTGAAGTGTCTGCAAACTCCACGTACTTCCTGAGCACGAAGTGCATACAGGTTCCTTCTTGTTCATGGCTTGTCGCCCAAATATAACCGCCGTGATCCTCAATGATCTTCTTAACAATGGAAAGTCCGATTCCGCTTCCGCCCTGCTTGGAATTGCGGGAGGAATCCGTTCTGTAGAACCTGTCGAAAATGTTTGGAATGTCCTTCTGGGCAATTCCCTTTCCGTTGTCCTCTATCTCAACTCTCACTGAGTCCAGCTCGTCCAGGATCCTGATATCTATCTGTCCCGTTCCGTCGTCTCTGCCAAGATACTTGACGCTGTTGCTTACAATGTTGTTTACAACTCGCTTGATCTGCTCGGCATCGGCAACGATCAGTGTGTCCGGAGCTGTGAGATTGGAGTAATTGAGCTTGATGGATTTACTCTCAAGATCTGCTCCGATCTCGTCTATACAATCCCCAAAGTAGTCCGCCACATTGATCTTGGTGAAGTTGTAAGGGATCCTGTTGTTATCAATACTGGAATACAACGTAAGCTCATTAATAAGGTTGTTCATGTCATTGGCCTTGCTATTAATGATCTTGATGTATTTCATCTGCTTCTCGGGACTGTCCGCAACGCCCTCCAAAAGGCCCTGGGAATATCCCTTGATTGCAGTAATAGGTGTTTTAAGGTCATGGGAGATATTGCTGATAAGCTCTTTGTTCTGCTTCTCCCTCTCGATCTTTTCTTCGGCGGATTCCTTGAGCCTTAGCCTCATGTCCTCATAGTTGCGGTACATGGCGCTGATCTCGCCCTTTTCCTTGACATCCGTCGGCAAAACAAAATCGAAGTTGCCGTCCTTGATATGCTGCATCGCTATGTTTAGCTGATTGATTGGCCTGAAGAAACTTCTGCCAAGCCACATCGTGAGCATCATACTCGTAAGAAGAAGGATGAGGATTGTGGCAATGCACATATAAATAATGAGCGATGTGGTGATTGCTGTACGAATGCTTGATATAAAGTACAGACTGCCTCTGGATCCATCCGAAAACAGGAAGTCTACCTGTCTGACCAGATGCCTGGACTGAGTGTAGTAGATTCCTTCTATATTATTGCCGTAGCCGGGAAGTTCGTTAATGACTGCTTTGGCTCTGTCCCTGCTGGCAGCATAATAAAGTTCATTTCCCTTCCTTACAATAATGAAGGAATAGCGAGATGCGATCTTGGAATCAAGTTCCTCCAGAAAGCGCTCATCCTCCAGAATAAAAGGATTAGATAACATATTGATGGCGATCTCTTTTACCAGCTCATCAGTCATCTCCGCAAAGGTACCACCGGGGTCAGCCACCATCCCGTAATCCACGGTGGAAGTATACTGCTGAACCTGTTGTTTATATGCTAAATATCGGCCAAAAGCCAGATAAGTACCCAGTGCAAGAACTAGCGGAATGACCACAATCGCCAAGGACGTAATTAAGAGTTTAGTACGAAAACGCATTGTGTCCCCCTAAGCCATAATTAAGTATACCATATTTTGAACAACTTAAGACATTTTTTATAGTTCTTTTGCTTGATATGCGGTGTTTTCTCTGTTACACTTTAATGCGAAAATTGGGTTTGACTACTTAAGCAAATTGGAGGCCTAAAAATGATCAATTGGAATAATCTGGATACACTCAATTCTTACAAAGAACTTTCTAAAGTTTCTAAAGTTAACCTTCAGGAGGTTATGTCCGGAGAAAGCGGCGCAGACAGAGTAAAGAAGTACTCAGTACCTATGGCAGCCGGTCTTTCTTTTAACTACGCAGCCAAAGAAGTTAATGACGACACTCTTGAAGCTTTAAAGAAACTTGCTGAGGAGGCACAGCTTTCAGAGAAGTTTGAAGCTCTCTACAACGGAGAAGTTATCAACACAGGTGAAAAGCGCCTTGTTCTTCATCAGCTCACAAGAGGCCAGCTCGGTGACAAGGTCGTTGCTGACGGCGTAGACAAAAGAGAATTCTATGTAAAGGAACAGAACAGGATAGCCGATTTTGCTAAGAAGGTTCACTCAGGCGAGATTGCAAACGAAAAGGGTGAGAAGTTCACTACCGTTGTTCAGATCGGTATCGGCGGCTCAGACCTCGGACCAAGAGCTATGTACCTTGCACTTGAGAACTGGGCACACAGAACCGGCAACTTCAAGATGGAAGCCAAGTTCATCAGCAACGTAGATCCTGACGATGCATCCGCTGTACTGAACCAGATAGATGCAGCACATTCAATCTTTATTCTTGTATCTAAATCAGGTACAACACTTGAGACACTTACAAACGAGTCATTCGTTATTAACGCATTAAAGAACGCAGGTCTTGATGCTTCCAAGCACATGATCGCAGTTACATCCGAGACTTCACCTCTTGCCAAGAGCGACAACTACCTCGAGGCATTCTTCATGGATGACTTCATCGGAGGCCGCTACTCATCAACATCAGGCGTTGGCGGAGCAGTTCTTTCACTTGCATTTGGACCTGAAGTATTCGCTCAGTTCCTTGACGGTGCCGCTGAGGAAGACAAGCTTGCAGCTAATAAGGATGTCCTTTCTAATCCTGCTATGCTTGATGCGCTTATCGGTGTATATGAGAGAAACATCCTCGGATACGAGAGTACAGCAGTTCTTCCTTACTCACAGGGACTTAGCCGTTTCCCTGCACACCTTCAGCAGCTCGACATGGAGTCAAACGGAAAGAGCGTTAACCGCTTCGGTGATCCTATCGACTATGTGACAGGACCTGTTATCTTCGGTGAGCCCGGTACAAACGGACAGCACTCCTTCTACCAGCTCCTTCACCAGGGAACAGACATCATTCCTCTTCAGTTCATCGGCTTTAAGAACAGCCAGCTCAGGAACGATGTTGACATCCAGGGCAGCACCAGCCAGCAGAAGCTCTGCGCAAACGTAGCAGCTCAGATCGTAGCATTTGCCTGCGGCAAAAAGGATGACAACCTCAACAAGAACTTCAAGGGCGGACGTCCTTCCAGCATCATCATCGGCGAGGAGCTTGATCCTAAGGCACTTGGAGCACTTCTTTCACACTTCGAGAACAAGGTTATGTTCCAGGGCTTTGTATGGAACATCAACAGCTTCGATCAGGAAGGTGTTCAGCTTGGTAAGGTTCTTGCCAAGAAAGTTCTTGCACACGATACAGACGGAGCACTTGCTGAGTACAGTAAGCTCCTTAATATCTGATTTCAGGCATGTAAAAAGAGCTATGAAGATTTTAAAAGTCTTCATAGCTCTTATTTTTTACAGTGACTTTATCATTTCCTGAACAAGGGCCGCGCAGTCTTTTGCAGCCTTCTTCTCAAACTCGGGGTAATCCATTACGTCTGATCCATCAGCTTTATCAGATATTGCTCTGATGATTACAAACGGGATGTGATTTAAGAAGCATGCCTGAGCAATTCCGGCGCCTTCCATCTCGCAGCACATTCCGCCGTGGTCATTTATAATGGCATCCTTGACGTCCTTCTCAGCGATGAACTGATCTCCGCTGCAGACTCTTCCTTCAAAAACTCCAAGATCGGGAGCCGCAACTTTGATAGCTGCCTTGGCCTTCTCAATAAGCTCTTTATCCGCAGGGAATGAATATGTACCCATCTGTGGAATCTCGCCCTTTTTATAGCCGAAGATTGTTGCATTTACATCGTGGTAACAGGCGTCTGTTGAAAGAACAATATCACCGATATTGATCCTGGCATCTAAAGAACCTGCAACACCTGTATTTAAGACATGAGTAACGCCGAAGGTATCAACAAGGATCTGTACACAGATACCTGCATTAACCTTGCAGATTCCGCTTCGTACTACTACAACCTCGGTGTCTCCTATGGTTCCTTCGTAGAACTCCATGGAAGCCTTATTTACAACATTTTTGATATTCATTGCGCTCTTAAGAGATTCTACTTCAACCTCCATTGCGCCAATTATTCCTATCTTCATGTATGTCTCCTATTATGAATCAAAGAACTCACGGCCATCTTCAGTGACAAGTCTGTCGGACTTAGGATATTCAAAAATAGCATCATTGTTTGCATTCTTCTCAAGATAATCAGCGAATCTTGCTGCGTTCCATTTTGCCATCTCAAGATTATGCATATGGCAATTGCCGCAGTTTTCAGGAAGCACGCCCGGTACTTCCTCACAGTCTTTTACTGATTTAAAAGCTCTAAGAAGGAGATCGTGTATCTCTTTGGGTGCACGTCCGCCCTTCATGATAAGGTAAAAGCCTGTAAGGCATCCCATAGGTCCCCAGTAGATGATCTGGTCCTTCCAGTCAGGATCATTTCTAAGGAATGTAGCAATGATATGCTCTAAAGAGTGCATAGCAGCAACGTCTACTGCGGGCTCTACATTAGGCTTTGTTACTCTTACATCATAAGTAGTGATGACATTTCCGCCGACCTCATCCTGTCTGCTGATGAAGATGCCGGGAATGATCTTGGTGTGGTCAACTGAAAAACTAGGTATTAAATCCATATTCTTCTCCTTAAATATTAGTCTCTGGCTGTGTTGTGGAATACATCGTAGGAATCCTTGAGATAGCCCTTAATGTTATCGTAGTCTCTGTTGGCAATTGCCGTATACAGAGTATCAACGATGAGAAGCTGGGCAAATCTGGAACTGGTTATTCCACTCTTTTTGTCGATCTCCGGAGATGTGGCAAAAAGCACCTGGTCACAGCCTGTTGTCAGTGCATTATTTCCAAGCTTTGTAACTGCTATTGTAGCAGCTTCTCGATCTTTTGCAATGTTAAAAAGCTGCATAATTTCTGTATTTTTGGCATTGTCTGAGAAAAAGATCGCCACATCGCCAGGACCTATCTGGGATACCGTCATAAGACTCATGTGATGATCCTGGTTGAAAACCGCATTGTAGTGGATCCTAAGCAGCTTACAGTAAAGATCATAGGCTGCAACACTTGATGTTCCAACACCAAAGATCTGAATCTGCTTGGCTTCTACCATGGCTGTTACCGCTTCACTAAAAGACTCTGCGGCAAAGAGTCTGTAGGTGGTCTGTATGGCCTGAACACTGGTAGCACAGATGTTGTCGGCAATGGACTGGAGTGATGTATACTCGTTGACGTCCTTAAATGCAACCTTGGGAGCACCCTTTCCGGCCTGCTCAAGGTTGGTGTTGGCCTCTGAATAATAGGCGTTCTTCAGGTCTTTTAACCCGTTGTAGCCTATGGCCTGAGCAAATCTTGTCCAGGCAGCCTGAGTAGTTCCTGACATTTCAGCCAGGTCCTTTATGGGATGTTTAAAGAGAGCATCCTTATTGGCCAGGACGTAATCTGCCACAAGTCTTTCTGAAGATGGAAGACTGTCATAATTACTTTTAATCTTCTCACTGACTATGTTCATAATGTAGCCTCCGTAACATTTGTTTTTCCCCACATATAAGTATATCTCAATTTAATAACTAGTATGAAATAAATTTTCAAACAATTCCTAATGTCTTTCTAAAATAATTATAAAATGACGAGTATTTTCAGTCTCTTTATGCTATTCTGATATTACGCAGTTTGAATGTGTATTTATACATTTAGCGCTATGCGCAGGAAAGGAGATTTCTACTATGAAATGGGTATGTCAGGTATGTGGTTACATTCATGAAGGTGACACTCCTCCGGAGGCTTGTCCTGTATGTAAGGCACCGGCTGAGAAGTTCACAAAACAGGAAGGCGATAAGGTATGGGCATGCGAACACGTATTAGGTGTAGCCAGCTCAGCTCCTGACGAGATCAAAGACGGACTTCGCGAGATGTTCAACGGCGAGTGCTGTGAAGTTGGAATGTACCTTGCAATGTCCCGTGTAGCTATTCGTGAGGGATATCCCGAGATTGGTGCATTTTATGAGAAGGCAGCCTGGGAAGAGGCTGAGCATGCTGCTCACTTTGCAGAAATGCTTGGAGAGGTTCTTACAGACTCCACCAAGAAGAATCTTGAATTGCGCGCAGACGCTGAGTATGGTGCAACACAGGGCAGAGCAGATCTTGCCAAGAAAGCAAAGGCTCTTGACCTCGATGCTATCCATGATGCCGTTCATGAGATCGGAAGAGATGAGGCAAGACATGGTAAGGCTTTCGCCGCTCTGTTAAAGAGATATTTCGGCTAATAATTATTCAACCATATGGAAAGAGGGTAGCCTTTGACGGCTGCCCTCTTTTTTGTGTAAGTTTATTATTTAATTCTGAGGACCATCTTTTATTTCATGTTCCTCTTTGTACTTCTCGTACATCCTGCGTCCTTTTTCTCCAAGAAGGAGGATGATAAGAAGCCACCACCAGTTCATCTTATCTTTTGTTACAGGAAGATTCTCTACATCTCCAAAATCAACCTCTGCTACGTTTGCAAGAGCAACCTTGTCGTCGGTGATAGATGTTACTTCCTTGTCCTGACCTGTAGTGGTCTTTTGTGTACCTGATGGTGTATCTGATCCGGCAACGCCTTCATCAGGAATAGTAGTTGTTGTACCGGCTGTATCTGTACCTGTTACAACTGAAGTATCTGCACCTTCACTTGTCTGGAGTGTTTCACTAAGTGACTGGGACTGCTCTTCTGCAGGTGTTGTCTGAGTAAGTGTCTCAGAAAGTGATGGCTGGGTCTGTGGTGCTGCCTGTGACTGAAGTGAAGCTACTGTTTCAGCGGTTGTAGAATGTGTTGTCACGCCTGCATCTGCTGATGTTGGAGCTGCTTCGTCAGGAATGTCTGCCTGTACTGCTACGCCATCTGTCTGTGCGGCTGATGCTGCAGGTGCTACTGCACCGGGCTCGGTATCTACTGTCTGAGTTGTTCCAGTTTTGCCTGCTGGTGTATCACTTGTAGGTGTTACATTGTCTGCAATGTTTGTCTGGATCGTTCCGCCCTGTGCAGGAGTTACTGTCTCAGGAGCTGGCTCGGTATCTATGCTCTGACCTGAGCCTCCGTCTGTAGGAGCATCACTTGTAGGAGCTACATTATCTGCTCTATCTGTCTGGCTGGTTCCTTCTTGTGCAGGAGTTACTGTCTCAGAGGTTGACTCGGTATCTACGCTCTGGCCTGAACCTGTTCCATCTACTGGTGTATCACTTGTAGGTACTACATCATCTGCAATGTTTGTCTGGACTGATCCACCATCTGCAGGTGTATTACTTGCAGGTGCTACGTTATCTGAGCTTCCTGTTCCACTCTGTCCAGGTGTTATTGTCTCAGGGGTTGGCTCGGTATTTACGCTCTGACCCGCGCCGCCATCTACTGGTGTATCACTTGCTGGTGCTACATTATCTGAGCTTCCTGTTCCACCCTGTCCAGGGGTTACTGACTCGGGGGTTGGCTCGGTATTTACACCCTGGCCTGTTCCGCTTCCATCTTCTGGTGTATCACTCGGAGGTGTTATGTTATCTGAGCTTCCTGCCCCGCTCTGTCCAGGGGTTACTGTCTCAGGAGTTGGCTCGGTATTTACGCTCTGACCCGCGCTGCCATCTACTGGTGTATCACTTGCTGGTGCTACATTATCTGAGCTTCCTGTTCCACCCTGTCCAGGAGTTACTGTCTCAGGAGTTGGCTCGGTATTTACGCCCTGGCCTGTTCCGCCGTCTGCAGGTGCTACGTTATCCGGAGTAACGCTCTGGCCTGTTCCTCCACCTGTAGGTGTTGTAGGTGCCTGAACATCCGGTTCTGGCTCTACATTTACTCCCTGACCATTTCCGCCTCCGCTTAACGGAGCATCACCTGAAGGAACTACATTATCTTGATTAACGCCCTCGCCTGTTCCTGTTCCTCCTTCCGGAGTATCACTTCCTGGAACTTCTTCGTCGGGAATTATGGTCGGATTTGTTCCGCCACCGGCAAGGCCTTCACCCTCCGGATCCGGCTCTGTATCAATTGTAGTTCCGGAGCCATCTCCACCTCCAGTTGAAGGAGGTACAACTGGATTGGTTGACCGTGGATTAAGCTTAGTAAGCACTGTATTGAGTTCCTGCAGAGCTATAGCAGGAGCACCCTTAACCGTTTCAAGATTGCTCTCAGCCGTCTCAACCTTTTTACCTGCATCTTCCAGGTATCCGTCAAGAGCTGTAATAGCCTGACTGACAGTCATGTTATTAAGTTCTGTAGCCCTTTCGGCGGTTACTTCAATTCCAAGATAGCCTGCAATGTCTGTTACTCCAAGTGCATCAACAGCAAGAATCGTACGGTTCTTCTTGTTCTCTTTAAGCTCATCAATTGCTTCTGTGAGCTTCTCAGCCTCCTCCTTTGCGCCATCAACAGCTTTCTGGGCCTCCAAAACAACTTCATCATAGCTGTTGTATTTAGCAGATAGATGATGCTCGTTCTCTCCATCCTCATTTACAACAGACTTAGTCGCTGCAATGTAGGTGTTATACGTATGGTTAGCATCAACCATAGCATCATATTTTGCAGCGGCTTCCTCAGAACCGTTACTGTTGTTAAGGGCATTGATGATTTGATTTTTGTACTTCTTGGTTGTGGTAACATCCACTTCATTAGCAACAAGGAAAGCATTTCCATCATGGAGCAGATTGTTCTGATTCTGAACAATTTCCTGAACCACCTGGCCGTCTTTGGTCTTCATCTCCCCGTTATCATCAATAATGTCGCCGGACTCTAAAGCCGCATTTAGCATTTCCCTTGTAAGAAGAACCCGTTCTCCATCTTCATTAGTATATTTAAATACATCAAGATCTCCTGCATTGGCTTTTTCCTGAAGCTTTTTATATTGATTACCATCATAAGAATTAGGCTTTCCAGGGATATGCGTCTTGGCGTAGTAGGCCTCATTGCCATACTGCTCTATAAGGAATGCCTCTGCTGCCAGTTCTTCCTCAGTCTTTTCATATACAGCAATTCCATAAGAGCTTCCAATCTTAGCGTATCTGTCATCTGATGCCTCTTTATTTAGTCTGTCTATATTGAAATACCTTGTTACTTCATTTCCATTCTCTGTATAAGTGATCTTACTATAGTTGTAATCCTGTCGGTCAAATCCCTTTATTACTTCCCACTGAACATTCGAAATATCTTTTCCCTCAAGCTGCGGAATAATGTAGTTCTCTACTACGCTCATTGCTGCATTTCTCTGGAGATCCCAATCAGCCTTGGTAACTGCTGCAAAAGCATCTGAGACTTCGTCTGCATCATTGGCCTCCTGCACAAGCTTTTGCTCAACGGTTTCAAGGGCATCTGCCAAGTTGTTAACCTTGGTCTGAGCTTCCTCAATATCCTGTTCCGCTTCCTGAGCCTTGCTATAGGCATCATCGACATTCTTGGAGTATGCCTTTTCAAAAGTTTCCAGTGCCTCTTCTGCACGCCTGAGCTCTGCTACAGCCTTATCATAATTTTCCATAAGTCTTAAGTAGTAGGCCTTTTTATCAGCAACACTAGTCTCTGCATTAGTAACAGCCTCTGTCAGCTCATCATAGAGTGCCTGAGCAGCTTCTTCGTTTTCAGCTTCTTTAATGGCGTCGATGAGTTCATCAGCTTTTTTCTGGGCATCCTGGACGTCTTTTTCTATGTTTTCTGTAACTTCTATGGCTGCTGAAGCATTTTCAAAGGCAACATCTGCCTCATCATCTATAGTCTGAGCAGTCACCTCTGCATTATAGTTAGCTGTTTCTGCTGCCTGAAGCTCAGCTTTAACAGTTTCAATAGCTTCGGTTGCATTCTCTAAATGAGTAACAGCTGATGCATCCGTGATATTTCCTTCTTCATCCTTATCATCGACTGTGATATCCTGAGCAGCTTCAATAAGGGCATCTATGGCTTTGTCTGATATTGTACCTGCTTCGCCTGCGGTTGCAGCCTCAATTCCAGCCTCTTCGTTGCCCATAAGGATGGTCTCTGCCGCTTCTGTTGCCTTGACCAGGGCGCTGTCAGTTGCCTCTGTGGCAGTTTCCTGCACAACCTCAGCCTGATCATGAGCTTCCGTAGTAACGGGGTCAACCTGAATAGCCTGCTCCTGGCTCTCCTGCTGGGTCTGAGGCTCATTAGGCGTATTGTCGATTGTAGCGTTAGGATCATTGGGATCCGCTGCATAGGCTGTCACCGGCGTAGAAAGAGACATCATAGCAGTTATACCAATGGTCAGTGCTGCCATGAGATTTGTGTTTCTGATGTCATTCTTCTTCATCTTCATTTCCTCCTATGCAATCAAATAAATACTCCAATACGTCAGGGGTGAATTTGCTAGCCTTGAAAGCTATAGACTTCTTCATGCCTTCTTCATGGTCTTCTCTGACCACTTCTGCATACATGATCATAGTCTCTGCAACGATGATCACATCTCTTCCAACCATGTTCGGAATACGCTTGTCAACAGTGATGGCAATACCCAGAGGGCTGATGTTCTTTACCTGCCCGTAGTATTTTTCCAGAGTCTGTCTGTCTACGATAACACTGTTTGCTAAAAACTCCACACGATTGATAGTTCTGCGTTCCTGCATAATAGCCCCCTTTTGTGGTTCTTCCACTTTTAGTATAATATTTGTGCAATCATAAGAATCATCATATTTGTATTCCGGCGTGCGATTTATGACGCTTTTTAGAAAAGTTTTAGTAATATGATGTTCTTTTTATAATTACTTAATAATTTTATTTTAGCACATTCCTCAATATGTAAATATTAATTTCAATGATATAATCGACCTATAAATGGCATTTCTTAAGTGTAAAGTTAAAAACGGGAGACCATATGATTTCTTTAAATGAAGTTAGCGGATTTAAAGGCGAGATAAACGAATCTGTTGTCAGGGAAAAATACGAAAAACTCACTAAATCACTAATTGAAAAAGACATTACGATCACAACCATGGAGAGCTGCACCTGCGGCCAGATTGCATCACTGATAACAGATACTGAGGGCGCCTCAGCAATTCTTAAGGGCGCATGCATAACATACAGCAATGAAGCCAAGATTATGGAAGGCGTTTCGGAAAAGACAATTAAGGATTATGGAGTTTATTCCCCGGAGACAGCCTGTGAAATGGCGAAAGTCTGCAGGGAAAAATACAGTGCAGATATCGGAATCGGCGTAACCGGGAGCTTTGGAAATGTTGATCCGGATAATGCAGACAGCATACCGGGTGAGGTCTTTTTCTCAATTGCTAAAAGAGATGGTGCCTTTAACTACCACTGCAGCGTTCCGCCCCAGAATTCCCGCCTTGATTACAAGCTATATATGGCAGATATTATAGTGGATAACATCAGTATCTAAGCTACTCTAAATATGAATTTTGATATTATGAATAGATTTATGTAAAATATACTTGATATATTTCTATTCATGCATTATATTATTCACATAGACAACAAACAAACTTTTTTCAAGGAGGTTTTGAATAATGAATGCAGGAGTATCAGCTGGAGCAGCAATAGGATTAATGGTAGGACTTGTTATCGCAGTGATTCTGATAAAGGTTGCTAACAAGGATCACAGGGTAAAATCCCAGTATGACGAGAGACAGGAACTTATAAAGGGACAGGGATACAAGTATAGCTTTTACACCATGATGGCTTTAGAAGTTATTGTAATGCTTATTGAGATGTCAGGAATCGAATTACCTGTTGAGAACTATCTTGTCCACACAACAGCAATTCTTATAGGATGCCTGGTTCTGTGCATACACAGCATATGGAATGATGTTTACTGGGGACTTAACAATGATCATAAGCGCTATACAATCATCATTGTAATTGCAGTAATCCTTAACTTAATTCCACTTGTAGCTTCAATCGCAAGAGGATCATTTACCACTAAGGGCTTCGATTCAATCCCGGTCCTCAACTTACTTGTCCTTATATGGATGGCTATCATCGGCCTTGCAGCTCTTGTTAAGAAGTTCGTAAGCGCCAGGAACGTTGAGGAGGACTGAACATGAAGAATCTCAAACTCAAGTCCGCCAGAGCCGCCAAGGACCTGTCTCAGGATCAGCTGGCCGCTATCTGCGGAGTATCAAGGCAGACCATAAGCGCCATAGAAAAGGGCGACTACAACCCCACCATCAACCTGTGCATTTCAATCTGCAAGGCTCTTGACCGGACATTAGATGAATTATTCTGGGAATAAGTCCCATCAATTGGACACCTTCTTTGAGACAATACAATTGTCAAAAAGGAGGTGTTTTATTATGGATGCATCATACAACGCTTACAGAGAGATCAGAATCGCAGCAAACAGGAAGAAGAGACTTAGGATAGTAAGACGTCAGAGAATGATTCTTGGTATTGTTATAGCTATTGTTGTTTTCCTTGGAATATTCCTTGCTACAACAATGCTGACCCAGGCTCAGTCAGAAAAAGTGCCCATTAAGTACTACACTTCTATAACAATCCAGCCGGGAGAAACACTAAGCAGCATTGCAGACAGATACCTTTCAGATGCAGAGCTGTCAAAAGAATACAAAAACGCAGACTCCTATATAAAAGAAGTCTGCGCTATGAATCATATTGATAAAGACGACACAATTTTTGCCGGTGAGAACTTATGTGTTCCCTACTATTCTTATGATGTGAAAGATTAAAACCTTCAGGTGATCAGGCATTCATGGCCTGCTCAATCGCATATGAGAGCTGGTCAGGACATGAGGTTGGCTTAAATCCGCACCTTATGCCGCGAAGCTTTGCAATGGCATCCTCTGCCTTCATGCCTTCAACAAGTCTTGATACTCCCTGAAGGTTTCCGTTACATCCGCCGGTGAACTTTACTGACTTTATTATTCCGTCTGTAACCTCGATATCAATCTGGGTTGAACAGGTTCCTTTTGTCTTATAAACCATTTCTATATCCTTTTACTTTTTTATTTCATCATTGATGATCTTAACGATAGTGTTGGTTGCGCTGTGGAGATTACTCTTACTCATAGCCTCCACATATTTATCCTTGGTTCTGTAGAGCTCTTCAATAGTCTCAAGAAGTATATCCTCATCCAGATCATCATTATCAATAACCATAGAAAATCCCTGCTCTTCAAAGCTCCTGGCATTTAGCATCTGATCGCCCCTGCTGGACCTGGTTGAAAGAGGAATAAGGATATTTGGCTTTTTAAGCGCCAAAAGCTCGCAGATAGAATTTGCACCGGCTCTTGAAACCACTATATCCGCCATTGCAAAGATATCCTTCAGCTCATTCTTAACATATTCGAACTGCTTGTATCCCGGAACAGAGAGCTTTAAGTTATCCATCTTCTCATTTCCGCAGATATGAACCACGTTGAAATGAGGAAGGAGTCTTGGAAGTGCATAGCGCACGGTCTCGTTTACTGACTGGGCACCAAGGCTTCCGCCGATAACCATAAGAACAGGCTTATCATCAGTAAAACCGCACAGCTCAAGTCCCGCCTGCTTGGATCCCATACCGAGCTCTTCTCTTATGGGCGTTCCTGTAAGAACTGCCTTATCAGCCGGAAGTACTCTCATGGTCTCAGGGAAATTACAGCAGATCTTGGCAGCTCCTGTCATACTGAGCTTGTTGGCAAGTCCGGGCGTCATATCAGACTCATGTACAATATAAGGAATCTTTAAAAGTCCTGCTGCCCTTACGACGGGGACACTTACATATCCGCCCTTTGAAAAGACAATATCAGGATTTATCTTCTTTAAAAGAGTCCTTGCCTCTCTAAGTCCCTTAAGCACCCTGAAAGGATCTGAGAAATTCTTGGGATCAAAGTATCTCCTGAGCTTACCGGTGGAAATTCCAAAATAAGGAATATTGTAATCCTCAATAAGCTTCTTCTCTATTCCTTCATAAGAGCCAATATAATATATTTCAAATCCTTCCTTCTTAAGCGCCGGAATAAGCGCAATATTAGGAGTTACATGTCCTGCGCTTCCGCCACCTGTAAGTACAATTCTCTTCGTCGCTCTTTCGCTCACAGCTTTTACCTTCTTTTAGCTTTTTTGCCTGCAGTTTAGTATATCATTTTTTGACAGATGTAAAAAGTCATTCTTCCTCTGCTTCATAATTGAGAAGATCCTGCTCCTCATAGGGCACGATGTACGTATTGACCGTATCATCAACAAAGCTCTTTACACCATCTAAGATCTCTTCATAGTTGTCCGGAGTCATCTCATATTCTCCGGCAACTATCTGATCCAGCATCAGTTTGTTGATCTCCGGAGAAAAGTGAATGGTGTCCATATAGTTATCAAGATTTGTCGTTACCTCCGGCTCATTCTGGAAGCAGAAGACTCTTACATTGTCATAGGACAACAGCTTTTTTGTCATCTCTTTTTCACAATATATGATGGCATCTGACTCACCTTCCCTGTAACTCATATCCCACCACAGCATTGAGTATGGAGGATAGAAGAATATAAACTGTGTCTCCGGATGAGCTTCTATCTGTGCAGTTAAAAGAGCTATGTTTGCGTCAAGTTTATCCTGATAATGATCCTGTGGAAGCATCTCTTTTACCTCAGGTGATCTAAAGTACAGTCCCAGAGCCAGCTCCGGTCCGAAGGTCTTCCACTTGGCCCAGTTGTAGGAGAGGTTTTCATCGTAGTCTCCGATAAATGAATTTGCTACCTCATAGGGAATCTTCTCAAAAAGAACGTCCTTATTGAACAGATACTGAATATCATTGAAGGGGTTCTTATCGTAGAGATACATGGGGCAGCCTGTAGATTCATAGGTTGTCACAGGTTCTCCATAGAGTGATGAAGGATCAATATTGTAAAAAACATACTTAGGATTATGGGATTCATATGCCACATCCATAAGGTAACACAGATCCGCTGTTGCTCCGTAAGATCTGATCGCCTTGATGGATGTTACTCCGAAAGCCTCATTGTACCAGGAGTTGTCGTTGTTCTCCATTACTGAAGATCCAACCAAAAGCGCGTCGTAGTCAAAGTGCCTTAAAGTCCCGACACACTGATACTCCTTGTCATTTAAAACCGCCTTTATTCCAAACCATGGTTTATGATAGTGATAGAATGGGTCAAAAGCATAAACAACAGCCCCGATAAGTACAAGAATTATCAGGACGGCTGCCGCAAGCCTTTTTATGAACTTTTTTGATGAATTGTTATCTGTCATATAAATCTTCACTTAACTCTAATATGATCAATACTGGAAATAAATAAATGTGCTGACATTTGACAAAGAAATGAAGGACCATGCAAATACAATGGCCAGTCCCACAACCGTCTTCATGTCAAATTTAGTCGTCTCTACTATTTCCGCCGTATTCTTTCTTGTCATGATAAATCCGCTAACCACCAGCAGAATAATCAGCGTAGCCATATAAACTATATTGTCACCGCCGGCAATACCAAGCTGGGAAAAGAGCTGTCTTGGAATATAGTTCTCAGCAATAACCAGCTGGGAAGCTGTCCTGTATAAAAATCCCGGATAAGTCCAGAAGAAGAATTGCTTAAACATCTGAATAGCATAAGTCATATCCTGTGATCTGAAGAATACCAGAGAAACCACAAACATGAAGAATGTCAGCGCATTTCCCACAGGCCTTGGCACCATGAGAAGCGGCTTTTCACGTAAAAGATATCTCTTTGGCTTTGAACTGTTCTCCTCTTCTTTTGAAGGCTTAACTCCTACAATTCCAAGGTCATCCCATACTACAAGAAGTCCCTGCATAAGGCCCCAGCAAATATAAGTCCAGCCTGCTCCGTGCCATAATCCGCTAAGTACGAAGACAATAAGCACATTAATAACAGTTCTTAGCTTTCCTTTTCTGCTTCCGCCAAGAGGTATGTAAACATACTTTATGAAGAATCTGGACAGAGTCATGTGCCATCTCTGCCACAGCTCTTTTGCAGAAGAAGCCTTATAAGGAGAGTTAAAGTTCACTGGCAGCTTAAAGCCCAGCATAAGGCTCACACCATTTGCCATGTCACAATAACCCGAAAAATCCAGATAAATCTGAAATGCGTAGGCCAGCATCACTGCAATAATTGTCAGCGTGTCCATATAATATGTGTAGTGGAAACCATAGTTTACGGAAAGCGCCAGCGTATCAGCAAGGATTACCTTTTTGCCAAGACCGATTATAAAAGACATGATTCCCTTGGCAAAAGAGTCACTGTTAAATTTGCGCAGCGACTTATCCTCAAACTGATCAATCATTTCCTTGTGGAAAGCGATCGGTCCCTGAATCAGCTTAGGAAAATAAACTGTGTACAAAACGTACTGAAGGAACGGATAATGCGGCGCCTCGCCTTTTGCCCTGTCCACAATAAAAGATATCTGACCAAAGGTAAAAAAGCTGATACCTATTGGCATAAGTATCTCTTTTGCAGTAAGAGACATCCCTGATATTGCGCTTACATTGTCCAGGAAAAATCCAAGATATTTGAAGTAAAAAAGAAGTGAGAGGTTAAAGAGTACGCCAATGACTCTTAAAGGTCTTTTGGTTGTTTCCCATTTCTCCATAAGTGCGCTAAGAAGGTAGTTTACGGCTATGCTGGCAAGGAGTATCAAAAGAAATGATACCCCGAAGGTGTAGTAGAAATACAGTGAAAATCCTACAAGTACCGCATCAGCCAGTTTAAACTGCTGCGCTTTATTTATTAAATGCCAGCTGACAAGTAGCAGCGGCAGAAAGATCAGTATAAATGTAAAGGAATTAAAACCCATTAGTTATCTCCATGATTAAACTCGAAAAGAGTATAACATACTTTATTAAGAATGTGAAAAAACCGCCAATATTCGGAAAAAAATGTTAATATATATATATCCTTTTTGGAAGAATGGAGACCGCAAATGAAAAAGAAAAATACATTCGTGACACTTTCAGTATTAACGGCACTTTTTGGAGGTGTTTACGCGTTTAGCGATTATATCTACAAAATTTCCTCAGTTCCTCATCAGCACACTGATGAAGACAAGGACTTTGATCCAATTATCACTCAGGGCAGGTTCTTTGTAAGAAACCATCCCGATAGAAAGGACATGTACATCGACAGCATTGATAAGCTAAGGCTCCACGCCAGCTACATTCCCGCTGGTGAAGATGTCCACGACTACGCCATAATCATCCACGGCATCTGGGACAACCACGAATCCAACGGAGTCTATGCAAAACACTACCTTGAAAAGGGTATCAACTGTCTTCTTCCTGACCTTCGCGGATTTGGAAAGAGCGAAGGTAGATATATCGGCTATGGCTTCGATGACAGATTCGATATCATCGAGTGGATCTACTGGATAGTAAAAAGAGATCCCGATGCCCGTATCATCCTGCACGGAATGAGCATGGGCGCTGCAACAACACTTATGACCACAGGAGAGTATCTGCCTGATCAGGTTAAATGTGCGATTGCCGACAGCTCTTTTACCACATTAAGAGAACAGTTTGCGTCAGCCTACAGGCTCTATAAAGGGTCCTTCGTTCCGATCCCTATTGCTCTGGCACTCTCCAGGATCATTATCCTGATAAGATCGGGCTTTGATATCAACGACGTTAAACCTATATCTGCCGTAGAGAGATCCAAAACACCTACTCTCTTCATCCACGGCGATGACGACACATACATCGATCCTCATATGTGCTCAAGGCTCTATGAGGCAGCCAAATGTCCCAAGCAGTATTGCATGATCCTTGGCGCAGCGCACATTGAGTGCGTGGTAAGAGATCCCGTCAATTACTGGAACAAAGTTGACGCCTTTGTTAATAAGTATCTGGCATAAATTTCCAGAAGGCAAAATGAAACCTTCCCATTCTGTTATGGATGGGAAGGTTATTTTTATTTAAGTATAAGTCCAACCGGGCAGTGATCAGAGCCCAGAGCTTCCGAATAAATCTTGGCATCTTCGATCTCTGGTAAAAGAGCTTTCGACACAACAAAGTAGTCTATACGCCATCCGGCGTTCTTGGCTCTTGCCTGGAATCTGTAGCTCCACCAGGAATAAGCTCCCTCAAGATCAGGATAAAAATGTCTGAAGGTATCCACAAGATCTGAGTTTACCACGTTGTCAAACTTGGCTCTCTCTTCGTCTGTAAAGCCTGCGTGTCCTCTGTTGGGCTTGGGGTTTTTAAGGTCTATCTCCTTGTGGGCGACATTTAAGTCTCCGCAGTAGATAACAGGTTTTTTGGATTCCAAAGATTTGATGTATGCCAGAAAATCATCTTCCCATCTCTGGCGGTACTCAAGTCTTGAGAGGTCTTCCTTTGCATTTGGAACATAGACTGTTACAAGGTAGTAATCAGGATACTCCGCGGTAATGACTCTTCCCTCGTGGTCGTGTTCTTCAATGCCAAGGCCATAGGTTACAGATATCGGCTTTTCCTTGGTAAAGATGGCTGTTCCTGAATAGCCCTTCTTTTCTGCGTAGTTCCAGTATTCTTCGTATCCCGGGAGGTCCATTTCAATCTGACCCTCTGAAAGCTTGGTCTCCTGAAGGCAGATCACGTCAGGATTTTCTTTATCCATGAATTCCTGAAAGCAGCCCTTTGATACACAAGCTCTTAATCCGTTAACATTCCATGAAACAAGCTTTTTTCTCATAGTCTTCACATGTTTCCTTTTATCTTTTGAAGGTTTTCGTCGGTTTCTTTAAGCATTTCACGAAGTGAAAGGTTCTCTTCGTGGCCAAACTCACAGATGGAGTACTGGAGATGGTTAATGTATCTGTTAGGCTCAGTTAAAAGTCTGGCATTCTGCTCTGACATCTGTTCTCTTAGAGCCTCGGCCTTGCCTTCTTCGTCGGAAACAAGGATAACCGCAAATTCATCGCCTCTAATTCTTCCATAGATTCCATCGGCAAAGACCTCTTCAAGGACCTGAGCAACTCTCTTAACTGCTCTGTCACCTTCCTCGTGTCCGTACATATCGTTGATTTGTTTAAGTGACTCCATGTGGATATATGCTACAAGGGCATTCTTGCCGGGAGTAAAGTTTGCCTTAAGGAAGTCATATGCCTTTGCAAAGAATCCGCGGCGGTTCAGACCACCGGTAAGATAATCCTGATCTCCTATGTGATCAAGAACAGAGTCGTCTCTTGCCAGCTCTTCCTGAACTTCATAGAGCTCTTCTGTTGTTTTCTGCAGCTCTTTTTCCAGATCGGATATTCTGGACACAGCTGTTACAAGATTTACCAGGTTGTCAAAGAAATACTCAATAAGTGTAGCTTCCGTAAACTCTGTTAACATGAGACCAAGCTGGTACTCTCCAACATAAAGGTCTCCTAAAATGTAGGTCTTGGAAGAATTCTTGGCAAGGGTGGAAATGATATTGTCTGTTGAAAGGACCATATTTCCATCTTCAAAGTGCATTGGCACGCCATTTATTATTCCGCTTTTTACGCTGATCTGGTCAGGTCTTGTCCATGGATATTTAAGGGTGTTTCTGACCTTCTTGTCATAAAGCATGATAGAGCAGGTTCTGATACCGCCCTGGAGAGCAAGATTTGCAAAAGCAGTGTATGCTTTTTCTTCCTCAAACTGCTTGTGGAGGAAAAGATCGCTCACCATACATAATCCGTGAAGAGCTTCTGTTTCAGGGGCCTCCACATATGTGAACTGTTTGGCGCTCTCAAGTGGTGGCAAAACCTGGTTCTTGGCATAGAACACAGCATCACATACTGCTTCATAGCCCAGCTGCTCAAACTGATCCTTCTCTGTGTTTACAGGGTTGACACTAGTGTAACCCTCATATTCTGTAAGGGTCAGAACAGGAGTATTCTCAAACTTCTTAAGGAATGCTTCCTTCTTAAGGATAGTGGTCTTTGATCCTATCCTCTCCACATCAATGATCAGCGCATCAAAATCACTGCTCATGGCATAGTCAAACAGTGCAGAACTTTGATATGCAAAGATATTATCCTTATCCGGAGTATCTGCATACAGGTACTTACCGGGGATAACAACAAGGGTTATGTCCTTGTCTTTTGCCGCCTGATATGCACCTGTACAGATTCTCTTAACTTCCTGATCCTCTAACTCAGTTATAAGCAGTCCGATGTTCATAGGCCCCTCATTTATTCTTCACTGGTCTCTTCTGTATCTTCAGTACTTGATTCTTCGATAACTGATTCTTCAATATCTGATTCATCGATATCATCAATATTGTCGATTTCTCTTTCGCCGTCAGATATCTTTTCTCTTACCTTGGCGATCTTGGCTACTGTTACTCCTTTGTCCAGATTGATCATCTTAACTCCGGAGGTAACTCTTCCGTGAACTGAGATATCACTCATGCGAAGCTGGATGATGATTCCTGCGTTGGTGATCATCATGATCTCGTTGTCATCATTAACTGCCTTAACTCCGACAACGCTTCCGGTCTTGCCTGTGATCTTGTAGCACTTAACACCCTTACCGCCTCTGAACTGGGAATGGAATTCCTCAAGAGTTGTTCTCTTTCCGTAACCATTCTCTGAAACTATAAGAAGTGAGTCACCTTGTGAATCAATCTGCATTCCAACGATCTCATCGGTATCGTCGAGCATCATTCCTCTTACACCGATTGAGGATCTTCCTGTTGAGCGTACATCTGACTCGTCAAAGTGGATGCACATACCATTCTTGGTTACAAGGAAGATCTCGGACTTCTTCTTAACGGTCTTAACCTCGATAAGCTCATCGTCGTCGCGAAGGATAATTGCAGCAAGTCCTGTCTTTCTTACGTTAGAGAACTCAGTGATAGGAGTCTTCTTAACGGTACCCTTCTTGGTTACCATGAAAAGAGATTTCTCCTCATCCTCAAATCCTGTAACAGGGATCATGGCTGAAATCTTTTCTCCTGGTGCAAGCTGGAGAAGGTTTACTATGGCCATTCCGCGTGATGTTCTTGAAGCCTCAGGAATCTGGTAAGCTTTGAGTCTGTAGACTCTTCCTGTGTTGGTAAAGAACATTACGTAGTTGTGGGTTGTGGTCATAAGGATATCTTCAACAAAGTCATTCTCGATTGTTGTGATTCCCTTGATTCCCTTACCGCCTCTGTTCTGGGATTTAAAGTTATCAATTGACATTCTCTTGATGTAGCCGAGGTTTGTCATTGCTATAACTGTATTAACATTAGGGATGAGGTCCTCTGTGTCGATGTCTGAATCGTCATGACCGATCTGTGACTTTCTCTCATCGCCGTATTTTTCAGAAATCTCTAGGATCTCTGTTCTTATAACTCCAAGGAGTACCTTTTTATCTGCAAGGATTGCCTTTAATTCCTCGATTCTCTTTAAAAGTTCAGCGTGCTCCTGCTCGAGCTTGTCTCTCTCCAAACCTGTGAGAGTACGAAGTCTCATGTCAACAATAGCCTGCGCCTGAACTTCTGAAAGGCCAAAGCGGCTCATCAACTGCTCTTTTGCAATTGCTACTGTCTCGCTGCCTCTGATGATCTTGATTACTTCGTCGATATTATCGAGGGCAATGAGCAGACCTTCTAAGATGTGATTGCGCTCTTCTGCCTTGTTGAGGTCGTACTGTGTTCTTCTTGTTACAACCTCTTCCTGGTGCTTGATATAGTGAGTAAGCATCTCAGTGATGCTCATGATCTTGGGCTGGTTATTAACAAGCGCAAGCATGATGATTCCAAAGGAATCCTGCATCTGTGTGTGCTTGTAGAGCTTATTTAACATGATGTTAGGGTTAACATCATTTCTGAGCTCGATAACAACACGCATACCTTCTCTGTCAGACTCATCACGAAGGGCTGTTATTCCATCAAGCTTCTTGATCTTAACAAGCTCAGCAATCTTGGCGATCATGTTTGCTTTATTAACAAGATATGGAAGCTCAGTGACTACAATGCGGTTTTTTCCGCCCTGCATAGGCTCGATATCAGTTACCGCTCTTACAATAACCTTACCTCTACCTGTTCTGTAAGCTTCTTCTGCTCCTCTTGTTCCGAGGATTATTCCACCGGTTGGAAAATCAGGAGCCTTGATAATATCTAAAATTTCTTCTACTTCTGTCTCTCTGTCTTCAAGAACGCGATTGTCGATCATCTTGACAACAGCATTTATAACTTCACGAAGGTTATGAGGTGGTATGTTGGTTGCCATACCAACTGCAATACCTGTTGTACCGTTAACAAGAAGGTTTGGATAACGGCTGGGGAGAACTACAGGCTCTTTTTCTGTCTCATCAAAGTTTGGTGAGAAATCAACAGTATCTTTTCCGATATCTGCTGTCATCTCCATGGAGATCTTGGTAAGTCTTGCCTCTGTGTACCTCATGGCAGCTGCGCCGTCGCCGTCCACTGATCCAAAGTTACCATGTCCGTCAACAAGGCAGTATCTCATGGACCAGGGCTGAGCCATATTTACCAAAGAGCCATAGATTGAGCTGTCACCGTGAGGGTGATATTTACCCATTGTATCACCGACGATACGCGCACATTTACGATGTGGCTTGTCGGGACCGTTGTTGAGCTCGATCATGGAGTAGAGTATTCTTCTCTGAACAGGCTTAAGACCATCTCTTACATCAGGGAGAGCACGGGATGCGATTACGCTCATGGCGTAGTCGATATAGTCGGCCTCCATGGTCTTTTGCAGATCAACCTCTTTTATTCTGTCGGTGGTAGTTTTATCAAAAACGTCATCCGGCATTTCGTTGTTGTTGTTATTGTTGTTATTCTCGGCCATTTAATTGTCCTTCTTTTAAATATCCAGATTCTTTACAAACTTAGCATTCTTCTCAATGAACTCTCTTCTGGGTTCTACCTTGTCACCCATGAGAGTTGTAAAAGTAACATCGATATCAGACTCAGACTCTTCATCGATATTAACTCTGAGGAGCACTCTTCTGTCGGGATCCATAGTGGTCTCCCAGAGCTGCTCGGGATCCATCTCTCCAAGACCCTTATATCTCTGGATCTTGTTGTTCTGATCTCTTCCTACATCAGTAAGGATCTTGTTAAGCTCCTCGTCACTGTAGGCGTACCAAACCTTTTTGTTCTTCTCAAGCTTGTAAAGTGGCGGCTGAGCCAGATATACATGTCCCTCCTTGATAAGGGCAGGCATGAATCTGTAAAGGAATGTAAGCATAAGTGTAGCAATATGAGCTCCGTCTACGTCGGCATCGGTCATGATGATGATCTTGTCATAGCGAAGCTTGGAAATATCAAAGTCATCATGGATACCTGTACCAAAGGCAGTTATCATTGCCTTAATCTCGTTGTTGGCGTAGATCTTATCAACTCTTGCTTTTTCAACGTTGAGGATCTTACCTCTAAGTGGAAGGATAGCCTGTGTTGCACGGCTTCTGGCTGTCTTGGCTGATCCGCCGGCGGAATCTCCCTCAACGATAAAGATCTCGCAGTTTTTAGGATCTTTGTCTGAGCAGTCCGCAAGCTTACCGGGAAGTCCAAGTCCATCAAGAGCTGACTTACGTCTTGTGAGATCTCTTGCCTTTCTTGCAGCATCTCTTGCCCTCTGGGCAAGAATGGCCTTGTCAAGGATCTGCTTGGCAACACTTGGATTCTGCTCAAGGAAATATGTCAGCTGCTCACCAACGATGCTGGCAACTGCTCCCCTTGCTTCTGAGTTACCAAGTTTTTGCTTGGTCTGTCCTTCAAACTGAGGATCCTCTATCTTAACGCTTATGATAGCTGTAAGTCCCTCTCTTATATCTTCACCAGAGAGGTTCTCCTCGTTATCCTTAAGCATCTTGTTAGCTCTTGCATAGTCATTAAAAGTCTTGGTAAGAGCTGCCTTGAAGCCTTCAAGATGTGTTCCACCCTCGGGAGTATTGATGTTGTTAACAAAAGTGTAAATACTCTCGGTGTAGGAATCATTGTGTTGAAGGGATACTTCAACAGCAACGTTGTTCTTGTTTCCTTCAAAGTACATTATATCCGGATAAAGAGCTGTCTTAGACTTGTTAAGGTACTGAACGAACTCTTTTATTCCGCCTTCGTAGTGGAAGGTCTGGGTGATAGGATCCTCGCCCTCCTCTACTCTCATATCAGTAAGTGAAATGCGAAGTCCCTTGGTAAGGAACGCCATCTCACGAAGTCTCTGCTTTAAAATGTTGTATTCGTAAACTGTTGTCTCTTTGAAGATGAGAGCATCAGGCTTAAAATATACTCTTGTTCCGGTTACACCTTCAGGAGCATCTCCAACCACCTTAAGCGGATAGCAGACTTTACCTCTTTCGTATCTCTGCTGGTAAACCTTGCCATCTCTTGTAACCTGAACCTCAAGCCACTCTGAAAGAGCATTAACAACAGAAGCTCCTACACCGTGAAGTCCGCCGGATACCTTGTATCCCCCACCGCCGAATTTGCCGCCGGCATGAAGAATGGTGAACACGACCTCAACACCTGTAAGACCTGACTTATGGTTAACGTCAACAGGAATACCACGACCGTTATCCTTAACAACGATTGTGTTATCCTCATTGATGGTTACCTCTATGTGGTCACAAAAACCTGCCAGAGCTTCATCAACTGAGTTATCAACAATCTCGTAAACCAGATGATGCAGACCTCTGCTGGCAGTTGTACCAATATACATACCGGGTCTTTTTCTTACCGCTTCAAGTCCTTCAAGAATTTGGATTTGATCGGCGCCATACTGAACTTCTTCGTTGCTCATTCTTTACTCCTTAATTTTCGCTGCTCACAGTTCCTTCAGTAACCTTAAACAGCTTATCTATTTCAAATCTGTTATTAACAAATTCATCAAGACCTGTACAGGTGATTATTGTCTGAATATCTCCAATTGTGTTTAAGAGATAGTTTTGTCTGTTGCTGTCCAGCTCTGACAAAACATCATCAAGTAGAAGTACAGGATTATCCTTTTTGGATTTCTTTACAATCTCTATTTCTGACAGCTTAAGTGAAAGAGATGCTGTCCTTTGCTGACCCTGGGATCCAAATTTTCTTATATCAATTCCTTCGGTATCATTTTGGTTACCGGAGATTTTCTTAACAATAAAAGAAAAGTCGTCTTTGTGAGGACCAACTGTGGTCTGCTTGGCATAAATATCTTTTTTTCTTGATGCCGAAAGCTTTTTTTCAAATTCATCAAGACCAACATTTGGCTCATAATAAACAGACAGAAGCTCTTTTCCTCCTGTGAGTTTCTCATGAATGGGGCTTATTATTTCATTAAGCTCTTTGATGAATTTTTCTCTGGCCTTAATAATGACGGATCCGTACTCACACAGCTGTTTGTCCTGAACATCTAAAAGTACGCTGTTTTCAGGTTTTTCGAACAGATCCTTGAGAACTTTATTTCTCTCGACGACAAGCTTGTTGTACTTAGACAGACTGTTAAGATATATATGATCTAATTGACACAGCTCCATATCCATGAATCTGCGTCTTTCAGATGGGCCATTCTTAATGATGCTCAGATCTTCAGGTGAAAAGAAAACCACATTTAAGCGGCCAATAAGATCAGAGGCTTTCTTGATCTTCTGGCCATCAATTGCAATGCCCTTGGATTTGTTCTTTCTAAGGTGCATGTCTACGCGATATTCTGCGTTATCTTTTTCAAGTATTATTCTGATGTGAGCTTCTTCTTTTCCAAAGCTGATAATTTCTTTATCTTTGCTGCCCTTGTGGGATTTGGTTGTGGCAGAGACGAAGATCGCCTCTAAGATATTTGTCTTACCCTGGGCATTGTCACCATATAAAATATTAGTACCACTGCTGAAGTCAATTTTCAGACTGTCATAGTTTCGAAAATCCGCCAGCTCTAACGACTTTATTATCATTTCTCTACTTTTACCTGTTTGCCGTTAAATTCAAAAACGTCGCCATCATAAAGCTTTCGGCCTCGTCTCTCTTCCACTTCACCGTTTACCTTGACAAGCCCGGCCTGAATATCCATCTTGGCATCAACACCTGAGCCTTCAAGTCCGGCTTTTTTAAGAGCCTGACCAAGCTTAATGAATTCATCTGTTTCTCTTAGTTTAATTGTTTCCATTAGTATTCCTTAAAAATTAATCTACTGTTGTGAAGTTAACAGGCAATACAAGATAAATGTATGTTGAATCCTTGTCTCTTATAAAGCATGGAGCCTTGGGATTTACAAAATACATATCAATGGTGTCATTTTCTATTACACGGAGTGCGTCAATGAGGAACTTAGGGTTAAATCCGATCATAAGATCCTTGCCCTGTTTCTCAATTGATACTTCTTCATCCATGCTTCCGATAGCTGAATTGATCTTCATCTCCATTGTGCCATCTGTAACAGACATGATGACAGGCTTCTTGTCGCCTTCCTTTACCAGAAGGGTTGCTCTGTCGATACACTCTAAAAGCTCTTTTCTGTTGATGGTCATCTTGGTCTCATAGTCGCTGGAGAGCATTTGATCAATGCTGAAATACTCGCCTTCGATAAGTCTTGATACTACTGTTGTGTTATCAAATTCAAAGAGAACATGCTTGTCTGTGAAATAGATGTTTACAAGCTTCTCTGTGCTGTCACTTAAGATCTTGCTGATTTCGCCCAGGGTCTTACCTGGAACAATAACCTTCTTGTATGGATAGCTCTCGCCAAGTTTAACCTTTCTGATGGAGATTCTGTGTCCGTCAAGGGAAACAAGCTTTAAGTTATCGCCGTCCACCTCAAAGAGCTCACCGCCCATCATCTTGTTGGCATCGTTCTCTGCAATAGAGAATATGGTCTGCTGAATTACATTTCTAAGAGTATAGTGAGAAACACATACTCCGTCGATCTTTTCAATAGCAGGAAGATATGTGAAATCATCTCCCTTTCTTCCTATAAGGTTGAACTTAGCTTTTTCGCAGCTGATAGTTACCTTGTTATTGCTGTCGGATTCAATAGTTACATCGTTATCAGGGAGTTTTCTTACAATATCGACAAAGATCTTGGCATCAATTGCTATAAAACCTCTTTCAATAATATTTCCTTCAACGACTGTCTGAATACCAAGCTCCATATCGTTAGCAATGAACTTTATGATACCTTCTGTTGCATCAACAAGGATACATTCAAGTATGGACATTGTTGTTTTAGAAGGTACAGCTTTTTGTACAATCTGTAATCCACTTACGAGATTAGATTTGGGACAAACGAATTTCATTTTAATAATTACTCCCTTCAACTGGAAATTATAAAATAATTATTAATAAATAATAAAAACAGTATTAATAGCTGTTGATATGTGTAAAACCTATTCTATTATACAATTTATAAGGCTTTTTTACAAATTTTTAGGTGTTGAAAACAAAAAAATTGATGTTGAAAATTAAAAAGTTATAAACATGCCAAATTTGAGTAAAAAAGGGTGGAAAAACTTATCCACCCTCAATCAACATTTTATCCTCTTTAAAATCACAACTATTTATAAAATTTATCCACAAATTGTGGTCTGTTTTTTATATAGAAGGATTCAATTTTTTAACAATCACATCAAGATTCCTGTTAAGATCATCATCATAAGCCTTGAGTGACTTGATTTTGTTGATTCCACTCATAACCGTGGTGTGATCTTTTTTACCAAGGATCTTACCGATTTCTTCCAGTGAAGCATCAGTATGCTCTCTGCACAGATACATAATTATCTGTCTTGGAAGAACGATTTCTGCATTTCTCTTTTTAGATACAATATCTTCCTTCTTGGTTCCGTACTGTTCACAAACTGTGTCTATAATAAGAGAAGGAGTAATGACCTTGGACTTATCAGGATAAATGATATCCTTAAGAGCATCCTTGGCATTATCAAGTGTAATCTCAACATTGTAAAGTCTTGAGTGAGCAATGATCTTGGTAAGTGCACCTTCAAGCTCTCTGATGTTGGACTTGATATTGGTTGCAACGTAGTCCATTACGTCATCATCGATCTTTTTGCCATAGCTTTCAGCATTCTTACGAAGGATAGCTACCCTTGTCTCGTAGTCAGGAGACTGGATATCTGCTAAAAGACCCATCTCAAACCTTGATCTGAATCTCTCTTCGAGGGTCTCCATCTCCTTTGGAGGCTTATCGGATGAAAGAATAATCTGTTTTCCGGCCTGATGAAGTGCGTTGAAGGTGTGGAAAAACTCTTCCTGAGTTGCATCCTTACCTATAATAAACTGTACGTCGTCGACCATAAGTACATCAACGGTTCTGTATTTCTCACGAAGCTTGGACATGTTCTCAGTTCTGCTGCTCCTGATTGATTCGATAACTTCGTTTGTAAACTGCTCTGAAGTAACATATAAAACCTTGGCCTGTGGATTGTGCTCCATTATAAAGTGGCCGATGGAATGCATAAGGTGAGTCTTACCAAGACCGGGTCCTCCATAAAGGAAGAGAGGATTGTAGGATATTCCAGGAGACTCAGCAACTGCAAGGGCAGCTGAATGAGCAAACTTGTTGTTACTACCAACGACAAAGGTATCAAATCTGTATTTAGGAATCAGATTGGACTGTTCATATACAATACTTGATGTATACTGGTTTTCGGAAGTATCTTCAGTAATATTTTCAGGTGTTTCTTCATTATTAATAGTATCTTTGTTTAAGATAAAAGAAATCTCGATAACTGTTTCAAGTAGTTCCGAAATTGCCACCTTGAAAAATCCTACATAATGATTCTCAATATATGTGAGAGCAAAAGGATTATCTGAAGGGATAAGAATCTTGACTGTACCGTTGTCGAATCCATAAACAATAAGAGGGTCGATCCAGGTCTTGTAAGATATATCAGAAATACCTGCTTCGTTCTTGATGGTATTCTTGATAGATTCCCAATTTTTTCTTAATTTCTCGGTGATTTCAGTAGATGATAGCATATAACGATTCCCCAACAATCATAAATTTAGACTTGTTCTATTTTATATTAAAAGGCCTTAAATATCAAACAATGACAAATTGTGGATAACTTTTAAAAAAAATGGTGGATAATTGGGTAAAAAAAATCAATGTGGAAAAACACCTGTTTATCCACATTAAACTATCTACCGTTATAAATGGCTTAAATACGCGATTTTTTAAAAAATAACCATCTTCTATGTACTTGTTTATCCACAAAATAAAATAAAAATGTGGATATCTTTTTTAAAAAAATATTAATTCACAAGTTATCCACAAAATCAACATTTTGATGTGGATAATTATTCTAAATACCATATGTTGGTAAAAACTTTTTTATAAAAATACCAAAAATCTTTCACCAATAAAAACCTTGGATTAATGGCTTGACCAAGCGGTTTTTATTTATTATAATTATAAAGATTTTTTCCACACTGAATGAATCAATTGATAATTTTGAGAGGGTTACTTCTCATTTAACAGACCTTTGATCAGGTTAGTTTGTTTAAGAAGGAGGTGTTTCCTAATATGAAGATGACATTTCAGCCTCATAAGCTTCAGAGAGCCAGAGTTCACGGCTTCAGAGCCAGAATGGCTACTAAGGGCGGCAGAAAGGTTTTAGCAGCTAGAAGAGCTAAGGGAAGAAAGAGACTATCAGCATGATTTTAAAGGTCACATATTATGTGGCCTTTTTTCATCGAAGTAAGGAATGAACAATGCTTTTTTCAGATTCTATGAAAAAGACAGAGGAATTTCGAAAATGTTATGAGAACGGTAAGAGCTATGCTGACAGATTTATTGTTTTGTATGTGTGGAAAAATGACGGTTCTTATAATAAGGTAGGAATTTCTTGTAGTAAAAAAGTTGGGAACAGTGTTGTAAGGCACAGATTTGCAAGACTTGTTCGAGAAGCGTACCGATTACATGAAGATATGTTCAATAGTGGTTTGGACATAGTAGTCGTTGCCAGAGCCTGTGCAGGAGATGCAAACTATTTTGATATAGAGAAATCTCTTTTAACCCTGGCAGGAAAGGCCCGCATAATGAAAAATGGCGGTGAATAAGATGAAAGAGATACTTATCTTTTTGATCAAATTTTATAGGAAGTATATTTCTCCATTAAAGAGAACAAAATGTCCATACATTCCCACATGTTCACAGTATGGACTAGAAGCAATAGAAAAATATGGAGCCATCAAAGGAAGTCTTCTTGCCATCTGGAGGATACTAAGATGTAATCCTTTTTCAAGTGGCGGATATGATCCGGTTCCATAACCAGTCAGGAGGTATGTTTTGAAGGGAGTGTTACTGACCCAGTATCAGGGTAAAATTGTAGGACCGGTTGCGTGGCTTCTCGGTCACCTTATGAATGCAATCTTCAATGTTCTTAATGCCATAGGTATTCCTAACATTGGACTTGCAATCATCATTTTCACTATCGTTATCTATTTATGTCTTTTACCTTTGACATATAAACAGCAGAAGTTTTCTAAGCTTCAGGCTAAGATGAGCCCAGAGCTTAAGGCTATCCAGGATAAGTACAAAGGCAAAAAAGACAATGATTCAATGCTTGCAATGCAGGCAGAGACAAAAGAGGTTTATGCTAAGTACGGCGTTTCCCAGACAGGTAGCTGTGTTCAACTTCTTATCCAGATGCCTATCCTCTTTGCTCTTTATCGTGTTATTTATTCAATTCCGGCTTACGTTACCATCGTAAAGAATGCTTTTTCTCCTCTCGTTGAGGACCTTATGGCAACTACAGGAGCTTCTGATTTTCTTCAGACTCTTTCAGGTGCCAAGCTTTACGCAAATCAGTTTACAAATGATGCTTTTACTTCAGGTAATACAGATTATATAAAGAACACATTTATTGATGTCCTCAATAAAGCTTCAACAGCAGACTGGGACAGCTTAACAGCTCAGTTCCCAAATCTTACCGCTTCAATTGAGAATACTCATTCACTACTTAGCAGGTACAACAATTTCCTTGGACTTAACATAGCAGATACTCCTATGTATATGATCCAGACCGGATTTGCCAACAAGGCATTTTTCCTGATGCTGGGCGGAGTACTTGTTCCTTTGTTTGCAGCTTTAACACAGTGGATCAACACTAAGCTTATGCCACAGCCTGCAACTGATAATAAGCCTGATGCAGATGATCCAACAGCACAGATGGCTCAGTCAATGAAGACAATGAACCTTATGATGCCTATCATGTCTGCAGTATTCTGCTTAAGTCTTCCTGCAGGTATGGGTATTTACTGGATTGCCGGTGCAGTTGTAAGATCAATTCAGCAGGTTGTTATCAACAGACACATTGATAAGATTGACATCGACGCTGAGATTGCTAAGAATACAGCTAAGTACAAAGAGAAGATGGAAAAGGAAAAGACCACAAGACAGATGAGTCTTTACGCCAACATCTCAACCAAGAACAATGACCTTTCTTCAAAATCAGGGGTTAGCGAAGCTGAGAAGGAAGAGCAGTTAAGCAAAGCTGCAGCAGTTTATAATGGCAAGCAGATCCGCAAGGATTCACTTTTAGCCAAGGCCAATATGGTAAAAGAGTTTAATGAAAAAAATAATAAATAATCTTTTGGGGAGGTTATACTATAATGGAATATAGAGAGTTTTCTGCTAAAAATCTTGATGATGCTATCACAGAAGCCTGTGAAGCACTTATGGTAACAAGTGACAGACTTGACTATGAAGTAGTTTCAAACGGATCTTCCGGATTTCTTGGAATCGCATCCAAGCCTGCAGTAATTAAGGCAAGAATAAAAGAAGAGAATTCTTCCGCAGAAGAAGTTAAGGTAGAAGCAGCAGTTGAGCCTAAGAAGGAAGAAAAGAAAGAAATCAAAAAGGAAGAGAAAAAAGAAGAGAAGAAGGAAGAAGTAAAAGAGGAAGTTAAAGCTGAGAAAAAAGCTTCAGCAGACATCAACGCAGATGAGCTTATTGAAAAAGCCAACGGATTCCTTAAAGATGTATTTGCAGCAATGAACATGGATGTTACTCTTAACACCAGATTCAATGACAAGGAAAACATCCTTGATGTCGAGCTCTCAGGAGATGAGATGGGAGTTCTCATCGGTAAGAGAGGACAGACTCTTGACTCACTTCAGTATCTTATCTCACTGGTTGTTAACAGAGAAACAGAAGAATACATTCACGTAAAAGTTGATACAGAGAATTATCGTGAAAGAAGAAAGGCTACTCTTGAGAACCTTGCAAAGAATATTTCTATAAAGGTTAAGAAAACAAGACAGTCAGTTGCTCTTGAGCCAATGAATCCTTACGAGAGAAGGATCATCCACTCAGCTCTTCAGAACGACAGATATGTTACAACTCACAGTGAAGGTGATGAGCCTTTCAGAAGAGTAGTTGTTACTTTAAAGAAATAACTCTTTGAAAACTACCCCTTAAGATGTAAGTCTTGAGGGGTTTTATTTAGGAAAAAATTATGAGCAGTGTTCTGAACAATTTTAATGATGACACAATATGTGCAATAGCAACCGCGATGTCCGATGCCGGAATTGGAATTATTAGAGTGAGCGGAAGAGATGCGGTTTCAATTTGCAGCAGGATTTATGTTTCAGCAAAAAAAGAGCATGACCTTGAGAGTCACAAACCAAATACTATAAAGTTTGGTTTTATTTGTGATGGTTGTGGAAACATCATAGATGAAGTGATGATCTCTTTTATGAAAGCGCCTTTTAGTTATACAAGGGAAGATGTTATAGAAATTAACAGTCACGGCGGAATGCTGGTGATGAATGAGATATTATCTCTTCTTCTAAAAGAAGGATGCAGACTTGCAGAGCCAGGAGAGTTTACAAAAAGAGCTTTCTTAAATGGAAGAATTGATCTGACAAAAGCTGAAGCAGTCATGGATATCATCGGTGCTCAGAATAAATTTGCTCTGGACAGTTCAAGAAAACAGCTCCAGGGAAGTATTTATAAAGAAGTCAAATCCTTAAGAGAAGAAATACTTTACCAGATGGCTTATATTGAATCTGCTATTGATGATCCGGAAAACTATGATCTAACCGGATATTCAGATAAGCTTCGTGATAAAGTAAATGCCATGTCTGATACAATCCAGTCGTTACTTAAATCTGCCGATGAAGGTAAGATCAGAAAAGATGGAATAAAAACTGTTATTATTGGAAAGCCTAACGCAGGTAAGTCATCTCTTTTAAATGCTCTGTCAGGAAATGAGAGAGCGATTGTTACTGATATCGCCGGAACAACAAGAGATACAATTGAAGAAACAGTAAGACTAGATGATATCATTTTAAATCTTATCGACACTGCCGGAATTAGAGATACGGAAGACCTGATTGAAAAGATCGGTGTTGATAAGGCAAAAGAAAAAATTGAGGAAGCTGATCTTTGTCTTTATATACTTGATTCCACATCTGACATTGATGATGAGGACAGACTGATCAGTTCACTTTGTAAAGATAAAAAGACCATTGTTATACTTAATAAAAATGATCTGACAGGTGAAATTAAAATAACAAGAGATATTCTTCCTATGCTGTTTTCAGACTATGATAGTGTAAAAGTACCGGTTATAACAACATCTCTTTTGAATGGAGAGGGTCTTGAAGAGCTAAAGCGCGCCATTACTGAACTTTTCTTTAATGGAGAGATTGCTCCCAGGCAGGAAATCTATATTACAAACTTAAGGCACAAGGAACTTTTGTCAAGGACTTATGATAGTCTGATGCTTGTAATTGATAGTATAGAAAAAGAGCTGTCGGAAGATTTTTATACAGTTGATCTTACGAATGCTTATGCTTTTCTTGGAGAGATAATAGGAGAGGAAGTTGGAGATGATCTTGCTAATGAGATCTTTTCCAAATTCTGTATGGGTAAATAAATGATTGATGTTAGAGAAAAAATTGATGTGGCAATTATAGGAGCCGGTCATGCCGGATGTGAAGCAGCACTTGCATGTGCAAGAATTGGACTTGAGACAGTTATCTTCACAATGAGTGCTGACAATATTGCTTTCATGCCATGTAATCCTCATATTGGTGGATCTTCAAAGGGTCACCTTGTTAGAGAGATTGATGCTCTTGGTGGAGAGATGGGTAAGGTTATAGATAAAACTTTTCTTCAGTCCAAGATGCTTAATACTTCTAAGGGTCCTGCTGTTCATTCACTTAGATGCCAGGCTGATAAGATGGAATACTCCAAAGCTATGAGAAAGGTTTTGGAGGGTCAGGATCATCTTACTATTAAGCAGGCAGAAGTTACTGAATTGTTATTTGAAGATACTACAGATAGTAAACTATTACATGATGGTTACACAAGACTCATAACTGGTGTTAAGATTTATTCCGGAATTATTTATGAGGCTAAGGCTGTAATTATTTGTACCGGTACTTATCTTAAGAGTAGATGTCTTACAGGTGAGGCGATAACCTATAGTGGTCCTAATGGTCTTTTACCATCTAACTATTTATCAGACTCTCTTATAAAAGCAGGTGTTGAGCTCAGGAGATTCAAGACAGGAACTCCAGCCAGAATGGATGGAAACTCAATTGATTATTCCAAAATGAGTGAGCAGTTTGGAGATACACCTGTTATTCCATTTTCATTTGATACTGATCCCGCTGATGTTCAGAGACCACAGGTTTCATGTTACCTTACTTATACAAATGAAAAAACACATGAGATAATCAGAAACAATATCGACCGTTCTCCTATATATGCAGGTGTTATTGAAGGTGTTGGTCCGAGGTATTGTCCATCTATAGAAGATAAAGTTGTTAAGTTCCCTGATCATGAAAGACATCAGGTATTTGTAGAGCCAGAAGGAACTTACACTAATGAGATGTATATTGATGGTATGTCATCTTCACTTCCTGAGGATGTTCAGCTGGCAATGTACAGAACAGTTCCCGGTCTTGAGAATTGTAAGATTGTTAAGAGTGCATATGCTATTGAATATGATTGCTTATGTCCCGGTCAGCTTCATCCAACTCTTGAGATCAAAAATGTTAGAGGACTATTTAGTGCCGGACAGGTTAATGGTAGCAGTGGTTATGAAGAAGCTGCGGCTCAGGGTCTTTATGCGGGTATCAATGCTGCAATGCAAATTTTGGGAAAAGAGTATCTGACGATTGATAGGTCTGAAGGATATATTGGTGTGCTTGTTGATGATCTTGTTACAAAAGAAAACTTCGAGCCCTATAGAATGATGACTTCAAGAGCAGAGTACAGATTACTACTCAGACAGGATAATGCTGATATTCGTCTTCGCGCTAAGGGTCATGATGTTGGACTTATAAGCGATGAAAAATATGAAAAGCTTCTTGAGAAGGAAAAACTAATCGATGAAGAAGTGAAGCGTCTTAAGGAAAAGACTGTTGGAGCTAATGCTGCTATGCAAGCCTTCATGGAGAAGAGTGGCAGCTCACCATTAAAGACAGCTACTTCTCTTGCTGAACTTATCTGCAGACCTGAGTTTAACTATGAGTCGATAGCTGAGATTGATCCTGATAGAAAACCTCTTCCTGCGGATGTTATTGAACAGGTTGAGATAACTATAAGATATGAAGGTTATATCAACAGACAGCAGAGACAGGTTGAACAGTTTAAGAAGCTTGAAAAGAAATTAATACCAGCTGATATTGATTACGATGATGTATCTAGCCTTCGACTAGAAGCAAGACAGAAGCTCCAGAAGTTTAGACCTGTCAATATTGGACAGGCTTCAAGAATAGGTGGTGTTAATCCTGCTGATATTTCAGTACTGATAATATACCTTGATTCAATGGTAAGAGGAAAAGATAATGACTAATGATTACAGTCAGATGATAAAGGATTTTTCTTCCTTTGGTATTACACTTACTGATAAACAGATAGATCAGTTTGATAAGTATTATGAACTACTTGTTAAGTGGAATGAGGTTATGAACCTTACTGCGATAACTGAGTTTAATGATGTATGTAAGCTTCATTTTGTTGACAGTATATCCAGTTGTAAATACTTTGACTTTGCTAAGTCTGATCTATCATTGGTGGATATTGGAACCGGAGCTGGTTTTCCTGGAATTCCTCTTAAGATAGTATTTCCTGAATTACATGTAACACTACTTGATTCACTTAATAAGAGATTGAACTTTTTGAATGAAGTAATAGTTGAGCTAGGGTTAAACGAATCTGGTTCTATTAAAACACTTCATGGAAGGGCAGAGGATTATTGCACTACAAAAGAAGGTTCATTAAGAGAAACTTTTGATATTGCTGTATCAAGAGCAGTTGCTAATATGTCTACATTATCTGAGTATTGTCTTCCTTATGTAAAAGTAGGCGGATCATTTATTGCTTATAAAAGTGAGAAAGCTCAGGATGAACTTAAGGATGCTAAAGGTGCGATTCATTTACTTGGTGGAAAGCTTATAGCTACGGAAGAATTTCTTTTGCCTGATTCAGATGTGAGTCGAACTATATGTATTGTTGAGAAAAAAGAGAATACTTCTAAAAAATATCCAAGGAAAGCAGGGGTTCCTAGTAAGCAACCACTAAAGTAAACCACAAACTATAGTATGGATTTATAATAAGTTTCACGTGAAACATTTAAAAGAGACACAATTCTCATCACAAAAAATTGTTTCACGTGAAACATTTTTATACTAGATATTGTGTTGTTTCACGTGAAACATTATAGAAAATGGAAATCGAATAAAAAAATAAAACAATTTATAGTACAAGATATAGTGATGAATTAAAAAGTTAACATGTTTTATTCTATAAGCATCAAATTGTGTTACAATCAATATAGCGTTTTGAAAAGGTGGAGGAAAAATGGGAAGAGTTATAGCTATAGCAAACCAGAAAGGTGGAGTAGGAAAAACCACCACATCTATTAACTTATCTGCAGCTCTTGGTGAGCTGGGTAAAAAGGTTCTTGTTATTGATACTGATCCACAGGGTAATACAACCAGTGGACTTGGTCTTGATAAGAATGTCGTAGAAAACACTATCTATGAATTACTTATAGGTGAGATAACTACAGATGAAGCAATCACAAAAGAGGTTGCGACTAATGTTGATATCATACCTTCTAATGTAAATCTTGCAGCGGTTGAGATAGAACTTATTGATGCCGATGATAAAGAGTTCATTCTTAGAAATGCAATCGAAAATGTAAAAAAGAATTATGACTTTATTATAATTGACTGCCCACCATCTCTTAGTATGTTGACAGTCAATGCCATGACAACAGCTAATACTGTTCTGGTACCAATTCAGTGTGAGTACTATGCACTGGAAGGACTTAGTCAGCTAGTACATACAGTTAACCTTGTAAAGGACAGACTGAATCCTGAACTTGAGATGGAAGGTATTGTCTTTACAATGTTCGACTCCAGAACAAACCTTTCTCTTCAGGTAGTTGAAAATGTAAAAGAGCACATTGAAGAGAATGTATATAAGACAATCATTCCAAGAAATATTCGTCTGGCTGAAGCACCAAGTTATGGTCAGCCTATAAATGTATATGAGCCGAAGTCAGCCGGTGCAGAAGCATACAGACTTCTGGCTAAGGAAGTAATAGCAAGAAAATTCGACTAAGAGTCATTGTTGGAGGAAAAGCATGGCACCGAAAAGTACAAAGAGAGGTCTTGGCAAGGGACTTGATGCAATGATCCCGGCTAAGGTTGCTCCTAAGAAAGAAGAGAAGAATGAAAGTGCTGCACCGGAGGGGGCAGTTGTTACTTTAAAAACTACAGAACTTATACCAAATAGAAATCAGCCAAGAAAGACTTTTGATGAAGATAAGATTTTAGAGCTGGCTGATTCAATTAAACAGCATGGTGTTATAACACCACTTCTTGTAACTAAAAGAGATGATACTTATCTTATAGTTGCTGGTGAGAGAAGATGGCGCGCAGCAAAGAAGGCAGGACTTAAAGAAGTTCCTGTTGTAATCAAAGATCTTACCGACGAAGAAATTGCTGAGTTGGCAATCATCGAAAATTTGCAGCGTGAGGATATTAACTCAATTGAAGAAGCATTTGCTTTCAAGCAGTTGATTGATCAGTACTCATATACTCAGGATCAGGTAGCTGAGAAGATTTCAAAGAGCCGTGTATATGTTACTAACTCACTTAGACTTCTCAAGCTTTGCGATAAGGTTCAGGAGATGGTTGTCCAGGAGCTGTTAACAGCAGGACATGCGAGAGCTCTTTTACCAATTACTGATCCGGATGAGCAGGCAGAGATAGCACAGCAGGTCTTTGATAGTAACCTCAGCGTTAGAGAAACAGAAAAGCTTGTTAAAAATCTTGGTAAGACATCCAAGAAGAAAACAGCAGCAAAGACCAATCCAAGTATCGATGCAGTTTACGCAGAAGTTTCAGAAAAGTGTAAGCAGGCTCTGGGAACAAAAGTTGAAGTTACATCAAAGGGAGACGGAGTGGGCTTGATTCAGATCGAGTTCTATAACAACGACGATCTTGAGAAAATCATCGCCAGACTTTGCAGAGAATAATACTTTTTGGGGGATTTATGAATAGTAATATTTTTAATGCCATGGGACTTGGCAGTTTGGATCCGGCAATTCTTTTCATAGTAATGCTAGTTCTTTTAGTTGTTCTTATTGTGATTGTAATAATCCAAGGCAACAGATTTAGCAAACTTGAGAAGAAGTATCATAAATTCATGAAAGGAAAAGAAGCTGAATCACTTGAGGATGAGATCATAGGTCTTTTCCATGATAACCGAATGATCAGAAGTGAGAATGAGAAGAACCGCAAGGACATCATTGATATTAACAGAAGGATGGCCAGGACTTTCCAGAAGTGCGGACTTCATAAGTATGATGCATTTAATCAGTCGGGAGGAAAGCTCAGCTTCGCGCTTTGTCTTTTAGATGAGAATGATAATGGCGTGCTCATTAATTCAGTACATAGCACAGATGGACTTAACTATTCTTACTCAAAAGATATCAAAGCCGGAATCGCTGATGTGGAACTTAGCGGTGAAGAAAAGAAAGCACTGGATATGGCACTTGACAGTGTGAACAGAAGATAAGTTTTAATAAATATAATTGTTTAAAATATATTATTATAGTGGAGGAGATCACAATGATCGACATTAAGTTTTTAAGAGAGAACCCTGATGTAGTTAGGGAGAACATCAAAAAGAAATTCCAGGACGAGAAGCTTCCTCTTGTGGATGAAGTTATCAAACTGGATGAGGAGAGAAGATCAAACCAGCAGGAAGCTGATGAGATAAGAGCTCACAGAAATAAGATCTCAAAGGAGATCGGCGGACTCATGGCCCAGGGTAAGAAGGAAGAGGCTATGGCTCTTAAGGATGAAGTAGCTAAAGAGGCTAAGAGACTTGAGGAGCTTGAGGCTAAGCAGAAGGAACTTGATGATCAGGTTACAAATAAGATGATGATCATTCCTCAGATTATCGATGAGTCAGTTCCGATCGGTAAGGATGATTCACAGAACGTTGAGATTCAGAAGTATGGCGATCCTGTTGTTCCTGATTTTGAGATTCCATACCACACTGATATTATGGAGAGCTTCTGCGGAATCGATCTTGATGCTGCAAGAAGAGTTGCCGGAAATGGTTTCTACTATCTCATGGGTGACATTGCAAGACTTCACTCAGCAGTTATCAGCTACGCAAGAGATTTCATGATCGACAGAGGATTTACATATTGTGTTCCTCCTTTCATGATCCATGGAAACGTAGTTGCAGGTGTTATGAGCTTCCCTGAGATGGAGGCTATGATGTACAAGATCGAGGGTGAGGATCTTTACCTCATCGGAACCAGTGAGCACTCAATGATCGGTAAGTTCATCGATCAGATCGTTCCTGAAGATCAGATGCCTATGGCTCTTACCAGCTACTCACCTTGCTTCAGAAAAGAGAAAGGTGCGCATGGCATCGAGGAGAGAGGTGTTTACAGAATCCATCAGTTTGAGAAGCAGGAGATGGTAGTTATCTGTAAGCCAGAAGATTCCAAGACATGGTATGACAAGCTGTGGCAGAACACTGTTGATCTGTTCAGATCACTTGATATTCCTGTAAGAACTCTTGAGTGCTGCTCCGGAGACCTTGCTGATCTTAAGTGCAAGAGCTGCGATGTTGAGGCATGGTCACCAAGACAGAAGAAGTACTTCGAGGTTGGAAGCTGCTCTAACCTGGGTGATGCTCAGGCAAGAAGACTTCGTATCAGAATCAAGGGCAAGGATGGCAACTATCTTGCTCACACACTTAACAATACTGTTGTTGCTCCTCCAAGAATGCTTATCGCATTCCTCGAGAACAACCTTCAGGCTGACGGAACAGTAAGAATTCCTGAGGTTCTTCGTCCTTATATGGGAGGCAAGGAAGTTCTTGTTCCCAACAAGAAATAATAGTAACTAAAAGAGAGGTGAAATCTCGTTGCACAAGTTTTTAAGAGCAGTCGGGTTTTCAAAAATTAAAGATAGAAAAGAACTGACGGCGCTAATTACCAGTTCTATCCAGAATGCGCAGAAAAGATCATATGTCACCAACAATGAAAATGTGATCCTGGCAGAGTTTGCCAGAGATTTTGCGGATAGAATCGGAATCGCTGTTTGTGGAGAGTTTGATGATGAGGATAAGTTTATCTATGAATATTACTATCCTTATCTCATACCTTCTGCTGTCAGTACTGAGGAAGATCTTAATGTGGAAAGACACGCTGCCACATATTCCTACGCCGGAGTTTGTAATGAACCAAGACTCGGTGTGACTTTGATCTTCTACCTGCTTAACATGATCCCATACATCAAGTATGAGAATGAAAACAAGTTCCCAATCAAGGGAACAACTTTAAGTCTTTCAGCTCTTTCAATCAAGGGACAGGTCATGATGCCTATCGCAAAGACTGAAGAGGAGAAGGAAGTTGCCAGGAAAAAGAGCAACTACCGAAACAAACTTATCAACAACGCAAGACACGGGGACGAGACAGCTATCGAGTCCCTGACTCTTGACGATATGGACCTTTACACAACACTCTCAAAAAAGATCCGTAAGCAGGACATTTATACTCTGGTTGACACTTATTTCATGCCCTATGGAGTTGAGTGTGATCAGTACTCAGTCCTCGGCGAGATCGTAGAGAGTGAAAAGGTCGTTAACCGCTTTACAGATGAGTCCGTCTACATCATGAAGATAAACTGCAACGATATAGAATTTGATGTCTGCATCAACGCAGAGGATCTTCTCGGTGAACCGGCTGTAGGCAGAAGATTTAAAGGAAATATCTGGATGCAGGGAATGATAAACTATCCAGAATAAAAATAAAAGGAGGTATTGTATTAATGGCAACACCACATAATCAAGCAGAAAAAGGCGATTTCGCCAAGACAGTCCTCATGCCCGGTGATCCTTTAAGGGCAAAATTTATTGCAGAAAATTTTTTAACAGATGTTAAATGTGTAAATGAAGTCAGAGGAATGCTGGGCTTTACCGGTAAGTACGAAGGTAAGGATGTCTCAGTTATGGGACATGGAATGGGAATTCCTTCAATCGGTATTTACACCTATGAGCTTTTCAATTTCTATGATGTAGACAACATCATCAGAGTCGGCAGCGCAGGTGGACTTCAGGACGATGTTAATGTAATGGACATTATCTTTGCCCAGGGTGCTCACACAGATTCCAACTATGGATTCCAGTACGGACTTCCAGGAACCTTTGCTCCAACAGCCAGCTTCCATATCCTGGAGAAGGCCGTTTCAATCGCAAAGGAGAAAGGCGTTAAGTATCATGTAGGCGATGTACTTTCTTCAGATGCTTTCTACAAGAAGTGCAACGAGAGTGAACTCTACAGAAACTTCGGCGCTCTTGCAGTTGAGATGGAAACCCCGGCTCTCTACATGAATGCAGCAGAAGCAAAGAAAAACGCTCTCACAATCCTTACCTGCTCCGATCACCTCTTCAAGGCTCAGGAGCTTTCAGCACAGGAGAGACAGACAAGCTTTACAGATATGATGGAGATTGCGCTTAAGACAGCAATTGCAATCTGATCTTAGTTACAAGGCCGCTTGCCCAGTTGGGTAAGCGGCTTATATACTAATTAGGGAAGAATAATTGAGGTAACCAGAACTATGAACAGAGAAGATGCACTTAAGTATGGACTGTCATTTCCAGATACCTACCAGGAAGCTCCTTTTCACGATACTAACTGGCAACTGGTAAGGTACAAATACAATAAAAAAGCTTTCTTGTGGACTTATGAAAGAGATGGATTGATCAATCTGAATGTGAAGGTTGATCCTGACAAGGCATACTTTTGGAGAAAAGCTTATAGTTCTGTAATTCCTGGGTATCATCAGAACAAGATGCATTGGAATACTATTATCCTTGATGGAAGTATTCCTGATAAAGATGTAAAGCTCATGATTGCTGAAAGCTATGACCTTATAGCCGACAGTCCCACTAAGAGAATCTACGAAGCAGTAAAGAAAATTCCAAAAGGCTGCGTCGCCACCTATGCCCAAGTCGCAGAAGTTGCCGGTGATAGAAAAATGGCCAGAGCAGTAGGCAATGCACTCCACAAAAACCCAGATCCAACAACTATTCCCTGTCACCGCGTTGTCAACTCAAAGGGACAACTTGCCGGAAATTACGCATTTGGTGGAGAATGGAAACAGGCTGAGATACTGCAGTCTGAGGGTGTTGAGCTAAATGATGGTGTCGTGGATTTGAGTAAATATCAATGGAAAAATAAGGAAAGTTGATAATATATCGCTATAGAGATATAATATAAAATATCTCTACAGCGATATTTTTTGAGGGGCAGACATGATAATTTACCATGGATCTGAAAATATAATATACTCACCCTATTTTGGTGGAGGGAATTCTAATAACGATTATGGTAAGGGCTTCTATTGTACTGAAGATAAGGAGCTTTCCAAAGAATGGGCATGTAAGAGAGATAGAAATGGATTTTCAAATTGTTATGAACTTGATGTGACTGAGTTGAAAGTCTGTAATCTAAATGGAGAAGACTACAATATCCTCAACTGGCTCGCTCTGCTTACTAAGTATAGAGGCTATTGGCAGAAGAAGAGTATTGCAGAAGAAGCTAAAGTTTTTTTGCAGGAGAATTATCTTGTAGACATCTCAGAGTTTGACGTTATCAGAGGATATCGTGCGGATGATTCATATTTTTCTTTTGTGCAGGATTTTATTATGGGAACCATATCGTTGCAGAAGCTTTCTATGGCAATGAAGCTGGGAGATTTAAATGATCAGGTGGTTCTTAAGAGTAAAAAAGCTTTTGAAAATCTTTCATTCGTTGGCTACGAAGAAGCAGAAGCAATTGTTTATTTCAAAGAAATGTCCAATAGAGATAAAACTGCAAGGAGACAGTACCAGGAACTAAGACCATCTACCAGTATCCTTGATGAAATCTATATTTTGGATTTGATGAGAGGAGGCGTACCGGATGAGAAACTTCGCTTATGATGAGATGTATCTTCCATTAGCTCAGCGGGTTATGGGTGACATGTATGACTATGCCGTAAACACTATTGGAATGAAACTTGATGAATTCCATAGAATGTTTCTCTTCACCGGTATGAGTCACCAGTTTGAGATTGGAAATCCTTCTTATGTAGCAGGTAAAAACGGCTGTGAAGTAGCAAGGGAAGTCATTGAAAGTTGCACCGACAAAACTATTGATATGGAAGATGTAATGTATGTGGACAAATCCAGAGAGTATTGGATTG
>JAEEGH010002422.1_pt1 | contig 50586 bp, 40 predicted proteins | sample 9134181 | NCBI WGS metagenome assembly JAEEGH01 (sample SAMN16246544, study PRJNA631951) | gut metagenome | biome: gut microbiome; feature: rumen; material: DP-attached | host: Bos | place: Iran: Karaj | collected 2018-10
CAACGTGAACGGCATCCGCGCAGCCATCAACAAGGGTCTGCTGCAATGGATTAGCGACTATCAGCCCGACGTGCTCTGCTTCCAGGAACTGAAAGCCACGCCCGACCAGATTCCTTTGATGGATTTTGAGATGATGGGCTACCGCCATTATTGGTTTCCCGCACAGAAAAAAGGCTACAGCGGTGTAGGCCTGATTACGAAAAAGGAACCCGACAATGTCGTTTACGGCATGGGCAATCCACTTTACGACAATGAAGGCCGCTTTCTACGTGCTGATTTCGGTGACTTGTCGGTGGTAAGCGTCTATCATCCCTCGGGCACTACGGGTGACGAACGCCAAGCCTTCAAGATGGTTTGGCTCGACTTTTTTCGCAAGTATGTCAATGAGTTGCGCAAAGAACGTCCCAACCTCGTGCTCTCTGGTGACTACAACATCTGTCACGAGGACATCGACATCAACAACCCGAGAAAGCACGACACATCGTCAGGATTCTTGCCCGAAGAACGGCAATGGATGACCGACTTCCTCAGTGATGGCTACATCGACAGTTTTCGCCATTTGGTGAAGGAACCCAACCAATACAGCTGGTGGAGTTTCCGCGCTGGTGCCCGTGCAAAAAACCTCGGTTGGCGCATCGACTACCATATGGTGACTGACAACCTTCGTGACCGCATTGCCAACGTCGGCATTTTGCCCGAGGTGATGCATTCTGACCATTGCCCTATTGTTTTGGAATTGAAGTAAAATCAGCCGTGCATGTCATTCCAACGTAGGCTTGTGCGAGAGAGGGAATCTGTGCACGGCGGCACAAAAAGCAAGAACCATACATGACGGCCCTTGAAACCATAGATTCCACACTACCGCACCGCCCACCGCAGGAATGACATGGCTTCAAAGGCCTTCCTATGACATACCCATTGAGGCCTGCAAACAATGATATGGCAAAACGATTTTCAAAAACACATGCCGACATTCCAGAAAAAGTAGTACCTTTGCAGCGGTTTTCACCAATGGCCTAATAGTTCAAGGGATAGAACGGAAGTTTCCTAAACTTTAAATCTAGGTTCGAGTCCTAGTTGGGCTACAGAAAAAGCCCCTAACCCGCTGAAAAACAAGTTAGGGGTTTTCTGTTTGCACCAATGGTTGTCACTTTACTGAAACTTTTTGCTCAAAAACCTTCCCGTCAGCAGCAGTGATGCGCAGCAAATACATGCCTTCAACCCAATCGCTGACATTGATTTCATTCACGTTTTTGAAGGTCTTTACCTTTTGGCCAAGCGCATTGAAAACTTGCACTTCCTTAGACTCAAAACCTTGAATATAAAGCATTTCCGAAGCAGGATTCGGATAAACCATTACCGAGAGCACTTTTTCATTGACAGCATCGTAGCCTGTTTGGAAGATCTTGAACGGACCGCATTCTAACCAAATGCTGTCGCCAAACTCACAGACCATAGTATACTCATAATAAGTATCCTCCTCAAGCTCTTCGAGAACGGCCTCCACATAGCCATCGGTGGTCACATCCACCTCAATCCAGTCGGTGTCGTCCAGTTTATGATACTTGAAATAAGCCCTCGCAAAATAATCGTTGCCCTCGTGAATCCAAGCAGATAACATGGCCGTGTGTGGGGTGATGTCAGATGCCTCAAAAAGCACAAAACTTGCCAAACCATGAATGGGGTAGCCGTTGTTGGTACCGTTGTCCATCACGAAAGCATGTGCGCTCTGGTCGAGTTGGTTCTTGAACTCCTCGGTCTGCATCTCTTCGGCAGCCATGCCTGTGCCGTAACCGTTGTTACCGCTTGCCGAGGTGAGGAAGTAACAATTGGAGACTTGTATTTCGTTCTCTGCCTTAGTCGGGTCGATGGGACTGACCATACCGAAAACACCTCCCGAAGTGCTGCCGCTGATTGATCCGACATTGTAACTGGAATAGATATTGACATTCGCCGACTCCACCGTGGCACCCAAAATGCCAGCAGAAATGCCCATCAACATGGCACTTGCCGTGACTGTTCCAGTATTATAACAATGCTGAATAAAAGCGTCTTCACGTGCAAAGCATACCACACCACCAGCCACAGCTGCACCCATGAAATTGGTATTGGTAACCGTTATGCTTGCCGACGACGAGCACTCAATCACGCGACCGTTTTGGACACCTGCCACAACACCAGCAGCACCGCAGAAGTTGCCGATATTGGTCACGCTGACCGAGCCCGAGAAACAGCATCGGCTAACTACAGCATGGCCGGCGATACCACCCACCACACCCGAGGCACCTATGCCTGTAGAATTGACCGTGCCGCTAACCGAAAGATTGCAAACGCAGCCCACTTCGCCACCAACAGCAGCAAACAAACCCGACACATCGGCATTAGTCTGAATCTGAAGATTCTCAACCTGATGATAGGCGCCATCGAAAAATCCAGCAAAGTAAAAACCGTTCATGTCGTAATCAACATTGCCGATGGGTGTCCAGTTGAGATTGTTCAGGTCAAGGTCGTCCATGAGCAAAAACCGTTCTCCCTCAAAAACGCCTTGTCCCGTGGACTGGTAGCCCTCGTTGACTTTCTCAGCGAGATAGGCCAATTGTGCCGCCGTTTCAATACGGTAAGGATTGTAATACGTGCCGTCACCTTGGGTCCATGACTCAGATGAGCCGTCCCAAACATTGGTTGCCACCACATTGAATGTCAATGCCATGACAAAGATGGAAAGGAATAATTTTTTCATTTTGTTCAGTTTTTCCTGCAAAGTTAAAACATTTCGACGAAAACAGCGTTATCATCCCATAAATTTGTATTTTTACCGCCTAAAATTACATTGTATGAAATACTTGAAGATTTTTACCCTCATCATAACTTCGTGGTTCGTTTCGGCCAATCTCTTCGCCCAAAACGGCATTTCCATCGGCAAATGGCGCACTCATCTCCCGTATCAGAAAGTGATTGGTGTTGAGCCTATTGGGCAGAAAGTCTATGCTGCCACGGAATATGAGCTGTTCTATTATGACAAAGAAGATAACTCCATCAACATCCTGAACAAGGTGAAAGGCCTATCGGATATCGGCATCAGCACGATACGCTACAACTCGAGCCAACGTAAACTGTTTGTGGCCTACACCAACGCCAATGTCGACCTCATTTATTACGATGGCACCATCAAGAACATGAGCGATATCAAGGACAAGACCATTATTGGTAACAAAAGTATTAATAGCGTATTTTTCGATGGCGATTTGGCTTACCTTGCCTGTGGTTTCGGTATTGTAGTGTTCGATTTAAAGAAAGAGGAGGTAAAGGATACTTATTACATTGGGAATCAAGGTGATGCGGTAAATGTTACAGACATAGAGTTTTTCAACGGCATGATTTATGCTTGCACGGACAATGGCGTATATCGTGCCAGGCTTGACGCACCCAATTTGGCAAACTACACCTCGTGGAGTTTTGATAATTCGTTGATCTATCCGCATTTGGCGTATACTGAGATGGAAGTGTTCAACGGAAAACTATATCTGAACTATGACGGTGGTTTCAATGCCGACACGTTGTTTGTTTTCGATGGCAACCACTGGGGTTATTTCGATAAGCAGAGCGTGAGTCAGAAAAATGAGCTTCGCGCTTATGAGGATTGTTTTGTCGTTACCAACAAATATTCTATCAACATTTACGACAGGAACATGACCCAAACCATGCAGATTTATATGCCTGGCAGTAGCATTGAGCCGCTTTCGACAGCCATCGACAATGCTGGAAACTATTGGATTGGCGATGCCAAGCGCGGTTTGATCAAGTCTGACAACGGTTGGAACAACATGGACGTGTTGCCCAACGGCCCAGCTTCGAAGAATGTATTTCAACTACAATCATGTGGCGATCAGGTTTGGATTGCTACGGGTGGCTATGCCGCCGACTGGAGCAAGCGTTACATAAGGGACGGCGTGGCTCGATTCGATGGTTCTTGGACGGTTTTCAATGCTGACAACATGCCCGATCTCGACAGCTATTCGGATATGGTGTGTAGTGTTACCAATCCATCTGACCCTTCAGTGACTTATGTTGGCACATGGGGCAACGGACTTCTGAAATTCAAGGATGGCCAACTGAGCGAAGTCTACAACGCTGATAATAGCTCTCTCGATTATTGGACGTCTGACCCGTCAAAAATCCTCATCAGCGGCCTTGCTTTTGACAGCCACGGCAATCTTTGGGTGGCCAATTCAGGAGCCACCAACCTCCTCTCTGTGATGCGGCCTAATGGAACTTGGCGCTCATTCAACATGGGAGGAAGCCTCGCTGGTATTGATGTCGGCACGCTTATGGTGGACGATAACGACTACAAATGGCTCATAAGGCGTAGTGGCGATATCATCGTATTCAACGATAATGGTACGCTTGACAATACCGCTGACGATGTGGCGAAAACCCTCAATACTGCTGCGGGCAGTGGCGGTTTGTTTGGCTCGGTGAAGAGCCTTGCCGTGGATAGAGACGGTGTCGTTTGGATTGGCACAGACAACGGCCCCTGCCTAATCAGCGACTCAAAAAAGATTTTCGACGGCTCAAACTTTGATGCCGTAGAGAAAAGGGTGCCACGCAATGATGGTACTGACCAATACGACTATCTTTTTAGCGGTTCTACAGTGCTTTCCATGGCTGTTGATGGATCAAATAATGTTTGGTTTGGTCTCGAATCGGGTGTCTATTTGGTGGCACAAGACAGAAACGCGACGCAATTGGAATATTTCAATACAGACAATAGCCCATTGCTTGAAAACGCAGTGACCACCATGGCCATCGACAACAACGGCGAAGTGTTTTTCGGGACGAGCAGTGGGGTCATTTCTTATCGCGCCCAGTCTACACCGCCTTCACCTGAAGTGACAGACGTTGTGGCTTATCCTAATCCCGTGCCTAAGGGTTATGAGGGTTATGTGGGCATCAAGGGACTGACTGCCAATACGCTGGTTCGTATTACCACGGTTGATGGCGCATTTGTCACTCAACTCATGTCAGAAGGCGGCCAAGCTGTTTGGGACTGTACTACCGTTGACGGAAAGAAAGTCAGCCCTGGTGTCTACCTGATTTTCACCAGCACCAAGGATGGTAAAAACAAGTTTGCCACAAAGATACTCGTCCTAAACTGATGGGAAACAAGACACAAGGCATTGTCCTGCAAAGCCTTAGATATGGCGATTCAAGCCTGATTGTCAAAGTATTCACTCGTGATTTCGGCTTGCGATCGTATATGGTGAAGGGAGCCTTCAACCACAATGCAAAGAACAAGGTTGCGCTTTTCCAAAATCTGAACATTATTAGTTACGTGGAGTCCGACAAGCCCATTGTTGCATCGTTGGGTTACTTGAAGGATGTACAGCTTACGTGCGTTTACCGAAGCCTTCCTTTTGAGATGAAGAAAAGTGCCATCGTTCTGTACACTAGCGAATTGCTTTCAAAAACCTTGGTGGTTCAGGAGCAAAATGTTCCCTTATATGACTTTGTTGTGCAGTCACTGCAGTGGCTTGATTTGGTAGAAGCGCATTATGCTAACTTCTCTTTGTTTTTCACTTTGGAATTGACGCGGTTTCTTGGGTTTTATCCCCAAACAAATTGGCACTCAGGTGATTGTTTCGACATGATGGAGGGTCATTTTATGCACGATTATCCAGTGCATCCTTATTATTTGGGGTCTGAAGTGGCGGCTTTGTTTGGTAGCCTGTTGGGTAGGAGTATTGATGAAGTGTGTGCAATAAGTTTGTCTTTGTCGCAGCGACGCGAGTTGCTTGATGGCCTCATAATCTTTATGCGGTTGCACGCCCCAGTAATGAAGGATTTTCATTCACACGAGGTGCTGAAAACCGTCATGCAATAAAAAAGCCGACCTTGTCGGGTCGGCTTAAATAAGCAATTGCTTTCATTATCTTAGTTCAAACGAGGTCTGTCCGACCAGTTTGCCGCCTTGTTCGTAAATGTCAACGAAGTAATAGCCTGGCTGCATCTGAATGCCTGAAGGCTTGATATAATAGGCACGTACGTCTTTCTCTTTGTTGTCGTAATTGACCGTGACCTTTTCGGTGTATTGGAGCTTTTCGCCGTTGGATTCAAATGCGTATTCATCACCAGTGCCTTTGCAAATGATGGCTTTGTCGGGATCGGCGATGCGGACATAGAACAATTTGGTGCCTGCCTGCACAAGGTCGTTTTGAGCAAGTGTGAAGTCAATCTTGACGCGTTCGGTGCGATTGGCTTTGTTGGTTTGGGTTTCTTTGCTTCCGCCTTTGAAATAGACCGGATTGGCTGTCAGACTATAGATTTTTAAGGTTGAAGCCAGATTCACCTTGTTAGCCAGTTCCTCCTTTTGGCGGGTCAGGTTGGAGTTTTGCCGTTTTTCGGCTTGGTATTCCTCACGGATGCGTTCGTTTTCGGCCACCAACTCACGGTTGACGGTATAAAGCGAATCCATCTGGCGCACATATTTTTGTGAGATGGCTTGCAAAGAAGCCACTTTCTTCTTGATGCGGTTGTAGTCCCACTGCGAGTCAAGGAGTTTTTTGATTTCAACGGCATCGGCTTGGATGATGCTGTCTTTTTCGGCCAGCTCGGCACTTAATTCGCCATAGCTTTCCTTGAGTTCGTTGTGAACACGCAACAAGCTGTCGACCTCGGCTTGGAAATCAACACGTTGCATTTCCTTTTCGGCTTCCAAATCCTTGAGGTCACTTTTTACCGAAGCCATGCGTACCAATGCGATGATGAGAGCGACAATAGCCACGGCCAAAGCTCCCAGCACAGCGTAAAGGACGGTTTTGTTGTTTTTCTTCTCTGTATCCATATTCTTTCTGTTTGATTTATTGTGCAAAAATAGTATTATTTTAAAATACAAACAATTTTGTGACTCATTTTTCGACGGCTTTTTCGGTAATTGGCTCGATTTTCGTCCGAGGAATACTTACGGAGATGTATTGTCCAACAGCCTCGATATAAACTGTAAGTCGTTTTTTGTCCTTCACGGAATGCAGTTTTCCAATAAGACCCATCATTGGGCCAGCGGTAATTCGTACCATCTGACCTTCTTTAAGCTCTGTATTTTTCAGGCTGGATTCTTCTTCCTCAAAATCGTCAATATAGCATTTGATGGCAATGATTTGGTTGTCAGGAACCACAACAGCTTTGTGTTCAAAAGTGACAAATTTCACCACGCCATAGACGTTCAGGATAGGGTAGTGGTCTTTCGCGGTAGAATGCACGAAGATATATGACTTGAACAGCGGTTCTTCCACTTTTTTCTTGCGATCGCTCCACTGTTTGATTCGAGTGATAAGGGGTAGAAAGGCTTCTACCCCCATATCATCAAGTTGCATCAGCACCTTTTTTTCCGACCGCGACCTGACATAAAGCGCATACCAATGCTTGTCAGAACTCATTTCTCGCTGCTGTGATGGTGGTGATGGCGGTGTTTCTTTTTCTTATCGCCTTCGCTTTCATTATCTTCACCATAATAACTTGCCGAATCTTCGCTATATCCATATTTGCCGTAGCCATAGCCGCCATAGGCATAGGCGTAGCCGCCATAACCGTATCCGTATCTACGACCGCCGTAACGGTAGCCATAGCCTTTGGCTGCCTGGATGCCATTCATAACGATGGCCATCTCAATACCACGATTCTCAATGTCCTTGATAATACTGCCGAAGATGTTCTTGTTGGTATGGTTTTGACGCACGACGAACAGATTGACATCGCTATGGCGCATCAGTAAGTATGAGTCAGTAACGAGGCCCAAAGGCGGCGTATCAATGATGATATAATCGTACATTTCTCTTAGTTTCTCAAAGAGTTCGTCGCATTTCTTGGAGGCAATCAATTCGGCGGGGTTGGGCGGAATGGGACCAGAAGTGATGATGTCGAGATTTGGAGTCTTTCTCGAAGGTTGGATGATGTTTTCCAATGGTTCCTTGTTGGAAAGGAAGGAGCTTAAACCAATGTTGTTGGTCAGGTTGAACTCTTGGAACAGCTTAGGCTTTCTCATGTCAAAGCCGAGCAGAACGGTCTTTTTGTTGTATAATGCATAGATGGATGCTATGTTGATACTACAGAAGGTTTTTCCAATACCTTGGATGTCACCTGTGACGAGAATAGTAGTCTTTGTCTTGCCTTGGGTGAGGAACTCGACATTGGTACGTATGGAGCGGAACGACTCTGCAATAGGTGCTTTTGGCTTGTTGATGACCACGAGGGGATCTTTATCACCTACTTGGGATATCTGTCCAATAATGGGGAACTGGGTCAATTTTTCAATGTCATTTCGGTCGCTGATGGAAACATTGAAAATTTCTTTCAAGAAAAGGTACAAGGCTGGAATCATCAAGCCAAGAATGAGGGCAATGAGATAATTCACAGATCTTCGTGGTTTGATTAATTTAACAAGTACAAGTCGTGCTTCATCAAGGACTTCATTGTCTGGGGTATTGGATGCTCTCAGAATTTGAGCTTCGGCACGACGCTGCATCAGATATTTGTATGTCTCATCGCTTAAATTGAAATTACGTTGGTAGCTTAACAGTTGACGCTGCTTTTCAGGCAACACCCTCGTCTCTGACTCGATTTGTGAGATACGTTTCTCGATTTCGTTGAGACTCAATTGGGCGTTCAGTACGAGGTTATTCACCGTTTCGAGCAAAGTTTTTTTGGTGGTGACGATCTGTTCGTTGAGCTTCACAATCTGAGGGTGTTGTTCGGTTTGGGTAAGCAATTGCGTTGCCTTGGTCTGCGACAAGGAGACAAGGTCTCTCACTAACTGGTTGAGCAAGGGGTCTGCTATACCCATTGTACTGGGAGCTGCAAGATTCTCTGGGTCATCAATTTGTACTTTAATATAATCTTGCAAGCGCTTATAAATCTTGACGTTTACTTGCATTTCCGCCCGTTCCTTGTCCAAGGCTTGTAGTCTACTATAGGCTTGATTGGCTTGTACATCGAAATTTGTGAGGTCGTTTTGAGTGCGGAAGTCTTTCAACTCAATTTCGGCAGCGGTCAGCAATTCTTGAATATCTCCTAACTCTTTGTCGATAAATACAATAGTGTTGTCTGAAATCATATTTTTCTTTTCTAAGCCCCTCATCACGAATTCGTACATAAGCATGTTGGTGAAATCCACAATCTTTTGCTTATTGAAACCTGTCATGGTAACAGCTACAACTGAAGATTGCCTGTTAATAGTATTAACAGAAAAACTCTTCATCTGTTTAACCAAGTCGGGATAACTATTGAGCCAGAAAGAAATCTTCCTACTGGATAAATCCTCGGGACTATAATTATCTTTGAGGACAACACGCAAACGGTTGTATCCTGTTTCAAACCATTCACCTAGTTTGAACTCTTGGGTAAATTCAAAATCATACACGCTGTCATTGTTACTTTTTTCAAGAATGTAATCATAAAGGGAATAGATTTTTCCTTTAGCAGAGAGGGTGAAATGCTCTCCATCAGTGAAAGCGGTATTATACACCAAACCCACTGCTTGTGGCACGGTGCGGTCAAATTCCACTACGAATGGTACCTCGTCTTGGTACAACTCGGAACCTTTAATTCTCCCTCTGCCATAATACGATACTTCGATACCCATTTTCTTGACCACCCGTTCAGTAAGCATATAAGATTGGAGAATTGCGATTTCGTTTTCAACATTGTTTCCATTGCCGGTATATATATTGGTCATAATCTCGGTTGGATCAATACCTGTACGTTGATCTTTAACAATGACAGTACCGCGAGTCTGGTACACCTTTGTTGAATACCGATTGATGACGAAACCTATAGCAAGAGCCGCAACTGCAGCTATCACAAATAAATACCAATTATCAAGGAAAATATATGCTATTTTTTTAAAACCATCATATTGATGCTCATCATCTTCTTGAAATGTTTTGTATGTGTAGTCGTCGTTTGCCATGATGAATTTTGTATTTTATTATCTACTATTTTTTTATTTTTTATTTGCTTAATAATCTCATATTCATATACATTGTAATGATTGAAACTGCCAACGATGATAAGGAAATGACAGTTGAATATGGGAATGTGGTGAAGCCCCATTGCTTGGCGGCCATCGGCTCAACGTAAATGATGTCGTTAGGCTTTAAGTAATAGTAATCCGATGATAAAATGTCAGCCTGACCCATGTCTACGGTGATGATTTCAGAACCATTATCGGTTTGGCGGATAATTTTCACTTCGTCCTTTTTGGCGAAATTGGTCATATTGCTAGCCAATGAGATGGCTTCAAATAAGTTGATTTGCGATTGGTAGACCTTGTACATGCCAGGTTTGGTCACTTCGCCAAGAACAGTAATATTGAAGTTGGCCAATTTGACAACAAGCATGGTTTGGTTGACATATTGGTTGAGAGCGGTCTGCATTTTTTCTTTAGCCTCATCGATGGTCAAGTTCTTCAATTCGATTTTTCCTGTAAGAGGAAAGTCAATGTAACCTTGCTCGTCTAAAGTGTAAGTTTGAAGGTAGATGCTAGCATCGTTAGTCAAATAGTTGGCTCGACTCATAGAAGTTTCACCGTTAAGTGAAGCGGCGCTTCTTTCGTCGATGGTGTTGATAACGCGGATGTAAAGATTGTCTCCGGGTTGAAGCTTGTAGTTGAGTGTGCGGTCGTTGACGTATTCTTTGGAAAGCCTTTCGGCAACCATTTCAGCGTCTTTCAGATAAAGCATCTTCTTTTGCGGAACGCACGAGGCAAAGACAGCGGCAAAAACTAAAGCAATAATGCCTAATTTGCTGTACTTGTTGATTCTTTTGATGTGATTCATATTGCATTTATTTGATTATTCATTGTTGATTAAGGTCAGTTCCTTGACACCGACAAGAGGCGTGATAGGCATTTTTTGTTCGATTTGGAAGCAGTAAGTGCCAGGCGTGTCAAGGCGCAACTGCTTGTTGATGGGCAGTGTAAAAGTGTAGCACCCGTCTTTTAGTTCCGAACTCCATTGACCTTTGTCGTCTTTCACTTTTGGTTTGTATTCCTTGCTCCTATAGGGTTCACCATCGCTGGTAAAAATCGTGAAAATCAAGTCAATATAGTCATATGGATAATCGTCAGTGAAACTGATGTGCAAACTTAAGTCGTATGTGGTTTCAGCTTTGATTGCGATGTCATTGCGTACATAGTCGAAGCGTTCCCAAGTTTCATTGTAAAAACTACGTTGAAGCAGGGTTTTCTTGCCAACCTGTCTTTGGCAGGAGAGGAGGACAAAACATGAAAATATCACTATGACTGGTACTATTCGCTTCATCTGTCTAAAATCGTGCAAAAATAAAGAAAATTCAGATATGGACTATTGTTATCACAACTTTTTTCGGGATAAAAAACGAAAAATCGAAAATATTATTTTCCTCATCACGCTTGGAAATGGAAAAATCATTACTTTTGTCAATTGTGAAAACGACCTTTTTTAGCCATGCGACAGAATAGTAACAATTTGACAACGAGAAAGTTTCTTATCATAGGCATTTTCGTTGCCGTTGGTGTGGCGTTTTTGGCTAAATTGTTTTGGTTGCAAGTAATCGACAAAAAATATGTAGCGATGGCCGACAACAACGCGCTTCGTTACGTAACACAATATCCCGCTCGAGGAAAGGTATATGATCGCAATGGCCAACTTTTGGTCTTCAACGAAGCAGTTTATGACCTGATGGTGGTGCCCAAGCAAGCTTGTAAGGTTGACACTTTGCATCCCTTCGACACGGTGGAATTTTGTCGTCTGTTGAAAATCACAAAGGAATCGTACATTGAGCGGATGAAGAAAGCACGGAAAGAGTCGTATATGAAACCGACGCCTTTCGTGACGCAGGTCTCTAAAGAGGATTATGCGCATGTAGCGGAGGTGTTATACCGCTATCCGGGTTTCTATTTTCAGACGCGTACCGTGCGTCATTATCCCCAAGCTATTGCTGCGCATACATTGGGTGATATCGGCGAAGTGAGTCCGAATGAACTGGAAAAAGACGACTATTATAAGCAAGGTGACTACATTGGCAAGTCAGGTATCGAACGTTCCTATGAAAAGGAACTGCGCGGCAAAAAGGGCTTGAAAGTGGTGATGGTTGACGTACACAATCGTGAAATGGGTAGTTTCATGGACGGTGAGCTCGATCGTGACCCGGTGGCCGGAAAAGATATCTATCTCGGTTTGGATGCCGAATTGCAGGCTTATGGCGAGCAACTTATGGTGGGCAAAATCGGCTCCATCGTAGCCATTGAACCAAAAACAGGACAAATCCTGGCATTTGTTTCCAGTCCCACCTATGATCCTAATCTGTTGGTAGGTCGTGAGCGTGGAGCCCATTACAAAGAATTGCAGCAAGACCCGATGAAACCACTTATCAACCGTGCTATCAGTGGTACGTATCCGCCAGGTTCCACGTTCAAGAGCGTCATCGGTATGATCGCCATGCAAAGCGGTAGCATTACACCACAAACCGTTTTTCATTGCAATGGACCTGGGTCACTGCCTATCAAATGCACCCACCACCACGGTAGTTCTCCCGATTTTGCCAATGCTATTATGAATTCCTGTAATCCTTATTTTTACGAATCTTTCAAGGCCACTATTAACAATCCCAAGTTTGGCGGTGTGAAGAAAGGCTACGAGTATTGGAAGGATATGACTTACAAGTTGGGTCTTGGACACACCTTTGGAACCGATATTCCTTACGAGCGTTCGGGTAACATTCCCTCTCGCGAGTATTATGACAAAATGTATAAGGATCAATGGAACGCTGTGACTATCAGGTCGTTAGGTATCGGTCAAGGTGAAGTTTTGGTGACGCCCTTGCAATTGGCTAACATCGCCGCTTTGATTGCCAACGAAGGCTATTATTACCCGCCCCACCTCATCAAGTGTTTTGGCGATTCAACGGCCATCCCCGAAGTGATGACGACCAAAGTCAACTCAGGCATCGAACAACGTCATGTCAAGGTGATGAAAGACGGTTTGCGCACCGTGTTTAGCGGGCCGGCAGGTACGGCACGGCGTTACGAGATGAAAGACATCCCTCAATGTGGCAAAACTGGAACGGCGCAAAACCCGCACGGCAATTATCACTCCAATTTCATAGCATTTGCCCCAGCTGACAACCCTAAAATTGCCCTAGCTGTCATTATCGAAAACGGCGGTTATGGTGCCACTTGGGCAGCGCCTATCGCCAGCTTGATGATAGAGAAATACATCCGTGGCTATAGCGTGCGTGAGGATTTGGAAAAACGTATGATGGAAGGACGAATCACATATAAGAACGAGAGATGATCAACGAAAACGACAATAGGAATAAAATCATTGGGAAAATAGATTGGGTTACGGTGCTGATTTACTTTGCTTTGGCCATTATTGGATGGTTCAGTATTTTTTCGGCCAAATATAATGAATTACATCCCAGCATTTTCGATTTCTCGATGGAATACGGCAAACAGCTGATTTGGATTGGTGCGGCAGTGTTTATCGGCTTTGTCATTCTGCTCATCGATGCCAAGTTCTTCAACGCCTTTTCGCTGTGGATTTATATTGCCGTTTTGATAGCATTGTTTGCGGTGTTGGTATATGGCAAGGCAACCAATGGTGCCACATCTTGGATTAACTTTGGCCCTATAAAGTTCCAACCATCTGAATTTGCAAAAATGGCTACGGCCTTGGCTTTGGCGGGCTACCTCGACCGTCTTGGCGTGGATTTAAAAAAACGCAGAGATCGCCTCGTTTCCTATGCCCTTATCCTCATCCCCATGGTTCTTGTGTTGATGCAAAACGACACGGGATCGGCCATCGTTTTTGTTTCGTTCATTTTTGTGCTCTATCGGGAAGGGATGCTTGGAGCGGGGTTCTTGATGCTGTGCGGCGTGACGGCAGTATTGTTTTTCATTCTGACACTGCTTTGGGGACAAAAAACCATGTTCATTATCCTTGGAGTATTGTTTGTCTTGGCTTTGGCTTTTTTCTTTCTGTCCAGAAAGCGTGGCTTTATCCCGATGATTGCTGTTTTTGTCTTCATGTTCGGCTTCGTTTTTTCGGTCGATTACGCTTTCAACAACGTCCTTCAGGACCATCAGCGTTCGCGAATTGAGGTGCTTCTTGGTATGAAAGACGACCCCAAAGGTGACGGTTACAACGTACACCAGTCGAAAATCGCCATCGGCTCAGGCGGCTTGACGGGGAAGGGCTTTCTACAAGGCACCCAGACCAAATACGACTTTGTTCCCGAGCAGCACACTGACTTCATTTTCTGTACGATAGGAGAGGAGGGTGGTTTCATGGGTACAGCGGTTGTGGTGCTGCTTTATGTGGCTTTGCTTGTGCGGCTTATCGTGTTGGCCGAGCGTCAGCGATCTACTTTCAGTCGTGTCTATGGTTATGGCATTGCTGGAATACTGTTTGTACACGTTGCTATCAATATCGGCATGACCATCGGCTTGATGCCTGTCATTGGTATCCCATTGCCATTCTTGAGTTATGGTGGGTCAAGCATGTTGGCCTTCACCATTATGTTGGCCATCTTCGTCAAACAGGATGCCAATCGGTTGAATATTCTTTGATTCCAAAAAATGCGGATTGTTTTGACGGTTTTGAAAATATTCTGTTATTTTTGCCGTTTATTTTAAACAGATAACCCCTTTGTTTTTATGAAAAGAACGTACCTTATATTAATGCTATGGTTGCCTTTGTCGCACCTTTTCGCTCAGACAGTCGACACTTTGAATACCGTCAATGATAGCATTGACATGGAATATGACGAGCAGGAAATCAAGGACTTGAACTCGGGGAAAGCTGTAGTGGAAGAGTCGACGGTGATGGAAATGTTGGAAGCGGTGAGTAGCATTACCTATTTCAAAGACATTTATCTTGACATCGATTCGGCGGTGATGAACGTGTATGGTTATGAACCATACGAGATACCCGTTTTTGACGATTCCATCTATGCGCAACGCATTGAGGCTTTGGCACGCGAAACGACCATTCCGCTGACGTTCAACACCCACGTGAAATCGTTTATTGACCTGTATGCCAACCGTCGCCGGACGCAATCAAGTCGCATGTTGGGCCTTTCCCATGTTTATTTCCCTCTGTTCGAGGACTTGCTTGACAAATACAATCTGCCGCTTGAATTGAAGTATTTGGCCATGGTGGAGTCGGCGCTGAATCCCACGGCGGGTTCGCGGGCTGGTGCCAAAGGCTTGTGGCAGTTCATGCTCGCTACGGGCAAGGATTATGGTTTGAGAGTCACCTCATTGCTCGACGAGCGTTACGACCCAATGAAGGAAACCGTGGCGGCTTGCCAATACTTGCAAAGCTTGTATGCCCGTTACGGCGACTGGTTCCTTGTGTTGGCGGCCTATAATTCGGGTCCAGGCACGGTCAACAAGGCCATTTTGCGCGCTGGAGGCGTGAGGAACTATTGGGCAATTTGGCCTTATCTGCCCAAGGAGACGCGCGGTTATGTGCCGGCTTTCATCGCTGTGACCTATGTGATGAACTTCGCCACCGAGCACAACCTTTATCCCATCAATCCGGGCTTGCTGATGCATGGCACCGACACCGTGATGGTGCGCGACCATGTTGCCTTCGACCAAATCAGCGAGTGCGTGGGTGTCCCGATGGAGGACATCGTGTTCTTCAACCCGCAATACACTAAGCGAATTATCCCCGCCTCGTCCGACAATCCCTATGCTTTGCGCCTGCCTATGAAATATGCGCTGCGTTTTGTGCAGTTGGAGGACAGCATTTACAATTATAAGTCTACGGCAGCCATTACCCAAGAGAGAATCGTCGAGCAGGTGAAAGAGGTGAGCGACAGCTTCACGCACACGGTGAAAAAAGGCGAAAGTCTGGGCAGCATCGCGAAGAAATACCATGTCAGTGTGTCGAATGTCAAGCAATGGAACCACCTGAGAAAAGATACGATTCACGTGGGTCAGAAATTGGTCATCTACCGTTCGGGCGCCCCTATGGCTCAGGCTGGGAAGTCGAAATCTTCAGGGAAGTCGAGCGGTCAGACTTCGTCATCGACCGTCAAGACACACACGGTGAAAAAAGGCGAGACCCTTTCCTCGATTGGACGGAAATATGGTTGCAGTGCCAATCAAATCAAGAAATGGAACGGCCTGAAGAATAACAATATCAAGGTTGGACAAAAGCTGAAAATCAAGAAATAACCCCGCGTCCCAACGGGACGCAACATCCCGTAACCATAGGTCGTGACCTACAGCAGACATATAACAAATCAACTAAACTGAACAGCTATGAAAAAAACAACCCTTCTTCTCCTGACTCTTGCCCTCCTTGCGGCCTGCACCGACAAGCCGAGAACGGCGAAAAAAGACCGTTCGGCGGGTGGCACTGCCGAAATTTTGGTCGTCACTCAAAATGTTGAACAATGGGACGGCAGAATCGGCGATTCCATCCGACACTATTTCCTTGATTACCAATACGGTTTGCCGCAGCCTGAGGCGATGAACGACTTGGCGCACATCAATGTTTCGGGCTTTTCGGACATGTTCAAGAAGCACAAGTGCATCCTTGAGGTGGAGATTAATCCCAGCTTTGAAAAAGCCAAGGCCGAGACCGCCGAAGACCTTTGGGCCGCGCCGCAACGCTATGTGAAAATCACGGCACCTGATGTCGCTTCATGGGTGGAACTGTTTGATTCTCAAAAGGAAGTGTACAAGCTTTGGTACGACAAAGTGGAACGCGAACGCATTATGAGCGTGTTCAGGCCTTCCGTTGACAACAACGTCACCAACGCTATTGCCGAGAAAATGGGGTTCACGTTGACCGTCCCGCAAGGCTTTTATATCGCCAAGAACGAGCCTGATTTCATGTGGCTTCGCAAGGAATTGGAGCGTTCGAGTGCGTGTATCCTCATTTACCAGACACCTTATCTCGACACGGCACAGTTCAGCACGAACAGCCTCGTGGCCATGCGCAATATGATGCTGCAAAAGTATATTCCTGGCCCTTCGGAAGGCTCCTACATGAGCACCGAAACCGAGTTTGTGCCGCCTTTGGTGACTTATGTCCCTGATTTTCCAGCAGGTTATGCGATGGAAATGCGCGGCATGTGGAATGTGGAGAATGACTACATGGGCGGCCCCTTTGTGTCGTACACTTTTGCTGACGACAGAACGGGCAAGCTCGTTACGGTGGAAGGCTACTACTACGAGCCTAACCAAAAGAAACGCAACCAATTGTTGCAATTGGAAGCGATTCTTTACAGCTTGAAATTTGTAGAACAGGAACAGGAATAATTATCCCACGTTGCATCCTGGAGCGACCAAGTCGCTCGGCGTGAGCAATACGAGGCGACCATCTTTGTCCTCGGCAGAGAGAATCATGCCCTCGCTGACCACACCCTTCAGTTTACGTGGCTCGAAGTTGGCGATGAAGCATACTTGCTTGCCCACAAGTTTCTCAGGCTCAGTGTAATACTTGGCGATGCCACTTACGATGGTGCGTTTGTTCATGCCGTCGTCGATGAGGAACTGCAACAGCTTGTCGGCCTTCGGCACCTTTTGGCATTCGAGGACAGTACCCACGCGTACATCCACCTTCATGTAGTCGTCGAAACTGACCACGGGCTTCACGTCGGCAGGCTTCCAAGCGTTCAGTTGATTGGCTTTCTTGGTCTCTTCCAACTTTTTCAGTTGAGCTTCCACCACGCTGTCCTCCACTTTTTCGAACAGCAATTCCGGCTGACCGATGACATGGCCTTCGGTCAACAAGACGGTGTTTTCGGCATCGTCCCACATATTGAACTTCAAGCCAATCATCTTTTGCAGTTTCTTCGCGCTGAAAGGCAGGAAAGGCTCGCTCAGAATGGCGAGATGCGCCACAATCTGCAATGATACGGCCATCACGGCCTTCACGCGATCGGGGTCGGTCTTGATTTGTTTCCAAGGCTCATTGTCAGTGAGATACTTGTTGCCAAGTCGGGCCAAGTTCATCAATTCGTTGAGAGCCTCGCGGAATTTGTAAGTTTCAATGAGTCGGCCGATTTTGGCGGGATAGGCATTCATTTCCTCGATGACGGCCTTGTCGGTATCGTTGAGGTTGCCCAAAGCGGGTACGGCACCTTCATAATACTTGTGCGTCAACACCAACGTGCGATTCACGAAGTTGCCGAAGATGGCCAAAAGTTCGTTATTGTTGCGGTCTTGGTAGTCTTTCCAGGTGAAGTTGTTGTCCTTGGTTTCAGGTGCGTTGGCAGTGAGCACATAACGTAGCACGTCTTGTTTTCCGGGGAACTCTTCGAGGTATTCGTGAAGCCATACGGCCCAGTTTCGCGAGGTCGAAATCTTGTCGTTTTCGAGGTTGAGGAACTCGTTGGCGGGCACGTTGTCGGGCATGATATAGTCACCGTAGGCCTTCATCATGCAAGGGAAGATGATGCAGTGGAACACGATGTTGTCCTTGCCGATGAAGTGTACCAACTTGGTCTCGGGATCTTTCCACCACTTCTCCCAATTCTCGCCACGTTTTTCGCAAATCTCCTTGGTGTTGCTGATGTAGCCAATAGGGGCATCAAACCAGACGTACAAGACTTTACCCTCGGCACCCTCAATCGGGACGGGAACGCCCCAATCCAAGTCACGGGTGACGGCGCGGGGTTGCAAGCCACCGTCCAACCAGCTTTTCACTTGGCCGTAAACGTTGGTTTTCCATTCCTTATGGCCTTCGAGGATCCACTCGCGGAGCCAGGTTTCGTATTGGTCGAGAGGCAGATACCAGTGTTTGGTCGGCTTTTTCACCAAAGCGGCGCCGCTGAGTTGCGAATGGGGATTGATGAGTTCATCAGGACTCAAGGATGAGCCGCATTTCTCGCATTGGTCGCCGTAGGCACCGTCAGCGCCGCATTTTGGGCATGTTCCAACGATGTACCTGTCGCTCAGGAACTTATGACGTTCTGGGTCGAAGTATTGTTCTGTCTCTTTCTCGATGAACTTGCCTTCGTTGTAAAGCTTTTTGAAGAACTCTTGGGCTGTGGTGCGGTGCATTTTCGAAGAGGTTCGCGAATAAATGTCGTAACTGATACCCAGTTCCTCGAACGACTTCTTAATGATTTCATGGTAGCGGTCGACGACATCTTGAGGCGTAACACCCTCTTTTTCAGCTTTAATCGTAATTGGCACGCCGTGCTCGTCGGAACCACCGACAAACAGCACTTCCTCCCCGCGCATTCGCAGATAGCGGACGTAGGTGTCGGCGGGAATGTAGACGCCGGCCAAGTGACCGATGTGGACGGGGCCGTTTGCATAAGGCAAGGCCGTGGTTACTGTGTAACGCTTGAAAGGTTTGTTCGTTGATTCCATGATGATTAAAGTTTTAAGAGGTGTAATTATTTCTTTTTTGTTGTCCGTTTTTTGGGTGCGTTGTTGGGGTCTTCAATGATGGCCATACATGCTTCGTATGAGAGCTTTGTCGGGTCGGTGGTCTTCGGGATTTTGAAGTTGCTCTGCTTGTGGGCAATGTAGGGGCCGAAGCGACCGTTCAGCACGCGTAGGTCCGGGTCTTGCTCGAAGGTGAGGATGATGTTGTTGAGGTCTTTTTCGCGCTTCTCGTTGATGATTTCCACGGCACGGTCATGTTCGATCAAGGCCGGATTGTCGGTCTTGGCCAGGCTGTAAAACTTATTGTCGTGTTTCACGTAGGGACCGAAACGACCTACTGCCACAACGATTTCCTTGCCTTCGTATTCGCCGAGCGAACGCGGGAATTCAAACAATTTCAGCACTTCCGCCAAGGTGACATTCTCAATACTCATGTCCTTTTTCAGACCGGCAAAACGAGGCTTTTCCTCCGATTCGGTGTCGCCGATTTGTGCCACCGGACCGAAACGCCCGACTTTCACATAGACGTTCTTGCCCGTGGCAGGGTCGGTTCCAAGGAGTTTCTCTCCGCTGAATTTGCCGGAATTTTCCGTGGTGGAGACGATTTGCTTGTGGAAATCCTTGTAGAAGTCCTTGATCATGGCGTTCCACTCGCGTTTCCCTTCTTCAATCTTGTCGAATTCCTTCTCCACATTGGCGGTGAAGTTGTAGTCGATGATGCTCTCAAAATACTGCATCAGGAATTTGTTCACCAAGACGCCGATGTCGGTGGGCAACAGCTTGCCTTTTTCGGCACCATAGTTTTCCTTTCCGGTCTTTTCCGTGATTTTGTTGTTCTTTAACGATATGATTTTGAAGGTTTTGATTTCGCCTTTCACATCGCCTTTGGTGACATATTCGCGCTTCTGGATGGTTGAAATCGTGGGTGCGTATGTGGAGGGGCGACCGATGCCGAGTTCCTCCATTTCGTGTACTAAACTGGCTTCGTTATAGCGGAAGGGCGGACGGGTAAAGCGTTGCTGGGCTTCCATTTTGTCCAACTCAAGCGCGGTGCCCACCTCGACGGTCGGCAGCAGGCTGACGGTGTCTTCCGAAGTGTCGTCGTCATAGCTTTCCATGTAGACTTTCAGGAAGCCATCAAAGAGGATGACCTCGCCTTTGGCCACAAATTGCTTGTCGGTAGACGAAACGCTAATGTTCACGTTGGTGCGTTCAAGCTGTGCATCAGCCATTTGCGAGGCGATGGTGCGTTTCCAAATCAGGTCGTAAAGCTTGCGCTCATCGGCGGTGCCTTTGATGTCGTGACGGTCCAAATAGGTCGGGCGAATGGCCTCGTGTGCTTCTTGTGCGCCTTTGCTCTTAGTATGGTATTGGCGCGTCTTCACGTACTCAGTACCGTAGTTTTCTGCGATTTCCTTCTTGGCCATGCCGAGGGCGAGGCTCGAAAGGTTGACCGAGTCGGTACGCATGTAAGTGATTTTTCCGGACTCGTAAAGCTGCTGGGCGATACGCATGGTGTTGGCGACCGAGAAACCGAGTTTTCTCGCGGCTTCTTGTTGTAGGGTAGAGGTCGTGAATGGCGGTGCAGGATACCTTGTAGCCGGCTTTTTCTCGATGGAATCCACCTTGTAGGAAGCATTGACGCACGATTGCACGAACGCCTTCGTTTCTTCCTCAGTATCAAAGCGATGCGGAAGTTCGGCGGTCAGGGTGTATTCTTGTCCGTCCTTGATGAAGGTGAACAGAGCCGTGACACGGTAGTTGCTGGTCTGCACAAAATTCTTGATTTCTTCTTCGCGCTCGACGATGAGGCGCACGGCTACCGACTGCACGCGACCTGCCGAAAGCGCGGGCTTTACTTTTTTCCACAGCAAAGGCGAAAGCTCATAACCCACAAGGCGGTCGAGGACGCGGCGCGCCTGCTGGGCGGCCACCAAACCCATGTTGATTTCGCGCGGGTGCTCTATGGCGTTCAGGATGGCCGATTTGGTGATTTCATGGAAAACGATGCGCTTGGTGTCTTTTTTCTTCAAGTCAAGGGCCTCGTAAAGATGCCACGAGATAGATTCTCCTTCGCGGTCCTCATCGGAAGCGAGCCAAACGGTCTCAGCCGCCTTTGAGAGCTTCTTCAAGTCGGCAACGATGGCCTTCTTGTCGTCCGAAATCTCGTATTCTGGCTCAAAATCATTTTCAATATTGACACTTAACGTATTCTTGTTCAAGTCGCGGACGTGTCCTTGACTTGCCTTCACCGTGTATTCCTTGCCCAAAAAACCTTCGATGGTCTTGGCCTTGGCCGGTGATTCCACGATTACTAAATTCTTTGCCATAGATTCAAATTTAATCTCGGGAAGGCAGTATCTTCCCCAATTTTCGCGTGCAAAATTAGTAGAATAAAAGCGGACAAAGGAAATTTTTTTGGAGGAAAATGCTTATTTTATTGATAAACAAAGAGATAATTTTGTAATTTTGTCGCATGGAAGAATTGTTGCAATATGCCATCGAAGCTGCTCTCAAGGCTGGCAAAGCCATTATGGAAGTGTATGCCACGTCGTTTGAGGTCTATACCAAGGATGACGACTCTCCTGTCACACATGCCGACTTGAGAGCTAGTCAAATCATTAAGGAAATGCTGAAACCCACGGGTTTACCCTTCGTCAGCGAGGAGGATTTGCCTCCCGACCGCTCCAAATTTGGGCGCTATTGGCTTGTCGATCCGTTGGACGGCACGGCAGAGTTTGTGAAGCGCAACGGTGAATTTACGGTCAACATTGCCCTCATCGATGACAAGCGGCCTGTTTTGGGCGTGATTTATGCGCCGGTGATGGATAAAATGTGGGATTCGATACATGTTGGGCTACCACATTGTGACAGCCATACAAAAAGGCCTTTCACGGTGTTGGTCAGCCGCTCGCACCGAACGTCTGAGGTGGACGCTTTTATTAATAAGGTATTACGTCCCACCCATCCCGACTTGGTCATCGACTCGCAAGGTAGCAGTTTGAAATTCGCTCGATTAGCCGAAGGCACGGCAGATGTTTACGTATGTTACAGCAAAACGAAAGAATGGGACACCGCTGCAGCCGAGGCTATTCTCTGTGCCGCAGGCGGCAAAGTGCTTCGTATTAATGACGGCAAACCTTTGGAATACAGCAAAAAAGACTACCCCAATCCGCCGTTTGTGGCTTGGGCACTGCAATAATTTTAGTGTGTCAGGATTTCCAACCCTGTTTCAGTCATGAGGAAGGTGTGTTCCCATTGGGCTGAGGGCAGCTCGTCTTCGGTGATGACGGTCCAGCCGTCAGCACTGTCGATGAAGACTTTCCATGTGCCCATGTTGATCATCGGCTCGATGGTGAACACCATGCCTGGCACGAGTAGCATTCCCGTGCCTTTTTTGCCGTAATGCAACACTTCAGGGTCGTCGTGGAACTTGAGGCCCACGCCGTGGCCACAGAGGTCGCGCACCACGCTGAAACCGTTCTTATGGGCATGTTTCTCGATGGCGTTGCCGATGTCGCCGACGAAGCCAAAGGGCTTGGCTGCCTCCATGCCAATGTAAAGGCATTCCTTGGCCACGTCCACCAGTTTTTGCTTGCGCGTAGAGGTCTGCCCGATGACGTACATGCGCGAAGCGTCAGAATAGAAACCGTCCAAGATGGTGGTGACGTCCACGTTGATGATGTCGCCTTCTTTTAGGATTTCCTTGGCAGAGGGAATGCCGTGGCATACCACCTCGTTGATGGAAGTGCAGACACTTTTCGGGAAGCCTTCGTAGCCCAAAGGAGCCGGGATAGCACCATGCTCGATAGTATAATTATGAACCAACTCGTTGATTTCCAACGTACTCATACCTTCGTGGATTTTCTCGCCCACGAGGTCAAGGATGGCCGTGGTGATGACACCGCTCCTCCTGATGCCTTCAATCTCCTCGGGGGTGCGAATGAGACTACGTTTGGGCACTGTTGCTCCACGCGCCTCCATTGCCATTACTTTTCGATCCAAAGCTGTCGGTTCTTGTCCGGCCGGGACACGCCATCTCTTACGTCTGGTAAACATACTGTTTTGAAATTTCGCGCAAAAATAAGGAATTTTTAAATACGGCCCTTCGACAAGCTCAGGGACCTCTGCTTTTTCAGAGTTAAGGTTGTTGAGCCTTTCAAAATGCCAAGCATTCAACGAAGTTAAACGCCGAATTGTTTATTTCGCAATGACAATTCCCAACTCCTTATTAATCCGCTTGCGGATTTCGTCAAGGTCTTTCTTTTGCTTCAAAAGAATGAGCTGATTCTCTAACTCCGTTGCGTTTTTCAAACTCTCTTCGACAGTCTTGCGACGCTCCTCGATGATGAGATCCTTGTAGCGGTAAATCGAGGATAAAACGGTGGCTTTCAACACATCTTCTTCTCGTTTGACGAAAATGCCGTACTTTTCCCATTGGTCGAGCTTGTAGGGTGAAGAAAGTAGGTCGGCAGCCAACTGGGCGATGGTTTCGTCCTCGTTGGAGGTGAAATATTGGTCATCAGGGATGCTACCCTCGTCGATGGCATGGTCGAAGAGGTCGAAGATTTTCTTGTTGACGGGGTCAACGAAGAGGCATTCATCGTTTTTCAAGTCATCGATGATGAACTGCGCCACGGAGACTTGCTCGTAAACCGTTTGTCCGTTCTCATCGAAACGCTCGTCAGTAATCATCTCCCGACCGTACATCAGCAGCAATTTCACCAACTCACGCTCTTGGTAATAGCCCGCAGGAAGCTGTTCTTCAAGTAGTTCTTCTTGGTTTTGGGTGGGTGGGTTTTCTAATTCAGGTAATGTATTATTATCAATACCTAATGACCTCTTAAGTTTTGCTCGAAGTATTTTATTGAGTTCATTAATAAGAGTCTGTTCGGGTATGTCCAATAATTGGCTACATTCCTTTACATAAGAAATACGGTAAATAGCATCTGGTACGACGGAAATAGTTTCAACAATATCTCGAATAACTTGTCCTCGTTTGATAGGATCATTTTCAGCATCCTTTAACAATAACTCTGTCTTGAAACGAATAAAATCTTTTGCATTGTCTTTCAGATAGTTTTTGACATATTCTACTGAAAAATCTTTACCAAAAGTGTCTGGATCATGTTCAGGAGGAAGAACTACAACGCGTACGCTCATCCCTTCAGAAAGGATCATATCCGTTCCCCGCAAAGCAGCGTGAAGACCAGCCGCATCGCCGTCATAAAGCATGGTGATGTTCTTTGTGTAGCGTTTCACGAGGCGTATCTGTTCCATCGTGAGCGAAGTGCCGCTGCTGGCCACCACGTTCTCGATGCCGATTTGGTGCATCCGAAGCACGTCAAAATAACCCTCCACGAGAATGCACTCGTCGTTTTTTGCGATGGCGTTTTTGGCGAAATAGATGCCGTAAAGCGTCTGTTTTTTGTCGTAGATCTCCGACTCGGGCGAGTTTTGGTATTTCGGGCTTTTCTTATCGTCCACCATAATACGTCCGCCAAAACCAATAATGCGTCCCGTTAAGTTGTGGATGGGGAACATCACGCGGCCATGATAACGGTCGTAGAGGCCGTTGTTGCCTTTGATGGACAGGCCAATTTGCTCTAATAGCTCATCGCTGTAGCCGTTTTTCTTCGCGTGTTCGGTGAAGGCATCCCATTTGGTTGGACTATAGCCGAGGTGGAACTTCTCAATGATAGGATTAAAATAACCTCGTCCATGGAAATAATTAAGTCCAATAGTTTTTCCTTCGTCTGTTTCCCATAAAGAGTTGACAAAGAATTTGTCAGCAAACTCATTGATGTTAAACATCTTCTCGCGAGTTTGCTGCTGCATTATTTCCTCTGCGGTTAATTCTTTTTCTTCATACTTAATATTGTATTTTTTGGCTAAATAACGTAGAGCTTCCCAATATGAAAGATGTTCGTGTTCCATGAGGAATGTAGCAGAATTACCTTTTTTACCACATCCGAAACAAACGAAAATATTGCGAGAGGGATTAACACTAAATGATGGCGTTTTTTCATTATGGAACGGACACAACCCCCACATATTTGTCCCGCGTTTTTTCAGCGTGACAAACTCGCCAACAACCTCCTCAATATGAGCGGCTTGTAGGATTTGTTCAACCGTTTCCCTGGGAATAGCCATAACGATGATTTAATTTGCAAAAATACGATTATTTAAGTATTGGTTTTAGACATTTTACTATTTTTGCACATTAATTCAAATCATTGCAGTATGACAAACCCGGAAGCAGAAAAAGTAACGGAAAAGAAGTCGCTTAATTTCATTGAAGCGAAAGTGGAAGAAGACCTTGCCAATGGCAAGAACGGCGGGCGTGTGCAGACGCGCTTTCCCCCAGAACCAAACGGTTACCTCCACATCGGCCATGCCAAGGCCATCTGCCTCGACTTCGGCATCGCGGCCCAACACGGCGGCGTGTGCAACCTGCGCTTCGACGACACCAACCCCACCAAAGAGAACATGGAGTATGTCGATGCCATCAAAGAGGATATCCAATGGCTTGGTTACCAATGGGGTAACGAATACTACGCCTCCGACTACTTCCAGCAACTCTGGGATTTTGCCATAGAACTGATTAAACGTGGCAAGGCCTATATTGATGAGCAAAGCTCCGAGGAGATTGCCGCGCAGAAAGGAACGCCCACGCAACCTGGGATGGAAAGCCCCTACCGCAACCGTCCTATTGAGGAATCATTGGATTTGTTCAACAAGATGAACAACGGTGAGATTGGCGAAGGCAAGATGGTACTTCGCGCCAAGATTGACATGGCCAACCCGAACATGCACTTCCGCGATCCCATTATCTACCGTGTCGTTGACACTCCACATCACCGCACAGGCACCAAGTGGCATGCCTACCCGATGTATGACTTTGCCCACGGACAAAGCGACTATTTCGAGGGTGTTACTCACTCGCTCTGCACACTGGAGTTTGTGGTGCATCGTCCACTATATGACTTGTTCGTTGATTGGCTTAAGGAAATCCGTGGCGAGGGCGACAATATGGACGACAACCGTCCGCGTCAGACCGAGTTCAACAAGCTGAACCTCAACTATATCCTTTTGAGCAAGCGTAACCTGCTCGTCCTTGTCAATGAGGGCTTGGTGAGCGGCTGGGACGACCCGCGTATGCCCACAATCTGCGGCTTCCGTCGCCGTGGCTACACGCCGAGCGGCATCCACAAGTTCATCGACAAGATTGGCTACACCACTTACGATGCCTTGAACGACTTCGCCCTGATGGAGAGCGCTATCCGCGAGGACCTTAACGCCACCGCCAACCGCGTGGCCGCCGTGGTCAATCCAGTGAAGCTTGTCATCACCAACTATCCCGAGGGACAGATTGAGGAGATGGAAGCCATCAACAACCCTGAGGACGAGACGGCAGGTAGCCACAAGATTGCTTTCAGCCGCGAGTTGTGGATTGAAAAAGAGGACTTTATGGAAGACGCGCCGAAGAAATACTTCCGCATGACACCTGGCAACGAAGTGCGCCTGAAGAACGCCTACATCGTGAAATGCACGGGCTGCAAGAAGGACGAAAACGGCGAGGTGGTGGAGGTTTACGCCGAATACGCCCCCGACACCAAGAGTGGTTTGCCCGGCGCCAACCGCAAAGTGAAAGGCACCATCCATTGGGTGAGCTGCGAGCGTTGCCTTGAAGCCGAGGTGCGCATGTACGACCGTCTTTGGAAGGTGGAAAACCCCCGCGACGAACTCGCCCGTTTACAAAACGAAGGCAAGACCTCTTTAGAAGCCATGAAAGAAATGATGAACCCCAATTCTTTGGAAATCAGACCCGTGTGCTATGTGGAGGAATTTTTGGCCGATGCCAAGCCGCTCGACCATTTCCAGTTCCAACGCATTGGCTATTTCACGGTGGATAAGGACAGCACACCTGGCCATTTGGTCTTCAACCGCACTGTGGCCTTGAAGGATACTTGGGCGAAGACGATGTAAATCACGCCCTGACGACACCGTTTTGGACTTTCGGAATGGTTTTCACCCGATTTGTTTCGAGGCAGAATTTGATGTCGTCATAAAATCCCAGCGTGAACAGGCGTTTCACATGATGGCAACCCGCCAACGCACCTAATAAATTCGCCTGATTTTCAACATAATAATGTGCCAACAAAAGTCCCAGGTCGTCTGTTTCGACTGGGACTTTTTGCTTGATTAATTCGATCAACATTCCCGCGCAGAGGCCATCGTCTAACGAGAATTGACCTTCGGTGCCCGCGCAGACAATGACAATATCGCGGCTGCCACGGTGTGACAACCCTACAAGGTATTCCGAAACTACCTCCATATTCCTGAAACAACCTAAAATCACCTCATCAGCACCTTGCACATTATTGATCGCATTGGTGCCGTTGGTGGTGGTCAGGATGACGGTCTTGCCCTCGACGGTCTTTTTCTTGTATTCCAAAGGCGAATTGCCTAAATCGAAGCCCTCGATTTTCAAAGCGTTGCGCTCACCGCCGCGCAAAGCATGGGCAGTATTGCAAGTGGTATAAAGGCTTTGCGCTTCCTCGACAGTTTTTACGGGGATGACTTCATCCGCACCATTGTCCAAGGCCGTGGTGATGACACTCGTCGCCCGCAAGACATCAATCACAACGGCAATTTTTCCGTTGAAATCGATGTCTTGGGCTTGTTGCGCGGTGGAAATAACGCTAATGTTCATGGTCTTTTTTTTGGAAGCAAATCTTACACAAATCTGTCCTAAATATTTTCTTTTTTTTCGGCAAGTCCGATTAGGATGATGCCGAAAAAAACATTTGTTTTAGATTTATGTAAGATTTGTTTCTCAAACAATTACATTAAATTCCCAATGAGATATTCAGTCCTTGAGCTGTTCTCACCAAGTCGCTGTCAAAGGTGACAAGGTTGGGCTTGGAGACAGCTTCCTTGAGCGAAACCGCCACCAAGTCAGGGTGATAATAGGCCACCATCTGGCCAAACTGTTTGTTGAGCACCATCTCGAAGGCCTTCACGCCAAACTCGGCGGACAACACACGGTCGTAGGCAATCGGCACGCCACCACGCTGTAAGTGACCCAAAGTAGTCTCGCGCATGTCGTGGGTGAAGCCTGCCGCCTTCATCTCCTCGATGAAACGACGACCGATGCCACCCAGTTTCTTGTTCTCGTATCCGACTTCGGCGCTGATTTCGTACACCTGCTGACCGTCCTTGGGACGTGCGCCCTCTGATGCCACTACCACGGCGAAGCCACGGTCGTGGTTGAAACGATGTTCCAAACGCTCTTTCACGATGTTGATGTCGTAGGGGAACTCGGGCAACAAGCACACTTCTGCGCCACCCGCGATAGCGGAATGCAAGGCAATCCAGCCCGCATCACGACCCATGACTTCGAGGACGAAGACGCGGTTGTGCGAAGCTGCCGTAGTAACCAGTTTATCGACCGCCTCTGTGGCAATCTGCACGGCGGTTTGGAAACCGAAGGTGCATTCCGTCGAGGAAAGGTCGTTGTCGATGGTCTTGGGCACACCGATGATGTTCAAACCTTTCTCGTAGAGTTTCTGCGAAATGCGCTGCGAGCCGTCGCCGCCGATGCTGATGACCGCGTCGATGCCCATATATTGTAGCTTGCGGAGCATCTCATCTGAGCGGTCAACCGTCGTCCAGGTGCCGTCATTGTTTTTTACTGGCCATTTGAACGGGCCGCCTTTGTTGGTGGTCTCGATGATGGTGCCGCCACGGAAGTGGATGCCGCGCACCGACTCGGGTGTAAGCCTGACAACCTCGGTGGGTTCCCATAGGATGCCATTGTAGGCTTGTATGCTGCCGAGCACTTCCCAATCTTTTTCTTGGGAGGCTCTCTTGACGATGGCGCGGATCACTGCGTTCAGGCCTGGACAATCACCGCCACCAGTTAATACAAGTAGTCTTTTCATATTTTGTGATTATTTAAAATTCAAAGATTTAAGATTCAAGATTCAATATTTTGTTCGGCAATCCACAATTGCAATTTTTGCTGAAGCAATGTTTTGTCCGGCAAATATAGCGCATATTGTTGAGCATAGATGTTTGCGTCTTTGGGAAGCGTTAGTTCTACTAAAGCCTCGTTTTTGCGCTCACAAAGAAGTATTCCTATAGTCGGCTTTTCAAAGTCTTGGCGAACATAACGGTCGTAGTAATTCACATACATTTGCATTTGTCCCAAGTCTTGATGCGTCAGGTCATCCATTTTCAAATCAACCAACACATAGCATTGCAACAACCTGTTATAGAGCACCAAATCAACAAAGAAATGCCGTTCTTCAAAAGTGAAACGTTTTTGTCGGGCCTCAAACAAGAAGCCTTTGCCCATTTCCATCAAGAATTGCTGCAGCTTGTCAATGATAGCACTTTCAATTGCCGTTTCGGTGTACGATGCATCGGGTTTTAGCCCCATAAAATCCAACACAAGCGGGTCTTTGATGATGTCGGCAGGTTTTTCAATGGTTTGGCCTTCTCTTGCAAGTCGCATGATTTCATCCTTGTCGCGGCTCAAAGCCAAGCGTTCATATAGGCTACTACCGATTTGTCGTTGCAGTTGACGAACACTCCATTGTTGTTTTTGAGCCTCGATCTCATAAAAACTGCGTGCTTTTGGATTGTCCACTCGCATCAAAATCAGGTAATGCGTCCAAGGTAGTGTAAAATTAGGTAAACACCGTTTGCCTTTTTCCGTTTGAATTTCCAAAATAGTGTTTTGGATTTTAGGGTTAGTTTGAATTTCGTAATCAGTGATTACAGAATTGGTCTGAATTTCGTAATCAGTGGTTACAGAATTGGAATAAGCAAGATAAAACCTACGCATTGCTGTCAAGTTTTCCACAGACCAACCCTTCCCAAGTTTTTCGGTCAATCTTGCTGACAATTCCACCAACACCTTCTTGCCATACTTTGCTCTATTTCCGCCTTCTTGCTCATCTTCAACAATATAGCGACCAATCTCATAATAGGTGTAAACCATGGCAGTATTCACGGCAGTGGCGACTTTATTTCGCGCTTCGGCCATGAGTTTGGCAATACGGTCGGAAAGAGCATCAATTCTGTCGCCTTTCAAGTATGTCAATTCTTTATTTTCATCCATGGTTTACAACTATTTTATCAACGGCAGCAGATTGCAAATCCGCCACAACGGGTTATTGATTGACCTGATTGAAAAACTCATTCAAGCACCTCTCTATTGCATTATTAATAGCTTCAGCATCTGTGTTTCCTTTTCCTTCTGCATTACACACACAAATTAGTTCATTACTACTAGCAGAAATCATTTGAATGACTATACTAACTCCATGATCTAAGTCAACGTAGTAGCCACTTTTTACTTCTCCATAACTTACAACTATTGTTTTGTCCGCATTTTCAGGTTTTATTTCGGGAACTCTAATAAAGCCTTTATTAATGAAATGACCAGAAATAATATCCATAGGATTTACACTGTGAGTCCATGTTGTTCCATAAACACCATGAACACCACCAATAGGGGTACCGCCAAGTGTAACTCCTCCAACCGAGTTTATTTCAGAGGTGGGTGTAATATACACATATTGATAATCAGTAACTGGCAAATGTAATGAAACAGTGGTTGGCTTTAATTCTGTACATCCACTGAATAAACAAGCTAAGATACAAAACGAAAGAATGATTTTTCTCATATTCATTGTTGTTTATTGCTTATTTTAGAACTGTAGGGCTGTCATACTATGACAAGCCCTACAGAATCAAATCACTTCAAATTCAAAGCAATTTGCAATTCATCCAACTGCTCCTGGGCAATCGGCGCGGGAGAGCCGCTCATCACGTCGCGGCCGGCGTTGTTCTTCGGGAAGGCGATGAAGTCGCGGATGCTGTCGGCACCACCGAAGAGCGAGCAGAGACGGTCGAAACCGAAGGCCAGACCAGCGTGAGGCGGAGCACCATACTCGAAGGCACCCATCAGGAAGCCGAACTGCTCCTGCGCCTTCTCGTCGGTGAAGCCTAAGGTGTGGAACATCTTGTTCTGCAAGGTGCGGTCGTGGATACGGATGGAGCCGCCACCGACTTCAACACCGTTCATCACGATGTCGTAAGCATTGGCACGGATGTCGCCCCATTTCGTCGGGTCGTCGAGCAAAGCCTCGTCCTCGGGTTTCGGTGCAGTAAAGGGATGGTGCATGGCATAATAGCGTTGTGTTTCCTCGTCCCATTCGAGCAGCGGAAAGTCGATGACCCACAGCGGCGCGTATTCGTCGGGCTTGCGCAGGCCGAGCTGGTTGCCCATCTCTAAACGCAAGGCGTTCATCTGCACACGGGTCTTCATGGCCTCGCCGCAGAGGATAAGCATCAGGTCGCCAGGCTTGGCACCGAATTTGTCAGCTATAACTTTCAGGTCTTCGGGTGTGTAGAACTTATCTACAGACGACTTGAACGTGCCATCGGTGTTGTATTTGATGTAGACCATGCCACCAGCACCCACCTGCGGACGCTTCACGAACTCGGTGAGTTGGTCGAGTTGCTTGCGGGTGTATTCCGAGCAACCCTCTGCATTGATACCCACCACGAGGTCGGCGTTGTCGAAAAGGCCGAAGCCCTTGCCTTTCACCACGTCGTTGAGTTCCACGAACTTCATTCCAAAGCGGATGTCGGGCTTGTCGGAGCCGTAGTATTTCATGGCATCGTGCCAAGTCATGCGCGGGAATTGGTCGAACTCGAGGCCTTTCATCTCCTTGAAGAGGTGCTTGGCCAGACCTTCGAAGGTGTTCAAAACATCCTCTTGCTCCACAAACGACATCTCGCAGTCGATTTGGGTGAACTCCGGCTGACGGTCGGCGCGGAGATCCTCATCACGGAAGCAGCGCACAATCTGGAAATAGCGGTCCATGCCGGCCACCATCAGCAACTGCTTGTACTGTTGCGGGCTTTGCGGCAGGGCATAGAACTCGCCAGGGTTCATGCGGCTCGGCACCACGAAGTCGCGGGCGCCCTCAGGCGTGCTCTTGATGAGCATCGGGGTCTCGATTTCGAGGAAGTTGAGGTTGCTCAGGTAGTTGCGCACCAGCATAGCCATGCGGTGACGCAGTTCGAGGTTCTTGCGCACGGGATTACGACGAATGTCCAAATAGCGGTATTTCATGCGGAGGTCGTCGCCGCCGTCGCTGACATCTTCGATGGTAAAGGGCGGGATCTTGCTGCCGTTGAGCAGGGTGAAAACGTTTACTTTCAATTCAATATCGCCTGTCGGCATGTTCGGGTTCTTCGACTCGCGCTCGATGACGGTGCCTTTGGCCTGGATCACAAATTCACGGCCGAAGGAGCGGGCCTGTTCCAAGAGTTTTGGGTCGCTGCTGCCATCCAAGAAGAGTTGGGTGATGCCGTAACGGTCGCGGAGGTCAATCCAAACGAGGGAGCCTTTGTCGCGGGTGCGCTGCACCCAGCCTGCCAATGTCACTTCCTTGCCTGCGTCGGCAAGACGAAGTTCGCCACAAGTATGCGTTCTGTACATATTTTTCGGATTTAAAGATTAGAACTGCAAAAATACGCACTTTTTCATTTCGTACATCTTTATGCTCAAAAAAAGGCAGCCGAAGCCGTCATACATGAGCTTTTACCAAAAATACTACTTGAAAACCAACTTTATGGATTATTCTTTTTACCTTTGCACAATCAAATCGAAGATTGGCTTACGCTGAAATCGAAGATTCGACGGAGGCAATTAAATTTCAACGAAGTTAAACCGCAGCCCACAATGGAATACGAACACTTTGAAAACCAAGAGCACGAATGGGAGTCGAACCTGAAAGTCACAGAAGGCGTGGAAGGCCCTATCCAAGTGAATCCCAACGCTTTGGATCGCCTGAAGCGCAACCAGCAGCAACTTATGCCGTTGCAATGGTATGTGGACGGCATTCTCGCTGGTGACCGTGTGGCGTTGAGCAAGGCTATCACGTTGGTAGAGAGTGCTTTGCCAAAACATCAGGACTTGGCCCAACAGATCATCGCGGCCTGTCTGCCTCATTCGGGAAAGGCCTTGCGCTTGGGCATCACAGGCGTGCCAGGTGCGGGGAAAAGCACCTTCATCGAGGCATTGGGGGTGCTTCTGTGCAATAAGGGACAAAAATTGGCTGTCCTTGCCATCGACCCGTCGAGTCAACGCTCAAAAGGGAGTATTTTGGGTGACAAAACACGCATGGAAAGCCTTTCAGTACATCCCAACGCTTATATTCGTCCTTCGGCTTCGGCAGGTACCTTGGGCGGTGTGGCTCGCAAGACGCGCGAGACGATCATCCTCTGTGAAGCAGCGGGTTACGATACAATTTTTGTGGAAACGGTGGGTGTGGGCCAGTCGGAAACGGCGGTGCATTCCATGGTGGATTTCTTCCTTCTTATATTAATTAGCGGGGCTGGCGACGAACTGCAGGGCATCAAGCGTGGCATCATGGAGATGGCCGATGGCATCGCGGTGAACAAGGCCGATGGCGACAATGTCATGCGCGCCAACCGTGCCGCTGCCGAATGTCGTAATGCGCTGCACCTCTTTCCCTTGCCCGAGTCAGGACAAGAAACGAAAGTGCTAACTTGTTCAGCCCTAACTGGTTTCAATATCGATGAAGTGTGGCAGATGGTGGCTGACCATGTGCAGGCCATCCGCGATAACGGCTATCTTTATAGGAAACGCGCTCAACAAGACGTCCAAATGATGTACGACTCGATGGATAGCGCCCTGAAAAACGATTTTTACCAAAACCAGCTTGTTTCCGACCTACTTCCCTTGGTGGAAAGCGATGTGCGTGGCCAGCGCATGAGCGCCTACATCGGGGCACAAAAACTGTTGGATGCGTATTTCAACATGCTGAAACGGTAATATTGTAGAAACGCATCAAGGCGTCTCCTTAATGAGGTTGTCAATTTTTCCAGAAATTTCTCGAAAACAGCGTAATTAGCGAGAAAAGTTCCACCCTGCCGAGGAGCATCAGCAGCATAAGCATCCATTTGGTGGCAAGGGGGAAGGCGACGTATGATCCGCCCGGCCCCACATGCCCGATGCCCGTGCCGATATTGCCCAAAGTAGCCACCGATGTACCCAATGCAGTCTCGAAATCGATGCCAATGGCCAGTAGGATGATGCCGCCGATGATGAAAATAAGGAAATAGACGAAAATGAAGGTGGTGTTTTTGTAAACGCCTCCCGTGGAGATGGCTTTCCCGTTGATTTTCACGGGCAAAACGGCATTGGGATGGATGATACGTTTCAGCTCCAAGACTGAGTTTTTGAGGAAAATCAGGTGCCGGAACATCTTCACACCGCCTGAAGTGGAACCCGAACAAGCTCCGATGAACATGAGTAAAAACAGCACGACCCAAAGAAACGCTGGCCACGCCATGTAGTCGCTGACGAAGAAACCGGTGGTGGTCAAGACGGAAATGGTGCTGAAAAACGACTCGCGGAAAGCCGAACCGAAGGTAAAGTTGCAACCGAACAACAATATCAATCCGATTCCGATGCCACACACCATGATGTATTGCAGATAGGTGTTGAATTCCTGATTTTTAAGGATGGTGAATGATTTCCAGCTCAGCGAAAGTAGCAGCAGGGAGAAATTGCAGCCCGAAAGCACCATAAAAACGCTCACCACCACTTGCGAATAGTTGGAAAACGCGCCCAAGTTGGCTGTCCGTGTGGAGAAACCGCCCGAGCTGACGGTGCTCATGGAGTGGCAGAAGGCGTCGTAAAGGTCCATGTCGCCCCAATAGAGCAAAAGCGTTTCTAATAATGTGAAAAACAGATAGATACCCCAAATGCGCCTCACGGTATGCATGATGCGTGGGTGCAGCTTGTCGTAGGTAATACCGTTCATTTCTGAGACGAAAAGTTGCATTCCGCTCATGCTCAAGTAGGGAAGGATGGCGATGGTGAACACGATGATAATCAGGCCGCCCATCCATTGCGTCATGCTACGCCAAAACAGGATATCTTTCGGCACAGCCTCGATGCGGGTAAGGATGGTGGCACCGGTCGTGGTGAATCCCGACAAAGCTTCAAAAAAGCCGTCGGTGAAGTTGGGTACGCTCTTGCTGAGCAAATAGGGCATGGCACCGAACAGCGACAGCACGAGCCAAGAGATGCAGACGACAAACACGCCGTCGTGCGAGGTGGTTTTTTCGCCTTTGTGGTTGTGGGTTGCGATGAGCAAAATGAACCCCGTGAGTAGGGTGATGAGCGCGGAAAAAGGCATACTGTAGGTGTAAAGGCCGTGATACAAGTAAGTTACGGGTAGCACCAACAGCATGAAAAGGCCTTCGAGCAATAGCAGGAAGCCTTCTATCCTGAGTACTAAGGGGATGTTTATTTTGCTTTTGAATCGCATGGTTAATAGAACAAACGTTCGACTGCAGGGATGGCGTTAGGCAGGGCCAGTACCACAACTTGGTCGTCGGTTTCGATTTGGAAGTCTTCGGTGGCGATGTAGCTCTCGCCGTCGCGGGTGATGCCGCAGATAATGGCGTCGGTGGGCATGGGCAGTTGTCCGATGGTCTTGCGCGTGACCGCCGATCCATCCCTGACGTCAAACTCCACAATGTCGGCGTCGATGCCGCTCAAGCATTTCAGCGAGGAAACTTTGGCACCCAACGTATATTTGACCATATAGCTTGCCGCAATCAGTTTCTTGTTGATGATGGAGTCGATGCCGATGTTCTGGGATATGTCGATGTAGTCGATATTTTCGACCAAGGCGATGGTCTTTTTCACACCGAACGTCTTGGCTTGCAGACAGGTAAGGATGTTGGTTTCGGTGTTGTCGGTCACGGCAATGAAAGCGTCCATGTCCTTGATGCCTTCGTCTTCCAAGAGGTCGAGGTCGCGGGCATCGGCGTTCACCACAAGGGCTTCCGAGAGGTAGTTGGTCAAATCCATGCAGCGCTCCTTGTTGTTCTCCAATACTTTGATATTCAGTTCATTTTCAAGGCGTTTCGCAGTGATTCTTCCCACACGTCCGCCGCCCACAATCATCACGTTGTGGATGTTGATTTGCTTTTTGCCGCTCAGTTTGATGATGTCCTTGATGGCGTGGGGCTTGGTGACCACATACACCATGTCGCCGAGTTGGAACACGTCGTCGCCTTGCGGGATGAAAGTGTTTTGTCGGCGGTGGATGGCCGCAACGCGGAACTGCAAGTGCTCATATTGGTTGAGCGTCTCATCGATGGTTTTGCCGAGGATGGCGGCTTCCGATTCCAATTTCACCATGAAGAGTTGCAGCTTGCCGCCCGAGAAGTCGTAGGTCTCCAAGGAGGCGTTTTGTTTCAGTAAAGAGATAATTTCCTGTGCGGCAATGTCTTCTGGCGAGAGCAAGCCGTCGATGCCGAGGTCTTGGTACATGCGCCACACCTCCGGACTCAGATTTTCCATCGTATTGACGCGGGCGATGACTTTCTTCGCGCCCAGTTTTTTGGCGATGATGCCCGTCAGCAGGTTGATATGCTCGTCGTGCAACACCGCGATGACCAAGTCGGCGCGTTTCACGTTGGCGCGTTGCAGCACGGCGGTCGATGTGGAGTCGCCCGTGATGGTCATCAAGTCGCTGTGCGATTCCATCATTTTCAGCAGTTCCTCATGCGGGTCCACAATGGTGATGTCGTGGTTGCTGCGCACCAAAGCTTCGGCCAAATGCAGGCCCACTTCACCGTCTCCAGCTATGACTATGTTCATTTCACTTTGGTTTTAAACTGCAAATGTATGTTTTTTTCTGAAATCCATCACCAAATATCCGACCAAGTCACCGAAATCACATGGTTAGTCGACTTTTCGCCGTCCTTGAAGACGTTGGCCATCCCGAAGGTGTAGCGCACTTCGATGAACCAATAGCTCAATGCGGCGGTGAGGCCATAGTCGAGGCGGTTGAAGCTGCCTTTTTCCCACGGCGTGATGTATTGCTGTTTTTTCTTGCCCTTCATGTCCAAAATTTCATTGCCACCCAAGCAGAACCCGATTTGCGGTCCGATGCGCAGGCGCGGAATCTTCGACTCGTCTTCGTCATCTTCGTTCCAACGGCGGAGATAGACATTCAGCAGTAGCGGCACATTGATATAGTGCGATTGCTCCTTGTAGCGGAGCGTGTTATCCTCTAAATCGAGGCCTTTCTTCGAGCTTGTGCCCTGCCGTGAATAAATGACATCCACCTCGGCACCAAGAATGAAACGCTTGGGAATGAACGCGATGCGCACACCTGCGCAAAAATCGGGGCGAAAAGTGGTGCTGTCGTTGAGGCTCATCTTCATGGTGGAAAAGGTCGGACCGAGCATCAGGCCGCCGCCGAGTTTCTGGGCATGGAGCGAGGATGCTGCCAAAAACATGAAAATGAAGAGGATATATGTTCTTTTGCCTTTCATCATAAACAAGTTCATGCAGCAAAAGTAATGGATTAAGATGAAATCTGTGCATTATTCTTTTGTATTTTGTTATTTTTGCCATCAAGAGAACGACTATCTTTGCAACGAAAAAGGAAAGGAATGGTATGACGAAGATAAACAATGTGGTTATTATTGGCGCAGGACCAGCGGGTTGTGTTTGTGGTTATTTGTTGGAGAAGGCGGGGGTGAATTGTGTCATCGTGGATTATGCAACTTTTCCAAGAGAGAAAATCTGTGGGGGAGGACTGACTCCTAAAGCGTATGAATTATTGAAAGAATTGATGCCAGATCTTCGTTATGAATTTCAAGGTGTCAAGCACTTTAGATTGATGATGGACGGCAAGACGCTTTGTGAGGTCGATATCGCCAAAGAATTGAGAATGGTACGCCGGAAGGATTTTGACAATGAATTGCTCAAGCAATATTTGGCTGTTGGAGGGAAACTGGTCAAAGATGCTTTTTCGTGTTTTGAGAAACAGAAGGATGGGACGGTTTTGGTCAAACTCAAGTCGGGGGAACAAATGGTTTGTGATTATCTTGTCGGTGCGGATGGTGCCAACAGCCAAGTTAGGAAGCAACTGACGGGACATCGTCCCAAAAACACACTTTGGATGGAGCAATATGTGGAGAAAGGCGTGAACGAGTTCATCTTCGAGTTCTCAAATCAGTATAAAAAAGGCTATTATTTCAGTTTCCCAAGCGTAAACAGGGATGTTGTGGGAATGGGAGGTTTTTACTCGTCAGCTGATGAGATACGATCCCAGTTAAGCATGAATACAATCAGGGGGAAAGCCGCTGCAAATGGTTTTGTTTTAAAGGGAGCCTATATTTCAGTGGACACCGTTGAATCAGGGAAAAACCATGTTATCCTTATTGGTGATGCCGGTGGATTTGCAAACAAGTTGACCTATGAAGGGTTGTACTACGCCATTGCAACGGGTAGGAATGCATACAAAGCCATATTGGAAGGAAAGGAATTTGCCATTACCAATCGAGAGATATACCGGAAGAAAAAGAAAGAGGTTTATATAACACGCCTGTTTTACAGTCGGTTTGGCTTATGGTTGGTTAGGATGGGTGCGCATAGTTCAAAACTAATTAAAAAGGCTTTTGAGATGAATTATTGACCAATGCTGCTTCCTTCGTATGCTTTCGAGGTAGTCTGGTTCATGGAACGAAAAATCCGGCAAGGAATTCCACTTCCAAGCCGGATTTTCTGCATTTAAGGCACGAATTTGAATTGTACTTGAGGCCTAAGGTTGTTATTTATCCGTGTCGATATACCATTTACCATCGACCTTTTTGGTCTCAATTACCTCATCATCATCCACTTCTCCGTTGCCGTAGGTGATTTCGCCCCTTACAACGGCTTTGTCGCCATCTTCTTCTACAGAATTAATTTTGAATGATTTAATTCCTCCCCTTTCTTCAAGGGCATCTCCGCCTTTTTCAATCAAGTCGACCATTTGGGATTTATGGGTCTTGATTTCATCTTTGGTGCCTTCATAATAGAAGTAATCAGCAGCTTTTTCGTAATCCTTGTTTTTCATCGCTTGGAGATACGAGGTGACGACATCTTTGGGTGTACTTGGCTTTGAGCAACTAATCGAAACTACAGCTAACATGATAACTGCAAATCCTAAAATAACTTTTTTCATGGTGGTAAATTTTTAATTAATAATGAGTTATAGTTTGTTGATTTCTATGTCAAAAATGTTTTTCTTAATGATCAAAGGACTATTCCAGATGTCTTCTGGAAATATCACATGGGTTTTTGTGTTGATGATAGGAATCCTGTGCCAGCGATCTTCGCAAAGGTCAATGTGCTGTGCGAGATAGACAAGGCGCACAAGTTCCGTACAATAAAGCTCGGTCGTGTCGTTGATATCATAGTTGTTGTCGAAAAGAATCTTGCGGTTCACAATTTGCAGTGCCCTTTCGGCTATGATGTTGGCTATTGAGTCGGAGCAATTTACACGTGCCGATCCACCAAGCTTTGCCCGCGAATTGCAGTAATAATCTGAGATAGGCTCACATTTTAGGTATTCCGGCTCGTCTTTTTCATTCTCTCCTGGCACTGCATGAATCACATTCCATTGTCTCCCATTGTGATAAGCTATCCCGACATGTGAGAATTTGCCGTCGCTCAAGCCGGTTACCACACGACTCTCATAACCGATGCCGTTTCGGAACAACAGGTCGCCATTGCGCAGTTCTGTGGTGTCGTACATCACTTGATTAGGAGACTTGTAGGTATGGTTCGCACACGACATGGCTGCGGAGAGCCATGCCACGACCCAAAGGAGACATATTACCTTATTTTTATTCAAATCCCAACTGATTTACAATGTTTTATTGACAAATTCTTGCAACGTGATAGCGCGATTCAAGGTTGACGGTGCAAATATACAAATATTTGCCAAAATCAAAGAAGTGGTGTGCCATGCGATAGATTTCCCTCACTTCAGCAATTTCACAATCTCCTTTTCCGAAGCCTCAAGATGGGCAAGCAAGCGTTCACTTCACTTCCTTACAACAAACCTGTCGAATGCGGCAAGAAGTCCTGGCAAAATGAAAATGATCAGCAATACGGCGGCCAATGCACCTGCTGCTATGCATCGCAGGATCGTTGCAATGGTCGTATCGTCTATCATAAGAGACATTACAAATGGTGCAAGCGTCATTATCGTTCCCGAGGTGAAAATGGTGTGCGTTGATGCCAGATAGGCCTTGCGAATGGAATCTATCTTGCTCGTCGATGCCCGGGCTTCGCGGTAGTTGTTTGTGAAAAGTATGCCATAGTCGATGGTCGCTCCCATCAGAATGCTCTGCATGATGAGGTAGGCCAGATATAACAGTTTACCGTTCAATCCGCTCACTATCACATTGATATATACAGCCGACATTACCGTCATTACCAATATGGTAGGCACGGCAAGCGAACGGAAAGTGATCGCTACGATGAGGAAAATAGACAATACGGTGATGAGCGTGACAAGAAGCATTTCATTGCCGAACTGATTGCGCATTTCGTTTATCATCACCGATTCGCCGATAAGATAATGCCTGCTTTCAAGCTGGTTGTCGCATTGTGCGGCAAGCGTTTCCACAAAGTTATGGGTTGCATCTGACTCCTTGGGCAGTTCGGTGAAAACGATGGCTTGCGAATACTTTCGTCCGCGTAACTGGCTTAAATTCTCATCTATCAGGACATTAACGTTGTCCATTCCAGACCTCATCTCGTCGTTCACTATTGAAGCAAACCGTGGATTGTCAATTACAGAATCATTCAGCGTTTTGAGAATCTCTTCTGCCGACATTTTCACACTGTCGTCATCGAAATGGATGATGCCATTGTAGAGGTAGGCAAGTTCAATGTCGCGCATTTCCATTTTGGCGCCAAAGGTGGTGAGCAGGGCGTGCATCTCGGCAGCATCGAAACGGTTCCCTTTCTTGGCGATGGCCATGACTCTTTCAGCCATGTTGAGCTTTTCTATGTTTTCCTTGTCAACTGTTGGCATCGCAAAGTCAAGCTCTTCTTCCTGCTCATCGGCAGGCTCAAAGACTTCCGTTGGGCTTTCCTCCAACTCGGCTATGATTTCTTCCTCGACTTTTTCCTCGGAACTTTCGGTTTTGCCAGACTGAAGTGTCATCAACATCAAATTTTCCTTGTGCCTCAATAACCTGCGGTTTTCTTGGTTTATCTGCGAAGCAAAAATCTTCCTGTTGGCGATGTCGCTAATAACGAAATGTATAAAATCGTACACCGACATGGTTTTTGTTTTTTGCTTCATGGTTCGTCCGTAAAGGTTGAATATGATGGATGCACTTTTTTCGTTCATTCCTATCATTTGGGCGATTTCGGACGAAGTATACTGACTCAGGAAAATGGTCGAATCCTTGTAAATCGCATCCTCATCGTCTTCGTCTGAAACGCCTATGTTTTCGTCTTGGACTATGTTCACAACGGTTTCGATGGAATCGCTTTCGACGGGAAGAACAACCTGCTGCTCAACAAGTTGAGGTTTTAGCGTTTTGCTACTTTTATGCGAAGGCATCATGCTTTCGTTGAGCAATTCCTTGGATGATCTGACAATTTCTCTAATAGTAGTCTTTTGGCCCGCTGGACATAGAAGCGCGATGAGTTCCTGGTCAATGCCAATAATGCCTGAAATTTCTTTTGAAGTCAACTTTTTGTCAATAAGGCATGTGTCGGTAAGCGAAACGAGGATGTCGAGGTATTGCGATTCGTCCTTGCTGATGTTTGACGCGTCTCCAAGATATGCCGAAAGGGTAGTGTCAGCACTCAGTTCCGCAGCGAGCGAGGCGAAATCATGAAGGCTCATTTTTTCTTCGTTAGGGTTTCTCGAACCTATGTAGTAAATAGCATCCACAATCGTATTGAGGTCAAAATCAGCGATATTGTAGTCATTATCGCCAGCCATCGACATCATATCGCCAGCCATTGCCGTCAAATCCCCAACCATGCTTTTTGTTTCAGCTGCCGTAAGTTGCTTTTGCATCAGCGACGGATACGAAATGAAGGACTTCACTTTCGGATTTTCAGTCACGTTGTCGGAAAGCTCTATCACCTTTGTGGAATCTGTATTTTCATACAGGAGCACGATGATGTTTTTCGGTGGGAAATATTTTTCAATCTCGGATTTTTGCTCGAAAGAAAACGAGATTTCGGTCTTTTTGTGAAGATAGTAGGAGCTGGCGAAGATGGCCACGAAAGCTATGGCTAACGGGATGCGGAATTTCATGCTGAAACCGGCAAGGCGGTCGGTCCTGAATTTCAACACCCTTTTTGTCGATTTCGTGATGGCGCTGTCCAAAGCCAATATGATCGTTGGCAGTACAGTATAAATTGACACCAGACTGCAAAGAACGCCTTTTGCCAAAACGATTCCCATGTCGGCACCGATTTTCAACTTCATGAACACGAGAGCCATAAGCCCGACAATGGTGGTAAAGGCACTGCTAACTATCGACGACGACGCTTTTTTGAGCGCATTGGTCATGGCAGTGATTTTGTCGCCATTCCCCAACAACTTTTCCTGCCTGTAGCGGTTCATGAGAATGATGGAATAGTCGATGGAAAGGACGAGCTGAAGAATGGCTGCAATAGAATTTGTGGTAACCGAAACGCTCTCGAACAGAGCATTGGTGCCCATGTTGATGGCCACAGCCACACCTATGGCGGCAAGGAATATGGGCGGTTCGAGCCACGACTCGCACATGATGAATAGCACAATAAGAAGCAAGACAAAGGCGATGAGTATTACGCCTATAGGTGCCGAAGTGCCATTTTCACTTTTCTCAACGATAATCCGATCACCGTATTGAGCCGAAATCTCATCGGCAATCTCCTGTTGGCTGCGTTGACTGCTGCATAAAAGTTCATACAGTACCTTTTCGCCACGGTTGTATTCTTCGCTGCCATTTTGGTACAATATATTGGAAACGCCATCAATGTTGGAAAGTTCGACTTGGGTAGCTGTCTTTAGACTGTCGGGAAGTGACCAAAACATTACCCTGATCATGCCAGTACCTACTGCGTCTGCGCCAAACTCTTCCGACATTAGGTCTAAACCTTGTTTCATCTGTGAGTCATTGGGCAGATAACGCGTCATGTCGGTATTAATGTTGGTGTGAGGAATCATCAATGCGCAAGCAATTGCCACGACAACCGCTGCTACGAGGAGCACAAGACGTTTCCTTACAACTAATTCCGAAAGACGCATGACTATACTATGTCAATTTCGGGGTGCAAAAATACAAAAAGTCCCTTTCCTGCTCATTTTTCTTTTTGTTCACCATTCATGTTCTGTTTTTTGCGCTATTCAAACTACCGGTGGTTCAGTGTCTCAAAGAACACCGGAATAGTTGCGTAACCGTTATGGAAGCAGCTCAGCGAGTATCACATCCAATTCGTCAGGTTCTTTGTCGCGGGCGATGATTATGCCAGTCTGACAATCGATGAGCAGGGTTGAAGGATAGGCTCGAAGGGCGTATTCATCACGAACTTTGCTTTCGCCTTTCCCTCCTCCGCTGAAGTCACACACGTTGATCCAGGTCATGCTATTTTCTTCAAGACAGGATTTCCAAAATTTGAAACGATTTTTAGAATCCGTGGAGAGACCGAATATTTCAAGACCTTTATCATGATATTTTGCGTATATCTCCACCAACCGGGGCAGAGCTTCTCTGCATCCGCCGCACCATGACGCCCAAAAATCGACGAGCACATAGCGGTTGGCAGGGTTGTTGACCACCGAACTCAGGCTGATAGGGTTGCCGTTCACATCGGGATATTCCATGTCGATGTACATTCCACCAGCTTCGGTCTTCATGCGACGGGTAAACTCATCTCTTAGTTCATCTACATAGGGCAACGATGCCAATTCGGGTATAAGACGATCTAAAGCATCCAGCGCTTGAGCCGACGAATCGCACCAGTATTCGATATTGGCCAACGCCAAAGCTCCGGTTGGATTGGCGTTCATCACCTCTGCCTTTAAGGCTTTCTCGGTGTCGTGGTCGCCACTCAGCATATAGTCTCTGATCTTGCGCTCCGTGTCATTTGAAGTCGTGCCAGTGGCTCCCGTGGCGTAATCCTCCTCGTCGGTGGCATCCACTTCCACGAGAATCGTTCCTGGCTCAAGAATGAAGTCTTTTAACTGCATGCCATTGTGTACATATAAATATACATGGGTTGGTGAAGCTATGTCGGGATGAAACTCGAAGGCTCCATCCTTTACAGTGGAGGTCTCTATAACTTTAAAATAATCGAATGCATCCGCCAATTCGAGTTTTGTGCCGTTTTTCAGCCCTTTTAAGACGGTGCCCTTAACGGTGCAATAGCCAGATTGGTTTTGATGGGAGTGGCATCCGCTGAAACTCAGCATCATCAATACAGAAATCAAGGCGGTCAGAACGCGGCCGTTCATCTTCAAAAACGAAGGTTTTTCATTTGTTTTTTTCATACTTGTCATATCTTTAATAACTCAAAAACAAGTTTGTAATCTATTTCAATGACCATGATGTCATAGAGGGCAGAGTCAAACTTCAAATTGGCGCAAAAGTACAAAAAACACAACTTGAATTATGGATTTCTTTTCATACAAAAAACTGGAATCGCGTTTTTTTTCTACTTTTGCCGCACCGCACTGCCAACCAAACCTGTGCGATTGAACAAGAAATGAAACGTATCTTTTTGATTATCTGCTTTATCGGTGCGACGATGGCCTCAATGAATCTCCGCGCACAGACACCTGAAGAAGTCGTCGAGCGCATGAACACCGAGTTTAGTAAAGGCGACTCCCTCGGCATGTCTTTCGATTTTGTCATGTCAATTCCCATCCTTGGTACGTTCAGAAGCACCAATTACACGCTAGGTGACAAATTGAAGATAGAGCTTAACGTAAAGGGCAATAAAGTCATCACATGGAACGATGGCACGACTGAATGGGAGTATGACTCCGAGAAGAACGAGGTGAAAATCACCAAGGCAAAACCTAAAGAGGATAATGAAAACTCAGGCAACACGGACCTCGTCACCAGTGTTTCCGAAGGGTACGACCTTTCTTTTGATAAGAAAACCAACGACAAAGTGTGGTACATCGTATGCAAGAAAAACAAGTCGAACAAAGACAAGGATGATCCGAAGCGGATTGACCTCGCCATTTCTAAAGCCGATTATTCGACCATCTACATGAAGACCAAGGCAAAAGGCATCGGAATCTCTATGGAGAACTTCAAGTTAGGGGTGACGGAAGCGCAAGTCACCTTCAATCCCGCTAACTACCCCAATGCCAAGATTATCGACGAACGATAGTTGGATTTCTTCTATTGTTTTTCTCTATGGAGTCTATCACTTAGCACTCTTTGTCGTGACAATGGCAGTCTGTTGTCTCGGGTTCGAGGGTAGCGTGTGTGATACCATGCTCAGCGAGGGTGTGCTTGAGTTGTTCTGAGATTTGTGGCCAGCAGTTAAGGTCATCAAGGACGATATGTGCCGTGAGTGCCGTCTCGGTAGTGCTGATGGCCCACACATGAATGTGGTGTGTTTCTTTTACATGCTCATCTTTAACAATTAATTGCTCAATCTCATGCAAGTCCAGCCCTTCGGGAATGCCATCCACCGCAAGCCGCAAACTGTCGGAGAGCAGTTCCCAAGTGGAGAAGAGGATGACTGCAGCGATGATAAGTGACACGATAGGGTCGATAACCGTCCAACCTGTGAAATAAATGACGATGCCGCTGATGACGACCCCGACGGACACCAAAGTGTCGGCAGCCATGTGGAGAAAGGCGCCACGCACGTTAAGGTCGCTCTTCTGACTGCGCATGAGCAGCAAGGCTGTCACGCCGTTGATGATAATGCCCACGCCTGCCGTCCACGACACAGCGATGCCATTCACTTCGGCAGGCTCACTGAACTTGTGGATGCTCTCGATGACGATGGCTCCAACCGCCACTAATAGGATGACCGCATTAAGCAACGAGATAAGGATGGTGGATTTACGATAACCGTAGGTAAAACGCTCGTTGCGCTGCACTTTTGCCAGACGGAAAGCGATCAGCACAAGCACTAAGCTGAATACATCGCTCAAGTTGTGCCCCGCGTCGCTAAGAAGCGAAAGTGAGTTTTGCCATAGACCCACACCTGCCTCGATGAGCACGAAAAGCCCGTTGAGAATGATAGACAAAATGAAGATACCGTTTAGCGTCTGCGTTGGCGCGTGATGATGATGGTGATGATGATGTTCCATGATGATTTCTTAATTATATGCATGTACCCCGCCCAAAAGCAGATTTACCCCAAAATAGGTGATGACCACGCTCAAAAAGGCAAGAATGCCGTAAACGTGGAAGAATATCGGCTTCTGGAACGATTTCCATAATTTTTCATGTAGCGGTGCGGCATAGATAAGCAAGGTGATGAGTGCCCACACCTCTTTCGGGTCCCACGACCAATAGTTGCCCCAGGAGACATTGGCCCACACCGCCCCAATGAAAATGCCGATGGCCAGCAAGGTCACAGCAGGATAGAGCATCGCTGTGCTGAGGTTTTTCAATCGCTCCAAACGAGGCAAGTCTTTTGGTTTAATTACGGCAATGATGCCAACCACCATAATGCTCAGCAGCAGGGCATAGGCCGTGACGATGATCGAGATGTGGAGGCTGAAAAAAGGCGACCGCAGCACAGGCATCAAAGGGTGGGTGAGCATTCGGATGTAGAGCACCACGAGCAAAACGACCAGCACCGCCAACCACGAAATGGTGACGGCACGGAAGGCTTTGCGCCGTTCAACAAGCATGGCCGTCAAAGCGAAAAAAAGCAGCACATAGCCCGCGTATGTTACGCCGATGCCCCAAGGGTCGCGTGCGACATCGAGGATGGAATTGCCTTGCTCATCGTAGTCGCTTTGGTAGAATCGGTAATGCCTGTGTTTCAGGATGTGATTCATGGAGATGACAATGTCCTGTTGGGTTTTGCCATCGTTGAGTCGGAGGTAACTCACATAGTCTTTTGGCTTGCTGCTGCCTTCGTAGGTCTCGATTTCGAACCGATTCAAAGTGAGGCTGAAGGGGAGGGCTTCCTTGGTGATCTCGCCCTTGTCCTTGATGAAGAATTGGCTGTTGGGACGGTTAGGTTCGAGTTTCATGCGGCCGTGTTGCCCCGTGAGCATGGTGAGCAGTGCCCCGACCAAAATCAGCAGAATGGAAACATGCAACGCGCAGACCGCCCCCCGTTTCCACAAGCGGCATTTCACCGCCATATAGACCATAAGGCCGGCCACCAATGCCCATAACCCCACAAACCACCATGTCGCATACACATGGGCCAGCGCGAACTCCGAGCCGTGCAACTTCTCGACGATAGTGCCTGCGGCAAGGACGGCAATCAGGATGATGATTAGAACGGATGTTATGTGACGAACATATTTCATAAGCTTGAATCGATGTTGCAAAATTAAAAAAAGATGCAGGACAAAGACCTTTGCCCCGCATCGGTAACTAACTCAAAATTCTTTCTAATTACTTGTGACAAAAATCTGACGCAAAGTAACGGCGATTCCAAAAACCGTGAAATCCCTATGTTTGGCGATTTTGGTGTAAGAATGTCCCCATTAATGATGGATTTGTCGGGAGAAAGATGTTGTTTTTGCTTATGATTTAATCCTGCTCTCTATCCATTCTTTTGTCTCTTTCCCAAACTTCTCTTCTGCATAATCTAAAAGAAGGGCTGTTGAGGTTATTTCACGTTCAGCCACACCCTGCATAAACTCGAAGAAGCGCGTTTCACCGACTTCCTGCTCTAAGTCATACAGAAGCAAGGCACCTTTATTATACAGGGCATCGTAAGCTTCAGGAGCATCACGGTCAACCTCGTAGATGGGACAGACATGGCGGGCATTTTCGCGGCAGGCTTCCAGATAACAGTCGAAAACGTGCTTGTCAAAATGACACTTGATGTACCACAACATACTGAATTCTGCAAAGCCTTCGTTGAGCCAGTCTTCCCAACTGAATGTCGGTGCCTTGTTCCACCAGAAATGACCCATTTCGTGGCCAATAGCAGTTTTGAAATCCTCGTTGAAGTGTCTCGTTTGGTAAGCAATAAAGTTCTTTCGGCTGATACCCCCACCACGACGTGGTACAACAAGGAATTTCATATAGTCGTTGCTGGGATTGGTTTTGAACAAGCGGGTATAGAATTGCAGCACCTCGCTACATGTAACCAACGCAGAGTCGGCATCTGCATCGGCGAAGTCAGTATAGACTATTTCGAATGTACGCCCATCACTTGTCATCTTCTTCGATTTGAGTGTTGGCGAAGCCACAATCTGAAGGTCAAAACCTCCCCACGGCTGCGACATTTCCCACTTTTCACCCTTGCGCTGTACGATACCCGAACCGCTAACCGTATAGCCGTCGTTGATGGAAACGGAGACTTTTGCCGTGAAGTCGCGGCTGTCGCTGTTGATGGGAAACCATGCCATGTAATAGCCCAGCTGCACCCAATCCCTTTCCATCGAGCTCATCCAAGTGTCAAGACTGTCGAGTTTGCAGGAATAGTCGAAGGTGATGCTGCAAAGGCCCTTCTTCTTTGGGGCGGTTAGGCATAGCAGTGCTCCTTGCGGAATGTAGGTGTTAGGCGATTTGGCCTTAGTGTCGAATGAGTATGCTAGTTCCTTCTTCTTGCAATGGATGTAGTTGATGGTCGAGTATTTCCAGAGCGTGAAATCAATGTTCTCCCTACCCTTGAAATCAATCTGCGCCGTTGCTGTCACTGTGAGTGTTTTTTTATCCACGTCAATGTTCAACTGTATATCGTATCGCTTGACGATTGGGGCGCTGGCGTCCTCCACAACCGTTTTCCTTGGATAAGCAATTTCCTCTTTATCCTCGGCTTCATGCTTGTAAGTACGCATAGAGTCCATAAAAGCCGTCCACCGTGCATCATTGTGAAGTGTTCTGTAGTCTTCTTCTGTTAAGAACGTCGTATAAGCAAATGCATATTGTCTGCCGAACTTTTCCCTGAACAGATTGAGATAGTAAAATGTACTGTCAATGTTTCCCACTGCCAGTGCTTTGTCGGCCGCTAACCAATAATCATTTGCCGTTTGTGCCGATGCGAATGTCGCTGTCAATAGCATCGCCAGTAGGAGTAGGAATCGTCTATAGTGTTTCATCTTCTTTGTCTTTTCAATTCATTTGGCGAAGGTAAAAAAAAACAAGAAACAATCCCCGGCAAATCCCCAAAATTGGGAGTCAAGAGTGTAAGTCTGAAAATAGTTTCAGAGTTTTGTTATTGTTTGGTCTCGAAAGTGATTCCTTTGCGTATTTTGGAGAGCATCTGTGGTGTGATGCAAAGGAACGAGGCGATGTCCTGCAAGTCGAGCAAATGAACGATGCCAGGACAGCGTTGCAGCAGCATTTCGTATCGCTGGCGTGGCGTTGCGCAAAAGAAATCGAGGTAGCGGCCTTTTATTTGCCAAAGGAAGTGTTCACCTATGAGACTGCGTAGTTCCATCCTTTCGCTGCTCTCACCGAACCACTTCAGCAGTTGCTCACAACTCACGCGGAACACGCGGCTGGTCACCATTGCCTCAATAGTGTTCTGCGACGGACGCCCATCAAGACCTGCTGGATAGTCGCCCACAAACTCGCCATCAAACGAAATCCAAGTGATATGTTCCCGCTCGTCGTCAATGCCCCGCACTGTGTACTTGAAGCATCCATCGGCCACAAAGCCGAACCATTTCGACGGCTCGCCCTCACTTTCCATCCGTTCACCTTTGCGATAAACGACCGCCTCGCCCTCCTGCTCGCAGAACTCCCGCAGCACTTGGAGGTCAATACTATTGTTGCTGAATTTATGTTCCATCTCCTTCTCGTGGTATTACGACAAAAGAGAAATGCGTATTACAATTCTATGATATTTCACTGTCATTCAGCCAAATTCTGATATTCCTCCTTCTTCGCCTCATCTCCATTGAGGGCATACAATTCGCTAAGGTTTCGACAGACCTCCTTGCGGACATTTTCTTGCGCCTCGGTCAAAGGCCCTTCGCCCAGTTTTTCGAGCACGCGCTCGTATTCCGCTATCAGTTCAGGGCCTTCTTCGCCGTTCGACTCCATCGTCTTGGCGTTGTTGAAGGCAATCATCCAGTCTCTTAGTGCCATAATTCTTGCTTTTGTTAGCGCAAAAGTAGGAAAAAACAGCGTAATCAAAGGAAAAAACAGCATTT
>JAEEGH010002423.1_pt1 | contig 50582 bp, 39 predicted proteins | sample 9134181 | NCBI WGS metagenome assembly JAEEGH01 (sample SAMN16246544, study PRJNA631951) | gut metagenome | biome: gut microbiome; feature: rumen; material: DP-attached | host: Bos | place: Iran: Karaj | collected 2018-10
GAAGCTCCCACCTGGATAGAGTTTGATACCAATGGTACTTTTACTACTCACTACGACGATACGTATGCTGGTACAGTGGGATATATTGAGTATGAACAGGATTCCCCGCTCCTTGAGGATGGCGGGATATATTACCTGTATAACTCCGATGGTACGGAATATGACGCCTTTGAAATCGGCCCCAATAAAGAACATGGCTATATGATGAACTTCTTTGGAAAAATCTATTATAAGAATCAGGGGAGGTAAATAATGATAAAAAAGATTCCTTCAGTTCTTTGCCTTTCTGTGATAGCAGCGTCTGCGCTAGGTTTGTCGGCATGCGGACAGGATAGCGGTGCGGACAGCTTCAGTGAAAATGTGACAGAGCAGGCATTAAGCAAAAAGCAAAACGAAAAGGATGAGACAAAGAAGGAAGAGACCGGGACCGCCGCAACCGAAAAAACTGATGAGCCTCAGAGTACGGAATCCCTTGATCTTTACAGTGCACTGGCAGGTCAGGATTTTGAGCTTTCTTCCGTGCAGCCCTATGAAAGCAACTACAGGACCTGGATAAAGTTTAAGGAGGATGGCTCTTTTAGCGGATCCTTCATCAAAGATTACTATGTGGAATCAGCAGATGGACAGGCAGATGGAGAGGCCGATGGAAGCTTTACTGGAAAACTTGGAAATTGCACACAGGTTGATCAGTATACCTGGAAGGCTGACTTGAAAGATCTTGTCTATGACGTATCTGCAGATGTTCCAAAGGAGTATTCTAAGGCCAGCGGCCTGGAAGGTCTTGATGCAGGCGGTGAAATAACTATTTTTCTTCCTGGAAAAGATGTAGAGGAGCTTCCTGGGGATGTGAGCTCATGGCTGTTTGGTAACGACTTTGGCGCATACGTGGGCTATGACATGAACTGGGTATTTGACACGCCAGATGATCTTCCATTCTACGTTGTTTCCACTAAGGATGGCTGTTTCTCTGGAAGAAATGTGTCCGGCAAGAATGAACTGTACATCAAAAACAGAGCTAAGCTCCCAGGATTTATAAATCAAGAGTTTACAATAAATCCGGATGGCACCTATACCTGTATTGACGTTGATGAATCCAGAAATATCAGATTTACAAATACATGCTTTGAATATGACAAATTAGACGTTGATGTAGAGGATTGCATCAAAAAGATATATGGGAACATGGATTATGATTATATCACCATATGTGGCGATGGCGGTGAGTACGACGACGATGAGTGGATATACAAGCCTGACTGGAAATGGCTAAATGGAATGAAGACCAAGTATGCATACTGGAGCGTTGGGAATAGTGATAACTATGTATTCTACGAGGCCAGATTTGTAAGTCCCTATATAGATGATGACAGGTATGTATTTGCTTACATATTGGAATATCATGGCGCCGGAAAGGCTGTAGATGCGGAGACTGCATCTATGGCATTGGGGTCTCTGTCTTTTTCCGGAAGGAAGGATGAGCTTTCATGTGCCGGAGTAACAGAGGGACAGCCTTACACGGAACTTCTGATAGAATGCATAAAGGGACAGGGACGGAGCATCCTTGGCGACGAAGTAGAGTTTGTACACGAGGGTGAGACTGAAAAGATAGAAAAGTATGGTCTTGACCCTGACGCATTTTATGATGATTACCAGATTGGCGGCTATGATGGAAAGTTCGAAGAATTTGATCTTGCAAATCAGTGTCCTATCTACACTCAGTATGCACCTGACGGCCTGCACAGGCTCCTTACCCTTGAGGAGTTCAATTCTTATGTGCCTGCGAATGCAGAAGATGGGGGCAGGCTTATGAATATAATCCTTGATAATAATGGAACAGTAATACTGATCAAGGAACCATATACACCATAAATAAAATGATAACTTATGAGGAGTGTTGATGATTAAGAGTGAACATGTGAAGCGAATAAGCATATTAATGTCTTTGGCAATATCATTAATGGCAGTGGGCTGCGGCGGAGCTGACCAGCAGAGCAATCTGACAGATGGTGTGGATGCTGCCAAGGAAGCAGCTGCTAATATGGCAACAAAGGAGACCGGGGAAAGCGCTGGTACTGGTGATGCAGTGAATACCGCATCAGAAACGGACCTTGATGAGCCTATAAGTTACACATATCAGAATCATCCCTATTCTTATGTGGCTGGTGATAAAGAGCTCGCCATGGGCAATATTTTCAGTATAGAGCTCGATGAAAGCGCAAAGGATAAATATCCTGATCTTCAAAAGAAGCTGGATGAGCTAGGCAAAGACTACAAAAAAGAGACCCTGGATTTCTTTACCGGAAGCGAGCAGGAGCTTCAGGAGCTAATAGCTTCAGGATGGTTCATTGCATACGAACTGGATCACGATTATATACCAGTGCGTTCAGATGGCAGGGTATTTTCTTATTCTCTTTTGGATTATACATACCTGGCAGGAGCCCATGGCGTTGCACATTTTAAAACATGGAATCTTGATCCTGCAACCGGCAGGGACATATCGTTTTCCAGTGTGGTAAAAGATACAAAGAATCTTCCGGATATTATTGCCGATGAGCTGCAAAAGCAAAATGAAGACCTTGTGGGCTACTTCGAGTCCTGCCCGGGGGATCTTCAGAATCTAAAGGACGGAATCCCTGACAGACTTTCAGAGGATGCCAAAAACCTTGCGTGGGCGCTGGATTACGATGGAATAGTTATCTATTTTGAAGACTATGCAATGGGAAGTTATGCTGCCGGAGCTCAGAGCGTTAAGATAGGCTTTAAGGATTACCCGGATGTATTTACAGATACCTACAACAATTACAGTGGCGGACAGATTCCGGACATCAACTCCTATGCAAAAGTGCTTAAGGAAGCAGAGAAAGAACTGATACCCGCATCAGATGATTTTGTGTTCAGTGACTATGAAGAACCCTTTGGTACAGAGATTGATATTGATTCTGCAACACGCAAGAAAATGAACATCTTCCTGAGTAATTTTTCTGAAGCAGGACTAGCGAACTTTGACAAAGATAACTATGAGCTGAGAGATGTGATTGCATGGACAGTTATATGGACTAAGATAAACAAATGGGAGAATATCTCTTATATGCAGCATACTGATAAAACTTTTGACACTTATGAAGTGATAAGCCTTAAAGACATAAATGCTGTTCTTGATAAGTATCTTGGTTTTACAGTGACAGATGAAGTAGCTGCAGCTGAGATTTCAAAACCTGATGATTACTACGGGCTGTTTTATGAAGATGGATTGATTCAATTTCCTGCGGCTGACGGAGAATCTTACACAGGTCTTAGCATCGTTCATCAGGTTGAAGATCTTGGGGACAACAGACTTAAGCTGTATTTTGCAAAATATTACCAGGATCTTGATGAATATTTTGATGGCGTTGAGAAGGATAAGTACTACACTCTGACAGGAGAAGAGGCTGATAATCTTCCAAAGCTTGAAAAAGCATATCCAGGCTATGCTGTTGTCAGAGTAGAAGGTTCAGCATATAAGCTTGAGCATCTGGAAGCGAAATATTGATATTTATAGGGGACTTAGATGAAGAAGAGGATTGTATTTGCAACAGTAGCCACAATTGCGGTAAGTACGCTGTTTTCCGGCTGCGGCAAAAAAGAAAGTGATGAAGTGAATTTTAACCAGGCCATAGATGCTGCTAAAACAGAGGCAGAAAGTGAGGCACCATCACAGGAACAACCAAAGGAAAGCAGTGAGGCGCCTACTGATACGACAGCTGAAACACCGGAGCAGGAGAGCAATGAAGAAAACTCATCTTTGGTGCAAGCTGGTGAAACTGTATACTATGACGGTCAGGTTCTTTTCCGTAATTATTGCTACCAGTCCTTTGGCTATGGTGCGCTCCATGGAAAATTCCAAAGAAATTCGACGACATATGTTCCGGGAAGTCTATGTACCTTTGATCCAAAGGCTCCTGAAAAAGGAATAACTACAATCTGTGAAGATTGTGGAAATGGAAGCTTATATTTAATAGGCGACAGCACTCTGTATTCCCAGAAAAACACTGATTATTCACCTAATAACGAATTTACAAGTAAGGTTTATAAGAAGGAGCTCCCAGGTGGGGAAGATAAAGATATAACCGTTGGTGAAATTCAAGGATTTTCTCCGGATGGGAAACACTTTGTTGTGTACAATTACACCCTTGATCCTTATCAGGTGCACTACTTTATTTATGAGACCGGAGATAAAGATGTAGACACAGCACATTACGAGCCGGCTGATGGCGCTACATTCCTTACAATGGACAATGATAACGCATATTTCCTGGAGCAGATAGAGAGCAATATCCATATGATCGTCCAGGTCAGCAACAGTGGAAATATTTATAAGCTAGGAAAATGTGATTTTTCAGAACTTGCTGAATATGGCATATCATATCCGGAGTTTTCCAATGTGGTAAATATAGAAAACGGAGAGATTGAAGCGCAGTTTGATTTCTATGAGGGAACAGGACATTTCTACTATACAAGCGCAAAAGTGAGCGTTCCGATATGCAAAGACACGAAAGCAGAGCCAGGTGACTCATTCCTGTATGAAGCCAAGATGGAAGAGGCATTTCAGGAGGAAGACCCTCAGAGTGTTTATCCGTCAGAAATAGAAGACATGATGTATGACTTTCCAAGCCAGGAGTCCGGAAGTGGCATAGCAAACGTCATTCAGAACTATGAGGAACTTGATGAAGGAATCTTTTTTACAAAGGCACAGTGCCACAGGGATCCCTTTGAGGACATAGGCTGGAGAGAGTCCTATAGCCTTGTTAACTATTATTATTATTTCCTTCCAAAGGGTGGAAAAGATCCGGTGCTTCTTCATACCATGTTTGAGCCTTTGGGCAAAAAAGGCAACCTTCTGGAGTATGAGTACTATGAGGAACAGCCGACGCTGTACGCTTTTGCCAGGTTCTACGCAGACAAGGATGGTAAGCTTGTTGGAGCGTACTATGAGGAAGTATATACCGGAGGACCGGAGACCCCGACTGAAGAATCATACGTGTATTATATGGCAGAGTTTGCGGATGAGTTTTACTATGAGCATTTAAAGGATGATTATAGCCTGGACGATTTCGTTGTTGGGGATCTTGATGAGTTTTCAGATTTTATATATTCCTGGATACCACAGAATCAGGTGCCTGTAAGACCTGCCCAGTACGATGAAAATGGAAAACTGAAATATGAACCTGAGCTGACCATAAAAGACGGCGAAGGCGTATGGATGTGTCATCTGGCATTTGATAAGGATGGAAAGATATATTATGTACGTCCGGTGATAATGGACTAATCGGTGAGGGGAGATAAGAACAATGAGGAAACAGACGCTACTTGCAGTTGCAATTATGATATCTGCCGGCTTGCTCCTTGGAGGATGCGGAGGCGAAAACCAGGAAAGCTTCAAAGACAGCGTGCAGCAGACTGAGAATTCTAAGAGTGATAGCACTAATGAAAGCACTCCAGAAGCAAAAAATGAGCAATCAGAAACAAAGCCGAATGCACAAGAACTTGCAGTTCCATCATCAGAAAAGGATCTTTTTGCCTTTATGGAGGGCGAATGGAACCTTGTAAATCCGGTCACATTAAATGACTATGGTCATATTGAGATTGCAGCCGATGGTTCTTTTACCTATGGATATACAGGCTCTGATGAGAAATGTACCGGAGCGTTCACAGCTGATCACCAGTATCAAGGGGAAGATAACGTACCACTATCATTTAATGTGGATGTGGCAGGACTTGATAAGATGACATTTAGCGATACCATTTTCCATGTTCCTGACGATGGCAAGGATTCCACACATGCAAAGTTATATTACGGAAGCTGTGACGGAGAGGACTTCATGTACATGGAGGAAACGGGGAATGGTGATTCATTCACGGCAGTCGTGCTGTTTCAGGATCCTGATTCTGTAGACGGTTCTTTTTACCTGGGAGGCAGTTCGTTTATCTTGCACAGAAAGAGCAGCATTGATACTCAAGCTCAGGCAGGCAGTGACAGCTTCTATGCATGGGTGTGGAAGGCTGATGATGGAGGCATCTGGGCACAGGAGATGAAGCCTCTTACATGGGATGATGAAAATGAGTATACATTGAACCGCTATACTGCAGCAGCCTTTATGCCACAGGAGATGGGATCGGCATATTATAAATACTCTGACAGTGTAGATAAAAAGCTCCTTTTAAACGGGCGTCGCCTTGAGATGGAATATCCAAGATATATGTGTAAACTGACAGTTGGCGCAGATGGCAGCCTTAAGGACCTTGAGGAAGTGGACAGTGCCTTCTATGGAATGTATGACCTTGGAGATCTGGAGGCTGAAATATCCTACAATGGTTTGACATTTACTTACAATGGAGTGGACTTTGATCTTTCCGAAGGCGCAGGAAATGCCATTATGGACGTATATCACGCATATGGAAAAGAGATCGTGGAGTGCCATGTAAGTCCTCATATGGGCGTATACTATATATTTGATAAATTCAGGGGAGATTTCTGCTCTGAGCCGATAGAGGGCACAAACCTCATCTGGCTGAACGACGATTTTACAACAGCTATTTATGCGAACTGGAGTGAGGTAAGGGATCTGTGCGGAGATCTTATGTATTATTCAGACTATGATGAGATACTAAGCCTTGGCTTTGCTGATGATGGTAAAAAGGTCAACTGTTCCGTGGTCAAAACTGGAGACGCCAAGACCTATGAAGAGGTCTTTGAAATGCCTGACAGACTTGATGGCGCCATGACTGCCTACTGCAATTATGTGGATTCAGGCAGAGCCAGCGACTATAGAAAGTTTATGGAATATGCACCTGATGACGCCAAGTTCTTTGCTATTACCGATCCGCAGATCTGGTCTCAGGATCTCTTTTACCTGTCAGACATGCTTGAGGAGACGGCAGTAAACTACGTTATGGTCGTAGCTCTTTCAGATAATAGCGTAGTAGATGTATATAAGGATGGTGAGCAGTGCACCGCCACAGAGTATCTGGATAAAGGCAGGAGCTGTATGTACAAGATGACAGTTTCAGAAAGCATGCCTCTTTATACCGTCAAGGTTACCACATTGGATCAGGGAAAAGAGATAACGACTGAGTGGCCGGTGGTTCAATTTAGCGGGGAAACCTACACTCACTGCAGGTTCATAACCAAGTAATGAGACTGATACGTCAAATGAGATGAGGGAGAGACAATTACTATGAAAAAGAATCAGCTTATCAAAATCTTCACAGCTATTTCCTGCATGGCGCTGATATTTGGCACTGCAGCTTGCGGAAAAGAAGAGATGGAGGCTTTAACTGATCCCACACCACCGCAGGCACAGGAGCAAGAACAGGAACAGGAGAATGACAGCGAAAGGCAAAAAAAGGAGCGGCCTTCAAAAGAAACTTCAGAACAGGAGACTGCTGCTGATTCGGAGGCTCTAAAAGAGGAAATGACGGAGTATCTTCTTGCCAAGGTTGCCTCTGATGCAAAGGCCAGCAATGAGGATGTGAGATACTTCCTTGTTGATGACCTGAACTTTGATGGCAAATATGAGGGATTTGTGTTCATCGGCGGAGAAGAAGATCCTGACTTTGGCGGCGCTGATGGCGAGATTTGGTTTGTAAATGAAAATGAGTCAAAGAAGATTCATGACGAATTCAGCTTCATAGTAAACAATGATCAGAATGTATTCTGGATAATTGAAGGTGCAGACAAGAACTTTGTGGCGTTTAACGACATGTATGTTACGTCTGCCGTTACTAACCTGTATTACATGGATGGGAAAGACTGCAAGGAATCAGTGGTCTCAAGGATTGGAGACGCCGGTGTTGATCATAACACAGGAGACCTGAGAATAACCTTAAGTGCCTACGACTGTGCCTGCGATTATGCTACAGGTTCTGCTGCGCCAGATTGGCTTGGGCACAGCTGGAAACCTTATTACTATTATTACAGCAGGAATACCGGTGATTTTGAGGAATACGGGGCAAAAGAGATCTCGGCGGATGAGTACAAGAAGATCACCGGGACAGACTTATCCTCAATCCTTGAAAGCAAAGGATACACCCTTGACAATGTTATCCAGAGAGACAATGGCATAATCAATGTCAATTATTCACAGAGAACTGATAATGCGGACGGATCAAGTTCAACCCAGTACATGAATGCCACTTATGACACTCGCATAAGCGACTATATAAATGCCTGGGGCGATGAACAGACGGGCTTTTTTGAGTCAGATTTCGGCGGCATCTATCATGTGCAGCTGTCTACTGCAGGCACAGAGAGCGTAGCTCTTCCAACCAGCGGGCCGGATGTCTACGGCGTCTTTGTAATGTCAGCAAAGGATAAGGAAAAGTGTGTCGAGATGGAGATGAAGCTTGAGGATGCTGGCTTTGATGATGATATTATGCTTTACACTCCTGATTTTTCTGGGCTTAATCCTGAGCCTTACTATGTAGTGTCAGCGGGACTTTTTGAGACTGAGACCGAAGCAAACAGCCGCCTTAAAGAGGTTCAGGCAGCAGGTTTTAAGGATGCTTTTGTAAAGCTTGCAGGGAAATATATAGGTAATAGATACAATTACACTCTGTTTGACTCGGAAGACATGGAAATTCTGAAGGACTGTGTAATTATTCACGGGGTAAATGTTTCGATTCCTTATTGGATTGAAGGCAGTAATAGCGTCACTATGGATCTGTATGTATATGAAGATGCAGAGTTTGCTGCTGACGGAGATTTAGATTCATTTTCCAATTATGAAAAGGGTGATACACCTTATAAGTGGATTGTAAAAAATATAAACCTTCTGAAAACCGACACGGATGCATATATGGCAGAAGGTCCTGCGCTTTCAGGTGTATTTGAAGTTGCTCTGGAAGGCAACAAGATAACTGCTTACTACGGAAGCTATTGGTGGGATTGAACTTGAAATGAAACTGCCGGTTTAGTCCTCTTCAAGGTGGACGACCGGCAGATTCCATTCAAAGTGCATTGCAAGGAAACGCAGGATCACGATTGTGAAGAAGCCTGATAACATGCTTATCAGTTCGTTTCCTAAATATTTCCATAAGAGTACGGTAACAATAGATCCGGCTATGCATGCAATGGCATAGACGTGTTTCACAAGAACGTATGGAACCTTGTCTGCCAAAAGGTCTCGTATGATTCCTCCGCCTATTCCTGTGATAACACCAAGGAATGAGACAAGGAAAAGATTATCCGAATAGTCGGAATATATGCCGGCGAAAACGCCATCTACAGTAAAAGCAGCAAGACCGAGGGTATCAAGCCAGAAGATGAGTTTTTCATACACCGGCGTGATGCCCTTTGGCATAGGCTTTTTCAGATACATTATTATAAATGCAATGTTAGCTGTTATAAGAGTGATTATGGTATAGGTCGGGTTTACAAACATGACAGGAGGAATCTTGTTTAATATGATATCTCGCAAAAGACCTCCACCTAAAGCAGTCACAAGAGCCATGAGATTGATACCGAACAGATCCATGTCTTTCTTGGCTGCAACAACAGCTCCGGAAATTGCAAATGCTGTTATTCCTACGTTTTCAATTATTGACATTATAAGAGAATTCATTATGTTGTAACTCCGGAATTTAAGATTCTTTCTTTATCTTCGCACGTTTCTTGATCTCTTTAAGCTCATCAACGTTAAATGTATATGCCTTGTTGCAGAAATGGCAGCGAAGTTCAATCTCTTTTCCCTCGTTTATCATTTCATCAAGCTCTTTCTCACCAATGAGCATAAGGGCTCTCTCAACACGATCTTTGTCACAGTTGCAGTAGAAGTCCAGGTCAAGTCTGTCTGTGATCTCAATATCAAATCCATCTAGAACAATATTCAGAAGCTCTTCGGGAGTTTTACCAGCCTTGAGGATATCTGTAACTGAAGTGAATTTCTTAAGATTCTCTTCAAGGTGTGCGATAGTGCTTTCCTCAGCAAAGGGCAGAAGCTGGATGATAAATCCGCCTGCTGCAATTACTGAAAGGTTCTCACGCTCAACCAAAACTCCAAGACCTACTGAAGAAGGAGTTTGCTCTGACTTTGTGAAGTAGTAGGTAAGGTCCTCGGCAACTTCTCCGGAGAAAAGATCTGTCTGACCCACATAAGGCTCTTTTAACCCCATGTCCCTTATAACGGTGAGGGTTCCATTACCTATAGCTCCGCCAACATTAAGGTGCCCGGATGCATTGGGCTCCATGATAACAAGAGGATTGGATACATAGCCCTTTACATGGCCGCTGTTATCTGCAGTTGCAAGGACTCCCTTCATTGGACCATCGCCGTCCATTTTGACTGTGATGAGATCATCTTCATTATCCATCATGGTTCCCATCATGACTGTTCCTGTCATTAGACGACCAAGTGCAGCAGCTGCGATAGGAGACAGGCCATGAGCCTTCCTTGCGTAGTCTGAAAGGTCTTTTGTTGTAGCTGCAAACGCTCTGATCTGGGCATTACCTGCAGTTGCTCTTACCATATAATCTTTATAAGCCATAATCATACCTCTTAATTCAATAATCAACCTATAAATAATATATGATAGCATCGGAAAAGTAAACAGCACTGTTTAATCAAAATTTAATAAAATATCGCACATTTATTATTCGTAATTCTGTATAATTAATGTGCGTGACTGTAAATACTTATCAAGGAGGCCTATTTTATGGAACCTAGAGTAAGAAACGGCAAACTGGTTCAAAAGCTGATCATTGCTGCTGTTGCAGCGATCATTTTTGTTGCTGTTGTGCTGACAGCAATAAGTGGCTATGAGATCAACAAGACCTACCAGTCAATGGTTCAGGAGGAATTGCTTCTTGCTGTTGAACAGCTAAACAGTGAGATGAGTAACGTCTGGGATGGCGACTGGTCCTATGTGGATGGAAGGGTCTACAAGGGTGAAGAAGATGTCATGGAAGAGTACGAGCAACTCATGGATGATCTGAATGTTCTTACGGGCGTTGAGTACTCGATTTTCTATGGAAAAGAGAGAGTTATCACAACCATGAAGGACTCTAGTGGAAAAAAGGCCACTGGATATAACATTTCTGATGCTGTCGCAAGTGCGGTTCTTACAAATAAGCAGACCTATCATGCAAAGACAGTACCTGCAGGAGCAACAAAGACTTATTATTGCTACTATATGCCGCTTTATAATTCAGACGGAAGTGCAGTTGGTATGGTTTTTGCAGGAAGAGAGAGCGATTCTGTTACAAAGGCTATCAACTCTGTTATTATCAGAATGATCATTATATCAGTGCTTATTACTGTGGCTACTTCAATGGTGGGCATTGTAGTTGCAAACAAGTCATCGGGCAAGATGAGAGCTATTGCAGAAGAGCTTGGAAGTCTTTCCAAGGGTGAACTAAAGCTCAATATTGACCAGTCATCCATCGACAGAAACGATGAGATCGGACTTCTTGCTGACGGAGCTAAGACACTTTCAGAGAAGCTTGGCGAAGTAATCACCCAGACAATGGAGATGTCTCAGGAACTTAAGAGATCAGGAGGCGAGCTTTCAGATTCAGCAAGCCAGGCATCCACAGCATCAGGTCAGGTTTCACAGGCAGTTGATGAGATTTCCAAGGGAGCTGTAAGCCAGGCTGAGAGTGTAGAGACCGCTGCCGGCAATACCCAGGATATTGGACATGACATTGAAGAAGTATCAGAGAACGTTGAACAGCTCAACAGCTATGCAAGCGAGATGAAGGTTTCCTGCGAAGCAGCTATGGATGCCCTAAACAGACTTATCCAACAGAGCAGTGAGGTTCAGTCCTCTGTTCGTGATATTGGAGCAACAATCGATTCCACAAATGAATCTGCAAAAGAGATCTCCAAGTTCTCGGAAGCTATTACAGAGATCGCATCACAGACAAACCTCCTTTCACTCAATGCAAGCATTGAAGCTGCAAGAGCAGGAGATGCAGGAAAAGGCTTTGCAGTTGTTGCTACCGAGATCGGTCAGCTGGCAGTGCAGAGTAGTAATTCAGCTGAAGAGATCAAGAAGATCGTTGAGAAGCTTGTTGCTGATTCAGAGCAGTCAGTAGAAGTAATGCAGAGACTCAATGCAAGCTTTGAACAGCAGGAGACGCAGCTTGACGATACAAAGGTCAACATGCAGAGCATGGCTGAAAATGTTGTCAATGTAGCACAGAGCACAGACTCCATCGCAGATCACGTTGACAGACTTTCTAAGGCAAAAGACAAGCTGGTTGAGATTATCTCTGATCTGTCAGCAATTTCTGAGGAAAATGCAGCTTCCACAGAGGAAACAAACGCTTCTATGCAGGAACTGAATGCAACATTTGCAATTATCACAGAGTCTGCAGGAAAGCTTCAGGAACTTGCCACAAATATGACAGATACAATAAGTTATTTCAAACCCTGATATTTGATATGATTGCAGGATCCCCTGGCCGCAAACCCGCATGGTCAGGGGATTTTTTTGACAATTATTTGAATTGACAGATATTTAACATAACTATATAATTAGATTGTAGGATAATTAACAAACAGTATACTTGGAGATTATGGACTATGGAAAAAGAAATTTCTCAGGCGGTCATCAGCAGATTGCCTAGATATTTTAGATACCTGGGAGACCTCAAGGAACGCGGCGTTGAGAGAATTTCATCCCAGGAGCTCTCAGACATTATGAAGGTCACAGCCTCACAGATAAGGCAGGACTTCAATAATTTCGGTGGTTTTGGACAGCAGGGCTATGGCTACAATGTTGAGTATCTCTATGATGAAATCGGCAAGATACTTGGACTTGATAAGCAGCACAGCCTTGTTATTATAGGCGCCGGTCACCTTGGAAAGGCTATTGCCGGCTACACCAATTTCACAAGGCGTGGTTTCGTTTTCAAGGGAGCGTTTGACTGTAATCCAGAGCTCTACGGAACCATGATCCGTGACGTGGAGGTTCGCCCCATTGATGAGGTGGAGGAATTTGTCCGCAATAACAATATAGAGATTGCTGTTCTTACAATTCCAAAGGATCAGGCTGTACCAATGGCCCATAAATTAGCAGGCTGTGGAATCAAGGCTATCTGGAACTTTGCTCATGTTGACCTTGAAGTTCCTAACAATATTCAGGTAGAAAATGTACATTTATCTGACAGTTTGATGAAATTATCGTATAATATAGATAGGTACGAAAAATCATTGAAATGATTAGTGAGAGAATCTGATGGCAAGAGATGACAAAGAGTACATGTCTGCCCTGGAGGGGAAAAGCATCCCCATACTGACACTTGATAACAAGTGGCACCAGCTCTTTTCGCAGACTGAGATGACTCCGGAGATTGAGAGTCTCGCAGATGAACTAAATGATTTGGTTGAGCGCGACGGAAAGATCCGCACTGAGACCAAGAAGATCAAGAAACTCAAGAAAACTCTTCTTGGCGAGATTGTGCCTCTGCGTGACAAGGCTAACAAGGCCGGTGGCAGTGCAGCAATAGAGAAGGAGATTTCGGAACGCACAAGGCTTATCAATGAGTGTAATGACAAGCTTGCGGGACATGAGGATGAACTTCTTGATCTTTCAAGGCAGATTTACGATGTAGACTATAAACTGATGATAGAGACCATGAAGGCATGTTATGAAACGCTTCATGAGAACACAGAATACATCAAGGGCCTTGACGAGTGGATCTCAAAGGTAAGAGTTGAACTCAAGAAAAATGTGATCCGTCTTCAGGAAGCTGAGATGGAGAACTACAACTTATATTCGTATATGCATCAGATATTCGGACCTGAGGTCATCGACCTCTTTGATATGAAGTACGACCCCGACAGGAGGCACCCGGTACGTAGGCCCCTTTCCGACGACGATGAGTACACCGAACAATAAGGCTGCCAGTATTGGCGGCCTTAATTTTACGGTGATACATTGTTGACAAGATACGTCTCAGTTAGACAAGTTTCGTGTGCTCAGTCAGTTGGACCGGGCACTGCGGTGAGCCCAAAGCATCAATATCATCGCGGAGCGACGCTCGATATTGATTGGTCTCATCCTCATGGTCCAAATTCCCTCGCACGCGAAAGCTTGTCCACCTGAGACTCATGTATTCAAAACATATACGTTTCGAAAGAGTAAGTCTCCAACGGACAGGATTTCACAGTCGAAGGAATTCACGCCATGAGGATGAGACCTATCAATGATGAGCGCCCCGCGTGAAATCATTGATGCTCAGGGCTCACCGGAGTGCTTGGCGCGACTGACTGAGAATGTGAAACCTGTTCGATGGAGACGCATATTGTCGAAAACATAGGAAGAGAGATTATGAAAAAAGGTATAAGATACGCTGTAACAAGTCAGGAGATGAAGACATATGATAGGAATACTTCAGAGTACTTTGGAGTTGGAACCGATGTACTGATGGAGAGGGCTGCACTGGCAGTGGCTGATACTGTTGAGGGGTGGAAAGAGGCTAGAGATGCCAGGAGACAGTACAGCGTACTGGTGATGTCAGGCGTTGGTAATAATGGAGCTGATGGTGTTTGTGTGGCTAGGATTATGAAGCAGAGAGGGTATAGGGTTACTCTATGCGTGGTTGGAGATCCAACTAAGTGCTCTGATATGCTATTAAAGCAGCTGACAATTGCTGAGAAGTATGGCATCAAGAAAGAAGTTATGTCCGGTGTAACAAGCAGGGATGCATCGGAGTTTGATGTTATAGTTGATGGACTCTTTGGAATTGGTCTGTCAAGGCCGGTGACAGGATTATATGTGGATGCGATCAATTTCATGAATGGATGCAAGCGGCTAAGAGCTGAAGATATGCTTCTTGTTTCGATAGATATGCCATCGGGAATAAGCGCTGATGATGGGCACATGTGTGGAATTGCTGTTAAGGCTGATGCTACGGTTACATTTAATCAGGTAAAAATTGGCCATCTGATGCACCCCGGATATGAGTATGCAGGTAAACTCATAATCAAAGATGTTGGGATTACCGACGAGAGCTTTCTTGGAAAGGAGCCGAGTGCTTTTTACTATGATGGTGAGGCAAATGACATCCTTCCTGAAAGAGATCCTTCGGGAAATAAGGGTACCTATGGAAAAGTCCTTGTCGTTGCCGGATCAAGGAATATAAGCGGAGCTGCTATACTTGCAGCATCTGCAGCTCTGAAAGCAGGAGCTGGTATGGTGAGGGTATTTACGGCTGCGGAGAATGCAGATGCAGTGAAGACATTACTACCAGAGGCTATTCTTGATACTTATGAGGACTTTGAACCGGTCAAAGATAAGCTGACAGAGGCTATGAAATGGTCGACCCAGGCCGTTATAGGACCGGGGATCGGAACAGAAGCAAAGGGTGCGGAACTTGTGAGAGTTATGCTTGAAAGCTATAACAAGAGTCTCATAGTAGATGCTGATGCTCTTAATCTTATTTCGGGCGACGATATGCTAAAGAGCCTTCTTTCTGACTATGCAAGAGATGGCAAGAAGCTTATCCTGACACCACATCTTGGAGAGTTTTCCAGATTATGTGGAAGAGATATTCGTGAATGCAAGGAACACATTCTGCAGTATCCAAAGGAACTTGCAGACAGATTCCATTGCACAGTTATCTGCAAGGACTCAAGAAGTGTAGTTGCTGATAACAATGAGAAGAAGATATACATCAACGTAAGTGGCAACGATGGAATGGCTACAGCAGGAAGTGGAGATGTATTAACCGGAATCTTATCATCTGTTTTAAGTTATGATCTTAATGACTTTGAAACGGCATGCATTGGTTCCTACATACATGGCCTGGCAGGCGACCATGCTGCCATGGAGATTGGCCGCCATTCAATGGTTGCTTCAGATATAGCAGCCTCATTGCCTGCAGTATTAAATTGACGGGGCATGTTATAATTACGATGTATATAAATTTTACAGAGGAAGTATAAGTAAATGAATACAAACGATAGATTTTCAAGAGTTGTTGCCAGAATAAACCTGGGCAACATTGAGCATAATCTGGAAGCTATGAGGGATAATATTCCTGCCGGGACTAAGATAATGGCGGTTATTAAGACTGATGCCTATGGTCACGGGGCTGTGGAGATTGGAAAAAACCTTGAGGATAAGGATTACATCTGGGGATATGCTACGGCGACCGCTGAGGAGGCGTTCGAACTAAGAGATGCAGGGCTGACAAAGCCTATACTTGTTCTTGGATATACTTTCCCATATGCATATGAGAGAATGCTTAAAGAGGGAATCAGACCCGCTGTATTTCGTATGGATATGGCAAAAGAGCTTGATGAGTGTGCAGCGAAACTCATGAAGGAGGGGAAGATATCAACGGCAGCGCCTATTCATCTTGCTGTTGATACAGGCATGAGCAGAATTGGAATTACTCCTGATGAGGAGGGCGTTAATTTTGCTACTCAGATAAGACTTATGCCGAATCTTCACATCGAGGGGGTCTTCACACATTTTGCAAGAGCTGATGAAAAAGACCTTTCCAATGCCCGTGAGAGAGAAGAAGTATTCAAGGGCTTTATTAGAGCATTCGAAGAGGCTACAGGCTACCGGATCCGCATTAAGCACTGTGCAAATTCAGCCAGCATAATTGCGATTCCGGAGTCATCAATGGATATGGTCAGAGCCGGAATAACTATGTATGGCATGTGGCCATCGGATGAGGTGCCCAGGGACATAATCGACCTTAAGCCTGCAATGGAGCTTATAAGTCATGTTGTTATGGTCAAGACAGTACCCGCAGGAACGCCGGTAAGCTATGGCGGAACCTTTGTTACTGATAAGGAAACAGTCATCGCAACAATTCCTGTTGGCTACGGAGACGGATATCCAAGGAGCCTTTCAGGAAAGGGCTATGTGCTGATAGATGGAAAAAGAGCTCCTATTCTTGGCCGTGTCTGCATGGACCAGTTCATGGTAGATGTAACGGATATCCCTGATGTAAAAGAAGGGGATGAAGTTGTCCTCATGGGACAGGACAAGAAGTCCGGAGAAATAATCTCGGCTGAACTTCTTGGTGAACTGAGTGGACGTTTTAACTATGAGCTGACCTGTGATATCAGTAAGCGTGTACCAAGGCAGTTTGTTGGTAAATAACTGCTATGGAGGTTAACTTTTGGGCGTTGTAGTTAATTATGTAATAGCAAATATTGCATGTATCGTGTTTTTGTGCATAGTAATGGTTACAATGCAAAGAAGCGATGATAAGCAGGCTTCCACGATAGCTCTTTTATACATAACGCGTCTTTTAGTGCTTTATTTTGCTTCAGATTGCGTATGGATATTATTTGAGTGCGGAATCTATCATTGCAACATGACTGCTATGTACTTTCTTACTAGTTTTCCTTATATTTGTCTTCTTGTAACAGCCTGGCTATGGCATGTGTACTGTGAGATCATTCAGGGCAATGACAGGATGCGAAGCAGGCAGGGGATGATCATAAGTGCAATACCTTTGCTTATAGCAATTATCATTATGATCTATGGGATATTTACCAATGCGTTGTTTACCATCGATGCAACAGGGTATCTTGAGTATGGTATGCTTTATGCCGTTTTGCTGTGTATTCCCTTTGGATATATGATGTATTCATCTATAAAGGCTTTTTACAGGGCATTTACCAGTAACAGGTATTATGATCACGGATTATACATAGCTATGGGCTTGTTCCCAATAACACCTATGGTGTGTGGAGTATTACAGGCCTTTTACCTGACGACTCCGATTATGTGCTATGGAGCAACCGCCGCAGTTTTATTGCAATATATTACAGCTATTGAGAACCGTATCTCAATCGACGCATTAACCCAGGTCAATAATCGTCAGGAAATGCAAAGATATCTTTCCAGGAAAATGAAAAACAGAGTTCAGGGGATGGATCTTTATTTGCTGATACTGGATGTGGATAAGTTTAAGAGTATAAACGACACATACGGACATGTAGAGGGAGATAAAGCGCTTGTAACAGTTTCTGATGCACTTAAGATGTCTTGTAGTGATACAAAAAGCAAGACTTTCCTGTCTCGATATGGCGGAGACGAATTCATAGCCATCATGGAAGCTGAAAATGAACAGCAGGTACAGGAAACCGTCGATACGATCCGCTCCAACATAGAAAAACTCAATGAAGAATCCGGAGTAGCCTTCAAGCTTGAAGCGAGCATTGGTTATGCCAGGTTTGACTATGACAATCCCGTGACGATTCCACAGCTGATAGCTAAGGCGGACGAAAAGCTCTATGAAATGAAAAAGACCTGTCGCTAAGTAAATAACTATTCCAAAAAATCACCCATTTGGGTGATTTTTTTGTTTCATCAAAAACTCTATAATTTTTCTTGCAACACAATAAATAAGGGAAAAAACTCTTTTACAGTCCCTAGTTAATTAGTGTACACTATATAGTGAACAGTATTTCGTTGGGGGAAAGGTCTTTTGCCGAAAACACGAAGAGTGGGCAGTGGAGACAACATAATATATGTTCTGCTTTTAATGTATCTCGGAGTGGTACTTGTGAGATATATTCCAAGAGGAGCTTTTACACACAACCATTACATTTATTGCTGCTTTCTCGTTTGTGTTGTGTGGCTTGTGTCCATACGCCTTCGATTTGTCGAGAATCGTCAGAGGCATTTTCTCTATGCGATAGCATTTCTACTAATAATTTTTCACCTGATCCAGATATGCAAATATTCTCTCTTTGAAGGGTACGATGCCGCAGAAAGGCTTATGTGGTATCTGTACTACGTGCCTATCACTTTGCTTCCATTGATTTCGCTGTGCCTTTCGGTAATGACAGGAAGGTCTGCAAGAGAGAAGATGCCCTTATGGCTAAATGCGCTATTTATCCCTGCACTTGTACAGATTGTTCTATTTGTTACCAACGACTATCACCAGTTGGTGTTCTCGTTTAATGAGGGATTTGCAAATTGGAATACGGATTATAAGCGGCAGGTGTTGTTCTACATAAATCAGATATGGTTCTACTTTCTGGTAATAGCAAGTTTTTTTATTATTTTGAAAAAGAGCTTTAGGAGGAGCTCAAAGATAAGTTCCTTCGCTGGGGTGGTCGTGGCAGTATTTCACCTTTGCCTTTATGTGGCGCTTTTTGTAAACCCATCGGAGAATCTGAAGGTCTTTGGCGAGGTGCCGATTACCATGCCGGTTCTCTACAACATGACTTTTATTCTGTTTTGGGAGTCGATGATTCATTTAAAGCTCATCCCATCAAATTACGGGTACTACGATATATTTGACATCGCAGATATTTCAGCAATCTTAACTGATGAGGATGGCAAGATAGTTAAGAGGTCTGCCACGGAGGTTTATGGCATCCCTGAGGAAATCCGCATCAATCCGGTAAATCAGCCGGTGTATCTGGATGAGGATAAAAAGATCTACAGCAGAAATGTAATGGGCGGCAGGATCTTCTGGGAGGAGGATGTCAGTGCCATCAATAACCTCAACAGGGATCTTCAGGAGAAGGGAGAGAGTATCAAGGATGGAAACGCCCTTCTGATAGAGGAAGCCAGAGTCAAGGCCGAGAGGGCCAAGCTTCATGTTGAAAACGATATTTACGATGAGATCGCAGTGTATATGAGACCTCATCTTGACATAATAGAAAAATGCCTTGAGGGTGCAGATGATCTGCCTGAGGAGGAATTCAGGAAAAGGCTTTATCTTTCGTGCTTTGAGGCTACGTTTGTTAAAAGGGGTTCGAACTTAATTTTGCTTACAAAGAGTAAGACACCAATCCCAAGGGGTGACTATAAGATTGCCGTGTCGGAGCTCTTTACATATGCGGGGCTCAGCGGAGCTCAGGTGAGCGGCGGTGTAATGATAACCGGGGACCGCAACCTTTCGGATGACAGGATGCTAATTGCCTTTAAAGCTGTTGAAAAGCTCCTGTACGCAGCGTTTGGCTGTAAGTGTAAGGCGAGGATCACCTTTGATAATGGTGAGAAACTGGTGCTACGCGCTTCTTATGAGACTGATGATAAGTATCGCCCTACAATCATTGAAAAGGCACAGAAGCTTGCCGGTGATGTGGACTACTTCGCTGATACTCAGGTAAGTGTGGGCGACGACGGTTTTGTGTACGTCCTCTCGGATATTTATGGAGAGGGGGCGTGATACTATGGATTTGATGTTTTGCAGGTTTGCGGCTATTGCGTTTACGCTGCTTTTCCTCATTGGCGTGTATACAGTCATAATGCTGGTCATATACAGCAGAGGCATAGTAAACGCGGTATTTACATTACTTCTTACTGTTGCTTCATATTTTGGAGCTATGGCATACACAAATTATTTAGTGGTGTACACTGGGCAGTTTGACCAAAGAGGAAGGATATACGAGGCAGTGGAGCTTATGCCAAAGAGCGTTGCGGCAATCGGTATAATCTTCCTGTTCATGCTCTTTGTCCTGCTGATACTGGACTTTCACAATTATGTCTTTTCCCGGATTACGCCTCTTAGCGTTAAGAAAGGGATTGATGCCCTTCCGGACGGGCTGTTGTTTTATTACGATGACGGTTCGATACAGATGGTCAATCCGGCTATGAACAGAATTGCTGAGGCAATATGCGGAAGAGTTCTTTTCGATGGAAAAGAGCTGATGGAGAGACTCTGCGAAGGAACCTCCTTTGATGGCAAATGCAGTTTTATCAGGAACGGAAAGGAAGCCATAGTCAAGCTACCGGATGGTAAGGTCTATGGATTTGAGACAAAAAGGAAGATTTATCGCGGCTCTGAAATAAATGAACTCATAGCATTTGATGTTACAAGGGAGAATGAGCTCTCCGAAAGCCTTGATGAGATGAACAGAGAGCTTAAAAAACAGAACGAGAGGCTTCAGGCTCTGAACGATTCCATCACGGATATGACAATTGACAGTGAGATCTTAAAGACCAAGATTAAGATCCACGATGAGCTTGGGAATTGTATCGGAACTGCAAGGCACTATCTGGAAGGCGAGAGCGGTGACAGGAGCGAGGTACTGACTAAGTTTAGAAACACTCTGGAGGTCATGGACCTTAGGGAGAGTGCTGATGTACGAAGCGGATATGCAACAGTGCTGAAAGCAGCAAGGGATGTTGGAGTTAACGTTGACATCGAAGGCGAGCTTCCAAAAGGCGTTATGGCAGAGAGAATTACCTGTGCAGCTATTAGGGAATGTACGGCAAACACCTTTATGCATGCACATGGCGATGAACTTAAGATTAAATGCGAGTCGGATGGAAACAATATCTGGATCGTTATCAGTAACAACGGGGATCAGCCTAAGGAAGAGATCAAAGAGCGGGGAGGGCTTAAGAACCTTCGAAAGCTCGTTGAGACATGTAGCGGCTTTATGAGCGTTGAGAGTACTCCGAGATTTCTTTTGACTATAAATCTTGATAATAGGGTTCTGGAGATCATGCCCGAGGCCTATCTGGCACAGTAGGGGGGCAGGTTGAATGGATATGAATGACAAAAAGATAAGTGTAATAGTTGTTGAGGACCAGGCCATGCCAAGGCAGCTGTTTAAGCTGATGGTGGAGAGCTCCGGGAGATACGAGCTTTTGTACGCCCTGGAATCAGCCTCTGTCGCCAGCATGTATTGTGACAGGTATCAGGTGGACCTGGTGATAATGGATGTTGTGATGAGGGATGGTTCCAACGGCCTTGAGGCCGCTGAGAGGATAAAGAAATCCCATCCTGATGTAAAGATAATAATAGTGACCTCAATGCCGGAGGTTTCCTACATCGACAAAGCAAGGGAAATCGGAGTTGAGAGTTTCTGGTACAAGGAGAACTGGGGCGGTGAGTCCGAGGAACTTCTTGGAATAATGGACAGGACCATGCAGGGGGAGAGTATTTATCCGGATAGCTCCCCTATGGTATATATCGGAAAGGCTAAGAGCACAGAGCTTACCAGGGCAGAATTTGCGGTTCTTCGGCTTCTGACTCTTGGAAAGAGTAACACAGAGATAGCGCAGTCGCTGTTTGTGGGAACGGACACGGTAAAGACCCACATTTCCAGCATGCTGCAAAAAACAGGACTCCAAAACAGGACAGAGCTGGCCATTAAAGCGAGAACAGTTGGTCTTGTTATTGAAGAATAAACATGAAGGGGGACAACATGAGAGAGAGATTTAGGAAACAAACATCCGCAATGCTGGTAGTTATCCTGGCACTGGTACTTCTATCAGGCTGCGGAAAAAAAGCTGATGACCCTTATGCTGGTTACTACAAGGCTGTGAGCATGAGCGTTGCAGGGTTTGACATGGATGCAGACCCTGAGACTAACTACGTAGAGATACTTGGAAACGGCAAGATCAAGGTCTGCGTAGAAGGAACTAAGGCAAGTGGAAAGTACAAGGTTGAAGACGGTGGCGCGATGACCGTAACCATTCAGGGTGAAGACTATGAGGGCATGATCGACAGGGCTGCTCTTATGATCGACTTTGAGGGAATGGAAATCTACTACAAGAATGATGATTATGTATCGTCGGCAAAAGAGTACTTCCCTGATGCTGAAGGCGTACTTGATGCACTTAAGTCTGTTCAGGACGGAACTGCTACAGTAGCATCTGCAGCGGCTGCTCCAAAGAAAGAGGATGTAGGTGGCGGAGAGGCTCCTGCATCGGGAGAGACACCTGCATCGGGAGAGACACCTGCATCGGGAGAGACTGGAGGCGAATCTGATAATAATGCTGTTATTCCGGTTGGTCTCATAAAAGATATTACAGACACTATCAAATCGCCTGATGATATGTATGGCGAGTATATTACAGTGACCGATGCCTATGGTGATTCTCGCGAAGTAGCGATCAATGTTTCGAAGGGCTATTATGACGAAAGTACTTACGATTGGTCTATTAGCTATGACACGGATACTTCAACTTCTTATACTACAGGTTTAACAGGAGATAAGCTGGACTACCTGGGACTCTACTATTTTGGCGTAGAAACTGAGGAAATGTCTGTTATTATGACGGTTACGGATAAGTCCGGAGATCAATACACCTTGATTGGAACATATCTTTATGATGAGGACGGAATGTACTGGATGTATTGGACAACCAACGGTATAGCTTATTCAGCTATATATGATCCAATGGAAGGAGCCTTTGGAGGTTATTCCGATGGAACTGTAACTGTAGGTGGAAAGACTTATAAGCTTGGAGATAATTTAACTCTTATTCCGAACTAAAACTCTGGAGGTAATTATGAAAGGAAAAATTCAAGGTAAGGGAAGGCGCATGATGAGCATTGGCTTTAGCGTAGTGCTTATGGCCGGAATGCTTTCAGGGTGCGGTTCTTCCAAGGCTCCCGATGGATATTATGTGATAAATGGGATAAAAGAGGGCAATCACACAGTTAAGGGTGATGCAGTTGAGGAATATGGTCTTGATGGAAGCTATGTTTATATGGAGGACGGAGAGGGGTACATTGTGCTTCTTGATACTCCTGAAGATCTTAGCTTCGATAAAGAGAGTGGAACCCTCAAGAGCTCTTTTGGAAAGATTAGATTTAGTGCCAGTGGAAAGAAACTCACGTTGTCTGATGATGATGTAAAACTGGAATTTGTTAAGTCCGATGATGCCCCGCCATCAAAGCCGTCATATCCCGGCGGAGGCGGAGGAAGCCTTCTGTCATCTAATAATTCATCAGGCGGAAGCGGAGAGAATTCCTATGGGGATTTTGCTAATCCAGGTCTTCCGGATATAGACTGGGAGAATTTCGACTACGAAAACTATGACTGGGAAAATGATCCGGATGGTATATTGGCATATTACAGCTCCTATTTCGACCAGGATGATTATGGAAATGAAAATGGTGGGTCAACTAACCAGGATATGATGGATTTCTGGAATGGATACTGGTTTGGTTATTGGACGCTGTCGGCATGGGACTCGGATTACAAGAAGATGGAGGGCCTTAAGTTCTACGTACTTGGACAGACAACGCTTGATAGTAATGGCAACAGCGAGATCTATCTCTGGGATGTGGATTATTCAGTAGCAGATGTTAAAGGTACCAACAACGGATCAGGCCTTTCAGACCTTGGAACCTTCGTATCGGAAAGCGGATATTTCTGGGATGGTGATGATCTTGAACATGCGGAATGGAGAATCGATCCCGGCATGGAGGACAAGGATGACTACATAAAAATTGAGGGACACTGCAGATACAAAGGAGATCTTACCTTCGATTACACCATTCATCTTGTAAAGTGGGGCAACAAGTGGGTTGAGTTCCTTCCAATGGATCGTCCCGATGAATATGCATGGTACATTGAGCAGCTTGAGAACGGAGTAACAGATCCCACAAAGATAGAGCTGCCAGGTGGACATTGATTCATGTTCGACTAAGTGACGCTGGAAAACTGATGCAATGATTTTTTGTCAGTTACGCCAAGCGTTGCGGCGAGCCCTGAGCATCAATATTTTCGCACGGGGCGCTCAATATTGATAGGTCTCACCTCACGGCGTAAATTCCAAAAAATCATTTGCATCAAGTTTTCCAGCTGTGAATTGAGACGATTTACGTGATTGATCGAGAATAATTCAGAATGAATACGATGGAGGTAACAATATGCCTTTTTGCAGTAATTGCGGTACACAAGTAAGTGATGGAATGAAGTTCTGTCATGCCTGTGGAAAACCGATAATAGTGGCGCCTTCTGCGGTGCCAACACCGGCACCTGAGCTGGCACCAGCGCCTGTACCAGAGCCTATGCCAGTGCCAGCACCTACACCAGCACCAGCGCCTGTACCAGAACCTATGCCAGTGCCAGCACCTACACCAGCTCCAGCACCTACACCTGTTGTGCAGAATACAGGTGGCGGACTGAACATAGATCTTGGTCAGGACTATGATATGGAGAGCGGAGAGGATCCTGAGCCAATTGTGGGTACATATTCGATCCCTGGGCTTACTGTAATTCCTGTGCAGAATGCGGCACCTGTTCAGGGTAGTGTACCTGTACAGAACGTTGCGCCTCAAGCTGCTCAGGGTGGATATGCACAAGGTGCAGCTCCCGGAGCATATGCGGCTCCAAATCAGGTTGCTGCAAAGCCAAAGAAGAAGGGCAAGCTTCCACTAATCCTTGGAATTGTAGGCGGAATTGCAGCGCTGATCCTTATTGGTGTGGGAGTAAGTAAGGTAATTGGAGGAAGTTCATCAGCGCCAAGCCATGCACTTTCAAATATGCTTTATCAGGCAGCTTATAACAGACAGCAGATGAAGGGTGGTTCGTCTGCCAGCACAGGTTCTTTAAGTGAAGCCTCTGGAAGCCAGGATACAACAGGCTCAAATGGTGGTAGTGGAAGTGTTCAGATTGCTGATTATGCATCTGTTGGTGGAGAAATTGCTGAGACAGCGAAATTTTCAGTTCTCGTTCCAGACGGATGGAAAGCTTTTCCTGTTAAGAGCACATCAGGCGATGGCTCAATGGATGAGTATAAGCTGAACATTATCAAGGGCGGAACAAGTAATGATGATTTGTGGAGCAAGAACGCCATTAAGATTGAGGTGGCAGATTATAACGCATCTTACAGTGTATATCTTGATGCTTTTGAAAATTATGAAGATGTTGAGCTCAAGCTTGGAGACTACACATATACAGGTCCTGCAGGCGAATACTCGGGCGGCTGGGAATGCGCAATGCTAAGTGCTCCTGTTACTGTAGATAGCGGTGAAGGGTTCGTTGCAGGAAGCGTATTCTACAAAGTTAAAGATGAGGTTATCTCATTAAGTGATCCTGATGTTCAGGCAATTCTGGCTAGTATAAAGCTTAAATAACACAACAGATTAAGAGGAGGAATATAAAATGAAGTATTCAATCGAAGGCGGAAGTTTACCAGCAGTAATAATCTCTTTGGATCCCGGAGAGAAGATTATAAGTGAAAATGGTGGAAGAACCTGGAGCAGAGGAAATGTCCTTACAGAGACAACATCAAATGGCGGTGTGGGCAAGATGCTTGGAAGAATGGTTACAGGTGAGAGCGCATTTATGAGCACTTATACAGCGCAGGGACCTTGTGAAATCTGCTTTACATCTTCTTTCCCGGGAAGAATTGTAGCTATGGAGCTACAGCCCGGACAAACTATAATTGCACAGAAGACAGCATTCCTTGCTGCATCCTTTGGAGTTGAGGTAGGAGTACATGTTAACAAGAATCTTGGGGCAGGCGTAGCTGGTGGAGAAGGCTTCCTTATGCAGAGAATAACAGGTCCTGGAATTGCTTTCTTTGAGATTGATGGCTACTGCAAGCAGTACGATCTCCAACCAGGAGAGCAGCTTGTATGTGATACCGGAGTACTTGCACTTATGGAATCTTCTGTAACAATGACTGTTCAGAAGGTTAAAGGTCTTAAGAATATGCTCCTTGGCGGAGAAGGTTTGTTTGATACAGTTCTCACCGGCCCCGGAAAAGTATATCTCCAGACCATGACAGCTGCCAGCCTTGCAGGACTTCTGGCTCCGTTTATTGTGCAAAAGAAATAAGGAGACTGTAACATAATGAAAAAAGTATTGGCGGTAATATTTGCTTTGCTGTTTGCTTTCAATATTTTCCTTTGCGTCAAAAGTCTGACAGATTCCGGCAAAGGACAGGATGCCCTTGCTGATGCTGTTGTTATCAAAGACGGCGTAGTGGATGAAGCCAACGAAGGAAGGATTGTTGTGGTTACGGGGCCTATAAGGGTGTCCGCTGAGGCTTATGATGATATCACTGAGCTGACTCTGGAAAGCGCACTGGCCGCTAAGCATACTGAGACCGTGAGGTATGATTATATCGACAAGGATACAAATAAGAAGGTTACTTCTCCCGACTTTGGGCTTTCAACACTGGACTTTGATAAAAAGTACAGAGTAGAAGAGCACTGGACACCTGAACCGGAAGAGTATATATATGGAGCAGCATGGATTGGCGATTTCTACTTGACAGGAGATATGCTCATACCCCTTCTTAATTCGGAAAAGCTTGGTGTGGAAACCTTCTGGCAGGATGAGCTGGATGACAGTGAGTACTGGTACTACTTTGAAGGCGATGATATTTACTTTTCGTATGAGGACCCCGACTATTTTCAGGAGGGAGACCAGAGGATATCATACCGCGGAGCGACTATCAAGGAGGATACAGATTATACCATCATTGGTATCCAGCAGGGCAAGTATCTCTATCCCCCAAGTGACATGGGAATTGCAACCTCGATTTATGAGGGGAAAAAGAGCCTTTCTGAGTTATCGGAAGGAGAATCCAAGACTGGAGCAATGGCTGCAGTATTCTACATCGTTCTTGCTGCAGTATTCCTTGGCTTGGCACTATGGCTTTTCGGAGTCTTCGAGATGATATTCAGTAAGAAATGACTACTGATGAGGCAGAATAATATGAGATATAAAAACAGCAAACGGATAGTTATTATAGCAGCGGTCGCGCTGGTAGCCATTATGGCATGTGGATGCAGCCTGAATTTAGGCAAGCAAGAGCTCTTTTCAAGTGTTCGTGCATACAGAACGGCAATAGATTCTGAATATTTGGATTATTATGATGAGACTGATATCATTTTGATTGATCCTCCCGGGAATCTGGATGAGTCGATTCGCGATGAATACTTGAATGCATATAATTTGATCAATGATGAAAGAAGTAAAAATGGTCTTGCACCTATGAAGTGGGATAATACTCTTGAATGGGATGCATCGCTGCGTTCTTATGAGATCAGCTATACTTTTAGTGAAGAGCATGTACGGCCAAGTGGTGATTCCTACTTTATGATAGATCCGAAAAACATAATGGGAGAGTCAATTTACAAAGGATATAAAGAGGCTGATAAAGTGGTTCCATCGCTAATTAAAAATAAGCCGGACGAGGAAAACTTCCTTTGTGAGTACTTTACCAGGATGGGAATATCAGTCTATGAGGATGGTGATAAAAACTACTACTGGGCAATCCTTTTTGGTTCGGATACCATCAAAGTGACCTTTGAAGATGAGATTCAGACAGGTTCGGTTTGGATCCTGCAGGATACCGAGAATAACAGAGGTACTTCTGTGTGGGGCACGGCAATGATGAACGTGAACGGACTTTTTAACGAGTTTTCTGCACTAATTCCGAAGGCTTCTGATAACAAATATCTTTTCCGAATGATAGATGACGATGGCCTGTACTACGATACAGACATTCCGGAATTATCAGAGGGGTGGAAGATAAGGCTTTACAGATCTGATGAAAATGTGGGCGACAGCGATATTCATCTTGATATCATTGATGAAAACGGAAATGTTGTCCATGAATGCTCCGTATTTTGTGCGGCTTTGTAGATGACAGATGATTGAAAAGTATACCTACAGTACATTTGGGGCTGTAGGTATATGTTTTTTTACAGGATTTACCTGGTGTTTTGCGTATATTATAATATATGTATGATGTTTCCAAGGAGGATGTATGAAAAAGAAAAGTCCTGCTCTTGCTCTTTTGTGGTTGCTTCTTATACCGGGTCAAATTGCAGTTGCAATGCTTCTGTTTTCAGCAGGTGCGCTCATTGATGAGTTTGTGTTATTCGGAGGCGCTGCAAATACTCCGGGCCATCCTGTGCCGGTTGTTACACTCATATTTTCATTTATAGCCGTTGTGGCTTCTTTTGTCGTGTTTATTCTGGCAATTATCCTTACAATAGTGAGATTTAATAAAATTTCTAAGAACAACAAAATGCTAGATAATATGGCTTATATGAACAATCCTGTGAATAACGGAGGCAACAATTATGGCGTTTAAGCTAAAAGCAGTTTTGGCTACAGGCCTTGTGGCAACGCTTATGCTTGCCGGATGCGGCGATTCGGGCTCTTTTAAGAACGACGTGTCTGTGAGCAAGGATGATAAAGCCCAGAATATTGAAAATCCAAAAGAGCAGGAGGCATCTGCAGAAGCTTCATCAGTTGAATCCGCTCCGGTGGAAGAATCTCCTAAACCGGAAGAAACTATAACTTACACAGATGAGATTTACGGCAATGGCAGCTACTTTGTTAAGGTCGGGGAAAAGGTCTTTTTCCATGACTATGAAAAGGTTACTGCCAAAGAGTCAAGTCAGGGTGGTCAGTTCCTTGATCTTGGGGGCGGAATTGTATGTTTCGACGAGTCTGATGGAACAATTACCCGGATTACCTCGGAGGCTCTGACGGGAGAGTTGTATCTTCTTGGTGATAGATTCTTTGGAACTGTTATAGATTCCAGTGGCAGGGGACAGATAGTTTCAGTGACAGCAGATGCACAGACTCATCCCCATGGCCTCGGAAGAATAAAGGGCGTATCTGAAGATGGAAAAAGAATTGCCATCTGGAATGACAATGATTCAGGGCAGAGCCTTGAGGTGCTTACTGATGAATTGCTTGGTGATGTCAATCAGCAGTTCTGCATAGTTGATAAGCCCGAGGATGGGACAATTGCATATTGCGGACTTACGGACGAGAGCCTGATCTATACAAAGAAGTCCGGTGACAAGATTGATCTCTTTAGTATGGGCTCTGATTCTCAGGAAGTATGTCTTGGAACACTGTCTGACATGGGAATCTATGGCGGCCTGGAATGTGATGATTTTCTCTATGATGAAGGAAGCAATATGGTTTATGCAGTGTTTGCCCATTATGGCGGACCTGTTGATTCTGTTGAGGATTATCTGATAGTCAGTGCTGCTCCTGGTCAAGAGGGAAGCGCAACACTCATACAACATGGATATGATTACAATGTTATGCCTAACTTAACCAGCACGGATGAGCCGACTCTGCGACTTATAGACGGTAAACTGTCTTATGGATTCTATGATGAAAAAGAGCTTTATCTTTCTCATTCATATCTTGGAAGCCATATGCTTAGCCGATTTGTATATGGAAATCTTCTTTGGTGCGATGAAGAGGGTAATGTACAGAACATAGTAAAGAGCTTTATTCCTTACATGGACAGAGATAACTTTGTAATGCAGACGGGGCAGGTACTTGGAGATGAGGCGTTTGTACTTGTTGCCGGTGTTGTCAGAAATGAAGCTTCTGACGTGAAGCTGTCTCAAGCCTTTGATTTTGGAAATATGTATGTGCTCCGTGTTCCGTTAAAGGAGAATTCTACACCTGAAACCATTGTGGGAGGTGATTTTGAGGAGCTGATCTCTTTTGACAGAGAAGGCTTTGAGCCATATGTAGGAACCTGGCGGCTTGATGAGTTCACGAATGTTGCCAGTAACCAGCCGTATCACAGCCCTAACATGTGGATTGGAATTACTGAGGACCAGGAACTTAGATTCATTGACTATGAAGAGTACAGTGGTTTCCCATTTATGCTGTCAACTTCATCAATCGGAAATGACTGCCTGATAGTTGGTTACAGTGAAGGGCTTGGGCTGACGCTTACAGGCAAGCTCGTTGTAAATGAAACAGATGGAAGTGAAGCGCTCCTTTTGGAAGTGCAGGAGAAATTGGAAAGTATTGATGATATCAGACCTGCAAGTTGGCAGGGATCATTCCACAGAGTGACCGATGAGGAGATGAAGACCGAGTGGGGCTAAAGTGAGGGACGATTATGAAGAAGAAACTGATCATAGCAGGATTTTTATCAGCAGCGCTTTTGGCGGGCTGTGGAGCAGAAGAAAGCTCTTTTAACGAGGCGGTAAAAGACATCTCGGTGGAGGGGAAGAGTACTGAAGAGGTTACAGTAAATAACGAGACACAGACCGAGGCACAGCCCGAAGTCCAGGAGACAATTCCAAAGGAGAACATTGATGCAGGGAGAGAAGTCTATGACAACTTGGTATGGTATCTTGATGGAGATTGGATCCTTATTCCTAATAATTCCCTTTTAAGCGATGGAACTGAGCCGAGGGATGTGTTCTCCTTTGATTATGGGAACATGACTATGACTTACACCAAAGCAGATGGCGATTTTGCTGTGTACGACTTTTCACTGACAAATCTCTTTGAGCAGGATCAGGGAGCTTTTGATTGTCTGGTGCTTCATGATAAGGACGCAGACAAATATGGACAGCAATTTCTAGTGGGAGAGGATGGGGCTTCTTTCCAACTTTTTCTGGCGGACAACAACGGCTGGGACTATATGTTGCTAAGGCCTGTGGGTAAAAAAGATATCCCAATGGAAGAGATTGCCATGAGCTACAATATGCCTACAAATGGATGTTATACCTTTGTTCGAAAGTATGAAGAATTTGGCAATAAAATGGAAACTTTCTCTGACCCAAATCAGTACAGATTGGTTAAGGATGGCATGTTCTACGCTATCAAGTGGCTCACTTACGGCAATAGTGTTACCCTTCAGGAGGTTGAGATCTGGACTGAGAAACCGACTCTCTTTGGCATGAATGAAGAGGTTATCGCCTACAAGCCAATAGATGATGAGTACCGCAACGTAGCTATCAACTACAACATCAAAGGCATGGAGAACGATCCCCATGATGGATTTTTTGATCCGGTGCTTGTGGAAGTAGAAACTAATGCTGATGGTGAAGTAACACTCATGAATCCTCTTGCCTATGCAGACGAGGGCTATTACTATCCATATGGCGATGCGGCTATGGACAACACCAGGGATCACAAGGTCTATGGTGCAGCTGACAGCAAGTATGTTGGAAACTGGGTAAAGAAGGACGAGAAGGATAGTACTTTGGAAATACAGCCAGATAGCCAGGATCTTGGCGGTTATTACCTGAAATTCTTCCTGTACAGGATTGCAGATTTCTCCGGAAATGCATCACTTGCAGAGAATGGCTCGCTTATTTTTGAAGGAACATTTGAAGGGCCCGGAAGTAAGATAAAGGGACTTCTACAGGAAAAAGACGAAGAAGTAGTATTCACAGTTACAGAATCGGAATTTGAGTTCGTCCCTGTTGGGGCAGTTTACAACTATATCAAGGAATAAGATTATGAAGAGATCACAGAAAATTATAGCAACTAGCATTATAGGTATATTGGCCAACGTTTTTTTAGCAGCATTTAAAGCTGCTGTTGGCATTATTGCAGGGTCTATCGCCATAACCATGGATGCGGTCAACAATCTAAGCGATGCCATGAACTCTGTAATAACACTCATTGGAACCAAGCTCTCCGAAAAGGAGCCTGACAGAAAGCATCCTTATGGATACGGAAGAATAGAGTATCTGACATCACTCATAATTGGAGTGGTAATTTTCTATGCCGGACTCATGTCATTTATCAGCTCTGCTAAGGCTGTGCTTGAACCCACTAATCCTGATTACAGCACAGCATCTATTGTAATAATCATTGGTGCTGTCTTCGTCAAGATTGCGCTTGGCTTTTACACCAAGAAGATTGGGAAGACGCTAGACTCAAATGCGCTAACTGCATCAGGAAAGGACGCACTTATAGATTCACTGTTGTCATCAGCAACATTGATTTCAGCTGTCATCTATCTTGTTGCACATGTCAATATTGAGGCGTATGTCGGAGTATTAATATCTTTCATGATATTAAAAGCTGGCTTTGAAGCTTTAAAGGACACTGTTGATGATATCCTGGGAGCGCGAATTCCTGCAGAGCTATCAAGGGCTGTTAAAATCTCCGCCGCTTCTTTTCCGGAAGTAAATGGCGTTTTTGATCTTGTAATCCATAACTACGGCAAGGAACAGCTGGTGGGATCTTTTCACATTGAAGTTCCGGATTCCCTTAAGGCACTTTATCTGTCGGGGCTCGAAAGAAAGATTTCCGAAAAGGTCTATAAGGATACCGGGGTTTCCATAACTGCTATCTCAATATATTCACATAACCTTCAGGATGAATTTGTCAAAAAAGTACGTGTAAGCATATCGGATATCCTTAAGAATTATCCGGAAGTTCTACAGATGCATGGTTTATATGTTAATGATGTGGATAAAGAAATCAGCTTTGATATAGTTGTTGATTTTGATACGAAGAATAAACTGGCGCTGGCTGATGTGATCTCTGATAAAGTAAGGCTGGCATATCCGGGCTATAACGTTGTAATTACAGTAGATTACGATATCTCAGACTGATTTGGCGAACAGAAATATACATTAGACCATTCAGATCGGTTGAAACTGCTTGTTGATCAGACTATCTGTTTAGAAAAGCGTTACAGTAGGAGATGGAAAAATGTGTTGGAAAAGAAAAGTATTGATATCAACAGGTCTTATTGCGGTTATGGCACTTACAGGGTGCGGTGCTAATACACCAAAAGAGGGGACTGCCGGCGAAGCTTCTTCTTTGCAGCAGGAGGTAACTCAGTTATCCGATGTTCCCAAGGGGGATCTTTCAAATGCACCCAAGGATGCGCAGGCCATAAACGTTACATTCATAGAAGATTCCAAGCACGGAGTTGATGAGTATCCCAAGGGGAGTGTTGAGGTGGAGTATGTCATTTGTGAACCTGATGACGCTGCTCCTTCCACGGCAAAGGAAATCTTTGAGGCATATAACAAATGGGCGCAGGAAACTTCAGATGCTGAGCTTACAAGTGCCAATGACAGGTGGGAGGAATACCACAAGTCAAAACCTGATGCCGGTATTTATCTTACTCCAAAAGTTGGCATGGTCCTTTCCAGGAGTGACAGTTCCATTATCAGTTATGCTGCCACCAGGTGGTGCTATAACAGGGACTATGAACCTGACTATAACTGCTATTATGGGCATACTTTTGATGCTCAGAGTGGGAGAGAGCTTTAACTTAACGACTTTGTTACTGATCCGGAGGCACTTGCTGATATTCTCTGCGAGGAGTTTGTATTGCAGAGCACCGGCGGAGATGAATCTGAGAAAAGAGCTGTTTATGCTACTCCGGAATTTCAAAAGGAAATAAAGGACAGTATTCTTGGCTGTAGGGATGACGGACTTTTTGCATGGACATTGAATCCTGTGGGCTTTGTTTTTTATTTCTCTAGGCCTTTTTACCAGGAAGGCTATTTGCTTAATCCCAAGGATGATGTTATTGTTCCCTTCTCAAAATGTAAGGATATACTTTGTCAGGAGATGGGTGTTTCATATGACTATGTGTCATATGTCCCGACTCCGGCTGTAGATGAGATGCTTGGAGTAGAAAGACCTCTTGAAGGGGATATATATGGTAACTGGCATCTTGAGTATATTGGGCATGTGAACGGAAAGGATTATCTATATCTTTCAGGAGATGATGAGACCCTTAGTTATGAAATAACTGAGAATTCTGTGAGATATCTTGGGAGAAATGCAGGATCTTTTGACTATCCTAAATTGGAATATTATGAGCCGGTTATGGATCCACAGGCTCTTGATATGAAGCTCAGTTATTATGTGTTGTATGAATTGCCTGAACTTGTAGGTGAGTCTGCTATAGGAGAAGATGGTAAGCCATATACCACACAGCCCTATACCTCGTATTACGGCAGTGATCCCATTACTACGCTGAAGGATTTGAAGGTTGAGGCATTTGAAAATGCTAAGAGCTCGAAATCCAAAACAGCTAAGCTTAAGAAGAATACAGCGCTGGTATTTGCAAGAACGGATGGTGAGTCATACATAGACGTTCGTGAATATGACTCGGACAACGACAGAATATACAGGCTTGAACTGGGCGGAGATGATGAGAATGGATATACCATCAACGGCCATCCATTAGAAGAGGTTTTAACTACAGCATGGAGCTGGGAGGGCTAAACTGTGAAAAAAGTTATCTATGTAATTATTGCAGTTGTGGCGCTGGTAGCAGCAATAGCTCTTTTTAATGTATATAAGAATAACCGGACATACACAGTTGGTAAGAATCCTAAGCTTTCTGAAATAAAAAGGGTGTATGTCATGTCTAGTGAGTACAGCTCGGATTATGGCTACATATATGATCTGTATAGCGCTGGATTTAGAAAAGGCGGGTACTACGTTGAAACGGATCTTTTTGACACAGATAGGAAGGAGCAGGTTGTTACCACTGTTATCATAACTCAGGAAGAGTATATGGATATACTGAGTTTCATTGATGGCGGGAAGTTCGCCAGAGAGGACAGACCTGATTTTAACAAAATGGATGGCTATATGGACGAAGTAAACCAGTCCGCTGATCTTCTATGGGATAATATGCCGGACGGCCCATATGAACTGCGCCTTACAAACGAAGCCTGGCGAGGCTTTTTGAATATAGTCAAGGCCGCAGTTAAGAGCCATTCGGAGTAAGAAATACACTGGAGGAAATAGATGATACTGTTTGTTGATGCTTGTGTGAGGAAAGAATCAAGAACGAGGAAACTGGCAGAAGCTCTTTTGGCAAAAATGGATGACGAGGTATGTCATGTTGTTCTTGAAGATATTGAGTGGAGTGTGACAGATGAAGCGTATCTTAGTAAGAGGGATGAACTTATTGCTAAGGGTGCTTTTGATGATGAGATGTTTGCTCTTGCAAGGCAGTTTGCGGAAGCGGACAGGGTAGTGATAGCTGCGCCGTATTGGGACTTGTCTTTTCCTGCAGCGCTGAAGCAGTATATTGAAGCGATAAATGTAGTTGGGATAACATTTGAGTACACCAGCAAAGGATTTCCCAGGGGACTGTGCAGGGCAGATAAGTTATACTATGTAATGACAGCAGGCGGCAATTATGTTCCTGAAGAATTTGGATACGGATATATTAAGGCACTTGCCGAGAACTTCTATGGGATAAAAGAAGTTAGCATGATTAAAGCAACAGGTCTTGATATCTATGGGGCTGATGCTGAAGAAATATTAAAAGAGGTTATGCCTTTGTGAAAGCAGACATAGTTGATAAGCTATTTTCAGAATATTATAATGAGGCTCTGCTATACACGATTTCACTTTGCAAAAACAAGACAGTAGCAGAGGATATTGTATCCACCGCATTTTTCAAGGCACTATCTGCTGCGGATGAATCAGTACAAAACTTTAAGCCATGGCTTTTGACTGTATGCAGGAATGAGTTTTTAAGTCTGTGCCGAAAGGACAAGCATCTAAGTGGTGAGGAGACGCCTGAAGATCTGAAAGATGACAGGGAAGAGATTATTGAGCAGATCATAAGGAGAGAGGAATACCGTTCTTTATACAGGGCGATAGATCTTTTACCACAGAATCAAAAAGAAATAGTGATGCTGTTTTATTTTTCAGGAATTCCCATCAAAGATATAGCACAGATAACAGATAAAAGCGAAACTAATGTAAAAGTTCAATTGTGCAGGGCAAGAGAGAAACTGCGTACAATCATGGAGGAAGAATAATGAATTTTGAGGATGCATATAAAAAGCTTCAAGAGGGCACTGCCACTGATGAAGAGGCTGCATTTGTTGCCAGAGAGCTTGAGAATGTAAGGAAAATCAGCGCATTACTTGAGAATCCATCATCAGATTCAATAATTGCAAAAGCGGATACCGATACCGTTCAAAAGGCCAGAAAAACATATAACCGGAAGGCTATTATCAGGACTATAACTATTACCGTGATTAGCCTTTTGTTGATTGCAGCTGTGATATGTGGAATCATTTTCATTCCATCAACAAGGTCTGCGGCCTCAAAGCTTAAGATATCAAGCGACGAAGCCATTAGCCTTGGACGAAGCTGTATGTCTGAATATATAGGTGAGGAAGCTGAGGAATTCTATGTTGACCACATGTATAAGCATTTGGAAATACTCAACTCACTTAATAATGCGGTATATATTTACCGAATTGAGTTTGAGAATGAAAACGGCGATGAAATAGATGTGGAAATCAACAGTAAATCAGGCTACGCAAGGATAACTGATGTGGATGTTCACGGGTAAAATACAGGGTTACAAATTTTTTTGAAAATTTTTTAAAAAAGTTTGTAACCTTTCTCCTTTTGATGCGTCTACTAAATATAAGACGTAAATAAAAATCAAATTTGAATCAAAAAGGAGATAAATATTATGAATACAATTATTACTGTTAAAGAAGCAATCCGTGTAGCTGTTAACTATGCTGGCCTTGAGAATGATAACTATCGTTGTGTTGAAAGCGTTTATGACAATGGTTTATACATGCTGACCATTCAGACTTCATATCAGCGCTGCGAATTCTACGTAGACGCAGATAACAGCGAAGTAATTGGCTATAATTCTGAACCATTTACAGATCTTGAATCACTTTACGACGATGAGCAGAACGATAAGCTTAGAACTGCTGCCTGAAAGTGATCAAAGAGAGCTTGACCGCCTCATGTTACCATGGCCTGATCAGGAAAACTTCTTTTTCGCCTCGGCATACTGGGCATTGATCTCCTGCAGAGCAGCAGTGTCACCGTCCATGTTGTCGGGGTGATATAGCTTTACAAGGGACTTGTATTTCTTATCAACGCTCTCGCGGCTTGTACAGCCTGCAAAGAAATTGAAGGCAGAAGCAGGATTTTTGGATGACGGTGTATCATCGCGGAAATCTCTTTTGCTGCGGGGATCATCGTAGTCGTCTTCGTAATCATCATCTTCATAATGGTCTTCGAGATATTCCTCGTCTTCGTAGTTGTCTTCTAAATAATCCTCATCCCGGTCGTACTCATCTTCATAATAATCTTCGGGTCCGTCGTACTCATCCTCGTACTCGTCTTCAAAATCTTCTTCGTAATCCTCGTCATCGTAGTCTGCGTCATCATAGAAAGAGGCTTTTTTACTGCGCCTGTTTTCCAGTTCTTCCCGTCTGAACTCCTGATTCCTTTTCTTCAGGTGTCTGTCATATTCCCGTTCTTCATGCCTTCTTCCTGCAGCTGGGAAAAGCCTGTAATAACGGCCCATTGCCTGAGCGATAAAGGACTGACTGAATACGGCGCGTAAAAGATATATAGCTGCGTCGGCTACAACGCTGATAAACAGGACCTGCCCATATGACATGAATACCGTGATGCAAAGAAGCACACAGATTACCGGAATAAACATGAGAACGGAGACGATGATAAGTATAAGGATAACACCGGCGTTTTCATTGACTAAAAGGCTGCTAAAATACCAGTCCTTAAGCATGTTAAAGATAGTTACAGTTACAAAATTGCCGTTTTTGATAATGCCTTCCAACACGGGGGCAATATCTTGCGGAATACCGGAAGCAGGCCCGTCAGTTAAAGCAAATATGCCGTTTATAACCATCAGAACTACAAAGACGATGCTGGTAACAGGAAGCACAACAAAAAAGAGCTTAAGCAGCTTCAAAAAGGTCTTTCCAAACCACACAATAAGTGAGAAAAAAGCCTTTAGAGCATACAAAAGCGCACCTACTACAGCATTTATTATCATAGTCAAAAGTGAAATCATTTGAAATCCCCCATACTGATACATTTTATATGAAAAAAGATTTACTGCCAATTAGTATTTTTTGTGTTATTATATTCGGCGGTGTGAAAAAAGAAAGGGGCTTCAAAAAACATCATGATCAATCATTTTAACGCATTTATTTCTTACAAGCATGCGGAATTGGACAACAAGGTCGCAGCATCAATTGTAAGGGATCTGGAGCGCTTCCACATTCCAAGGAAGATCCAGAAAGCAACGGGGGTTAAGAAAATAGAGAGGATCTTCCGAGACAAGGACGAGCTTCCTATTACAAGTGATCTTGGAGACACGATTTCCCAGGCACTTAAAACATCAGATTTTCTAATCGTAATATGTTCCCATAACACAAAGAGATCCACATGGGTAGAGAGGGAGATTGAGTACTTCCTGAAAAACCATACCATGGATCATATACTTACAGTACTTGCCGAGGGTGAGCCCTATGAGGTTATTCCTAAGATTCTTTTATCTGGCTCCAAGACAGTACTTGATAAAGATGGCAATGAGCACCAGGTGGAGATTCCCTTCGAGCCGCTTTCCTGCGACTACAGAATGCCGTACAGACAGGTTAAGGCCCAGGAGGTTCCAAGACTTGCTGCAGCTATCATCGGCTGTTCATATGATGAGCTGATAAACAGACAGCGCCAGTACAAGATGAGAAGGCTTACAGCAATCTTTGCCGGAGCAATGGCTCTTTCTGTGGGCTTTGGACTTTACATGCTTCACAGCAAGACACTGATCCAGGAGAACTATATTGAGTCTCTAAGGAACCAGTCTATTTATCTTGCCAATGAGTCGGAAAAGAAACTGGATGATCAGGACAGGATCGGAGCACTTCAGCTTGCCCTTGAATCACTACCCAAGACAGAAGCAGATGAAAGACCTGTTACGCCTGAAGCGGAGAAAGCCATAACAAGATCAACGCTGGCTTATACACCACTTGCAGGCTCTAATATCAGTGCAGCCTGGAACTACAGCATGCCAAATGCTGTTGATGACTACATATTATCTGAGGGTGTAACTTATCTTGCTGCTATTGATAACGGCGGCACTGTTTCAGTGTGGGAAACAAAGACTCACAATCAGGTTGTGTACCGTGAAGCAAAGTCAGATAAGGCACAGTATATAAACTACTTTGGCAAGGACAAACTTATGGTCCTTTGCGAAGACAGTATGTCTCTTTACGATCTTACTACAGGAGATGAGCTCTGGATCAAGAAATTCGATGATGATGAGATATACACAGACCGTGTATTTAAGTATTCCGATGACAGTATCCTTATCTGCGGAGGCATGGGAAGGATAGAGGTTCTTTCAGTAAAGGACGGCAGCGTTCTAAGAAAAGACGATATATTGGACATCACAAGCACAGATTACATTGCAAGAGATTTTGCGTTGTCAGAGGATGGCAAGAAGCTTGTCTTTACCTACGCTGACAGAACTGACTTCATGAATACCATCCAGATGCTGGGCGTTTTTGACTTTGATTCGAAGACAGTAATCAGTACCATAGTTGATAAGGGCTGGACAGGAGCCCTTTCTGTTGTCGGAGATAACATCTTCGTTGCAGGCTCTGATGAAGACCCTGATTCAAGTTTTATGATGTTTGATTACACATATCTTACAGATGATACTATGAGTGTTGCATGTTACTCGTCAGAGGATCTTTCCCTTAAGTGGGGCGCAGAGGTTGAATGCAACGATGTTTTGATCAATCAGGATTTCCTTCCAATGGTCAATGGCACCATTGCGTACTACATGGGTAGCGTGTGTGCTGTATTTGACCAGGAGACAGGAGAGAATCTTGGTACCTATCATGTCAATGATCCAATTGTTGATGTAAGTGACAAGGATAAGGACGGAGAGCCTTTATTCATAACCCAGAGCGGAAAGACTGCAACTCCAAGCAATGTAGACGGAGTCTGCGGAGTACAGCTCATAGACAGATTTACCAGCAACATTGTACATGCCAAGGTTGGAGCGGGCGTTTACACAAACAAGTACCAGAGTAACGACATCATATATTATCAGCCAAGCGCCTACGACGAGGAGATGATAAAGCTTGAGGACGGCCCGGTATTTAACCTTACCTCCAACACAAATTACATGGATGAGGAAATACTTGCCATACTAAGTCCTGACGAGTCAGGAACCAAGCTTATTTTGGTAGATCCTGCGCAGAAGTCTTACATCGGTGAGCTGAGCATAAGCAAAGAAAATCCACCATATAACTACACAATCCTTGGAACTAATGCCGGAAAGCTTTATATAGCAAGTGTCATTTCACATTCCTTTGATATAGCAGAGGTAGACATTCAGTCACAGGAGCTGAAGACAAAGGTCATAAATCCGGAATTCTATTCATTGGAAACTGTATGCTCTCTTATGGGAGATAAGCTTGTTTACTGCAATGTGGAGAATTACGATACAACAACATTCGTAATAAGAAACCTTGCAGATGACAGCGAAGAGACCATAGATGTGCCATATATAAGACCATATAGTATTTTCGCTTTTGATAACTGCAGCAAAGTTTATCTTGTGTCATACGACTGCGACATGATCGTGGATCTTAATTCAAAGAGCCACCAGGAGCTTGAATTTGACGAGGACTGGGAAATTTCCAAGATCGCAGCAATGAACGAAAACGGTAACCTTCTGGCAGTTACGAATAATAAGCTTATAAAGCTCTTTTCAGGAGAAGGGGAGTTCTTAGGGGAGATATCCTGCATGAATGTTGGCCCTCTTGCAATGAGCTTTGAAACAATAGGTGGCAAGGAGCTGCTACTTGTGGCATACGACAACGGATTCCTCTACAGATATAACACTGACGGTGAGGTTGAAGGAAAGAGTGATATCAGTGTATATGCCATTTCCACCGACGGAACAAAAATCGACTACGACAGTGAAACAGGACTTGTTTACATCTCCTTTAGCGACATGCTGGATGTGGTTGATACAGATAAATGGCTTGAGATCATCAACATCATTCACTGTTATGGCTACAACAAGGAGACTGATACCTTCCTTACTTCAACCTACAGCGAGACCAAGAAGCAGGCAGAGATCAGCTACTTTGAGCACTACACTACGGGACGTCTTATCGATAAGGCACAAAATATTCTGGGAAGCCTTGAGATGAGCGACGAAGAGAAGTCTCTATATGGAATAAAGTAAGGGACGCCTTTTTGACCAGCTGTATGAAAATGTGGTATAGTTTAGGTTGACTTATTTTGCATATGTTTTTTATCAGGAGGGATTATTTATGGACGAAGGCTTGCCTTCTGTCAGTATTATCGCTTTTTTTGTCATTCTCATAGTCAATTATCTTATTCATGGCTTTTGCATGGCGATCGATCATGTCAGCAAGGATGAGATTGAGAAAAAGAGCTCTGAAAACAAAGATGATATAAGCAAGGGACTTCTAAAGATTCTGGATGAGGAAGATCAATTCACCGAATCCATACAGACCCTGACCATTATTATCAATATGGTGCTGGGAATAGAAGTGGCACTAAGGCTTGGAAGCTATTTTACCTCACTTTTAGGAGCGTCGGAAAATGTGATGCTCAGGTTCGTTGTGGTGCTTGTGACAGGTCTTTTGACAGCACTTCTTATTATGAGCCTTGGAATAATGATCCCAAGAAAGCTCTCAGCCAGAAATCCTGAGAAATGGGCTTATGCTTGCTATTATCCGGTGAGTATCATGGGGGCGATATTAAGGCCTCTGTCAGCATTGGCAGGAGTGATCGCCACTGGAGTTTTATATTTCTTCGGTATAAGAGGAAAAGACCTTATTCCCGATGTCTCAGAAGAAGAGATCAAATCCATGGTTAGTGAAGGTCAGGAGCAGGGTGTAATTCAGGAATCCGAGGCTGATATGATATCCAATATATTCGAGTTTTCCGACAAGGAGGCTCAGGATATCATGACAAACAGAAACGCCATGGTTGCGATAGATGCCAATGAGAGTCTTTCTGATGCTGTCAGGTTCATGATGGACAACAATAACTCAAGATTTCCTGTATATCTTGAGGATATTGACCACATAATCGGTATCATGCATATAAGGGATGCGATGAAGAAGCTCTATCAGGAAGATGAGACCAATGCAGATCTTCCGATAAGGAAGATCAAGGGACTTCTCAGGCAGCCCAAGTTTGTTCCGGAGACGAGAAATATCGACTCTCTGTTCCACAGCATGCAGTCCTCCAAGACACAGATGGTTATTGTTATAGACGAGTATGGTCAGACAGCAGGACTTGTATCCATGGAGGATATTCTTGAGGAGATTGTAGGTAACATCCTTGATGAGTACGATGAGGATGAGAATTACGTCAAGCCCACCAAGAATAAAGGTGAATTCATTGTAGATGGCAAGACTCCGATAGAAGTACTTGAAAAGAAATTCAAGATCTCTTTTGACGAAACAGAGTTTGAAACTCTGAACGGATATCTTATCTCCAAGATGGACAGGATACCTGAGACAGATGAGGATTTCGACGTAACAGTAGATGGCTATAACTTCAAGATCCTTTCGGTTCAGAACCACATGGTGAGCAGTGTTTTACTTGTTAAGCTCCCCAAGGAAACTGAAACCCAGGAGGAAAAAGAAACTGAAGTGGCAAATAAATAATTAGTTTTATTGAAAGGAAGTTTTTTATGTCAGGACATTCAAAGTTCGCAAACATCAAACACAAAAAGGAAAAGAACGACGCAGCAAAGGGTAAGATCTTTACCATCATCGGAAGAGAGATTGCCGTTGCAGTTAAGGAGGGAGGACCTGATCCTGCCAACAATTTCAAGCTTGCACAGGTAATTGCCAAGGCAAAGGCTAATAACATGCCTAACGATACTATTGATCGTGGTATCAAGAAGGCTTCCGGCGCTGAAGGAAACGTGGATTACAAGAACATCACTTACGAAGGATACGGCCCAGGGGGAACAGCTATCATCGTTGAGGCTCTTACAGATAATCAGAACAGAACAGCTTCTAACGTTAAGGCTGCTTTTTCAAAGGGAAACGGAAACGTTGGAACACCTGGCTGCGTATCTTATATGTTCGATAACAAGGGACAGATCCTTATTGACAAAGAAGAGTGCACCATGTCTTCAGACGATCTCATGATGCTGGTTCTTGACGCCGGCGCTGACGATTTCAATGAGGAAGACGACAGCTATGAAATCCTTACAACACCTGATAACTTCCAGGCAGTTATAGAGGCTCTTAACAAGGAAAATGTTGCCACAGCATCAGCTGAGGTTACTATGATCCCTCAGAACTATGTGGCTGTAACTGATCCTGAGAATGTTAAGTATCTCCAGAGAATTCTTGATCTTCTTGATGAGGACGACGACGTTCAGGCAGTATATCACAACTGGGAAGAGCCAGAAGAATAATTTAATTAAATTAAATCTATTACTTGGGGGGAGTTCTAAAAATGAAACTGAGACGATCATTACCATCTAAGCTGGTATGGATAGTTTTTCTAATATTTGATTTTGTAATGGTGGCAAGTTCAAGTTTCTTTTTAGGACTCTTTCCAGCTAATGCAGCACTTATATATTGTGTTATTTTTTCACTGCTTTGTGTTCTGGCAGTGTCTGTACTTGTAATTGGAGCAGGTAAGCTAAGCGATACGATGAAGCTCTCAGAGCTTCCGGTTAAGCTTTCATTCAGGATAATCTACCCAATAGTGATAGCACTTATTATTGTTGGGGGCATCTGGTACAGGCTTGAGCTCCTTGGCTTGGCGTCAGGGGATATAAGAGGTAAGATGAGCCTCTATGAAAACGCCATGGTCGGTGGCACTCCCTCGCCGGAATACGATCTTTTATCAATTGTTTATTCAAGTATACTTAGGGTTATACTTCTTTTCACCGGAAATATCATTTCAGTTCCATTCTTTTTCCAGACAGCATGCTTTGCAGTATTTATGATCTGCGGATATATTACAGTCAAGAAACTTCTTGGTTATGCAGCAGCTTTAGTGTTCACAGCTTATGTTGCTTTTATGCCTGTTTTCACACCATTGTTTACAGGGCTTGAACTTAGCACAGACTATCTTTTCATGGCTATGTTTGGCATTGAACTTTTGGTAGTGGCACTGTTTCTGGAGGGGGCTTATAAGCAGAAGTATACTTCCAGAGCTTATGAGATCTGGTACTTTATTGTTGGCGTAGTTGTTGGCTTTATGGCCTATGTAGATGCAGGCACCATCATAATGATCCTGCCATTTATTTTCTCGCCGCTTTTATTCTATAAGAGAGATGTGGGAAAAGAGGCATGTCGCCTTATTGTGATCGCCCTTGGCGGAGCAATTGCTTTTATAGCCATGTTCGCTCAGGAGCAGGGCATAATGATGGCTGATGTGAGGTTCGCTAATTGGTGTTCCTATTATTTCCACAACCTGAACACATTCAGCATGTTCTGGACCTACACAGACTATAAGGTACTTTACCTTGTTACAGTTATCCTGATGAGCGGAGTTTTCGTTGGCTTCTGGAAGAATCTTAACATTGAAAAGGTTTCTCCCTGGATGCTTTCTGTACTCTTCATTGTTGCTACGGTTCCCTTCATGGGCGCAACCAGAATGAACACCCAGGTATTTGTAACTGTATACTACGCACTGATCCTTGGATGCGTAGCATCCCTCATAACCCTTCCTGCAGACGAAGGCGCCAATGAGTATGCTGAGGGCGATGCAGCGTCAGAAGAAGCTTCAATAGAGACTTCAGAAGCCGTGACTTCAGGAGAAACTGCTCAAGAGTCATCAGAATCTGAGACTGTACAAGAAACCAAAGAGAAGTCATCAGAATCAGAGACTTCAGAAGAAACTTCAGAAGAGTCACCAAAATCAGTGACTACTGAAGAAACTACCGAAGAATCATCAGAAAACGCAGCAGACGAACCTGCCACTGATTACGAATTCGAAGATGATGAGGAAGAACCATCACAGTCTGAAACAGCATCAGAGTCTTCCGAATCAAAAACTTCAACCCCCAGATACGTCCCAGAAGGCATGGTCCTTCCGGAAGACCCCGAGGACCTCGATCAGACTCCCCGCATGAAGATTCCGGAATTTGTTGGAACCATCGCAGTAGCAAAAGTTGTATCTAAAGAATTAACCAAAGAAGAAGTTACAGAAGAGGTTATAGAAGAAGCTACAGAAGAAGTCAAAGAAGAAACAGCCGAAACACAAGAACCTGAGCCTGAGATTACGAATGAACCACCGGTTGAATCCCGGGATGAAACCGAAACCAAGCCAAAGGCCACAATGCCTATCGTTTATGAAGACGACTTTGATGTCAAACTCAGACCAGGTGATGACTTCGACATCTAAAGATAGAATCAGATTTTAGCTGAAATATTGTCAGTAAAGTAAGGGATGAAGCTCCTAGCGGGGCGCCACAGAGGTTCTCCGCAAGCCCGAACTAATTTAAGCCATGAGGACGAGACCAATCAATATCGAGCGTCGCACCGCGATGATATTGATGTTCTGGGCTCGCCGGAGTGTTCGGCTTAACTGACGTTTGGGATTACGGAGAACCTCTGTGGCGCCCCGCTAGGAGCTTTATCCCGTACCTAATACAAACAAAAGGAAGATTATATGAGACTAGAAGATTTAGCAGCGTATGAAATAGTGGAGAAGCGCCGAATTGATGACCTTAATTCGGAGAGTTATTTGATGAGACATAAGAAGTCTGGGGCCAGAGTGGCTCTTTTGTCAAATGATGATGATAATAAGGTCTTTGCAATTGGCTTTAGAACTCCGCCCAAGAATTCTACCGGTGTGGCACATATCATTGAGCATACCGTGCTGTGCGGATCCAGACAGTTCCCGGTTAAAGATCCGTTTGTGGAATTGGTAAAGGGCTCACTAAATACATTCCTTAATGCCATGACCTATCCGGATAAGACCGTCTATCCTGTGGCCAGCTGTAATGATGCTGACTTCCAGAACCTTATGAACGTATATCTGGACGCCGTATTTTATCCAAATATCTATAAGACTGATAAGATCTTTAAGCAAGAGGGCTGGCACTATGAGATGGAAGATGAAAACGATGATCTTACCATCAATGGTGTAGTTTATAACGAGATGAAGGGCGCCTTCTCTTCAGCAGATGATATGCTTTCAAGGGAAATCCAGAACTCTCTTTATCCTGATATTACTTACGGAATTGAATCAGGAGGTGATCCGGATGTCATCCCGGAGCTTACCTATGAGGAATACCTCGATTTTCATAGAAGCTATTACCATCCAAGCAATAGCTATATCTACCTCTATGGAAACATGGACATGGCAGAGAAACTCGACTTTATTGATAAGAATTATCTTTCTGACTTTGACAAGCTTGATATCGATTCAACTATTAAGATGCAAAAGGCTTTCGAAGAGCCAAGAAAAGTCGTAAAGCCATATCCGATCCTTCCGGACGATGAGATAGATAAAAATACTTATCTTTCATATAACTGCAGCGTTGGTTCAACCCTTGATAAGAAGCTGTATATTGCCTTTGATATTCTTGACTATGCACTGTGCTCAGCACCAGGAGCTCCTGTTAAGAAAGCCCTCATAGATAAGGGAATAGGCCAGGACGTTTACAGTGAATACGACAATGGTATACAGCAGCCTATCTTCTCAATCGTTGCCAAGAATGCAGATGAGAACCAGCTTGATGAGTTTGTTTCAACTATCAGACAGGTACTTAAGGAGCAGGCAGAGAAGGGCATAGATAAGAAGTCGCTTCTTGCAGGCCTTTCCTATGATGAGTTCAAATATCGTGAGGCAGACTTCGGAAGATATCCAAAGGGTCTTTTGTACGGACTTCAGGTTCTGGACAGCTGGCTGTATGACGACAACAGCCCATGGATCAATGTTGAGGCCAATGAGACCTTTGCCCAGCTCAAAGAGGAGGCAAAGGGCAGATACTTTGAAGAGCTTGTTGAGAAGTACCTGCTTGATAACAACCATAGCAGCATCGTAGTACTTCGCCCTGAAAAAGGTCTTACAGAGAGGAAAGATCAGGAACTGAAGGATAAACTTGAAGAGTACAAGAAATCTCTTTCTTCTGATGAGATCAGGAAGATTGTAGAGGAGACAAAAGAACTCAAGGAATATCAGGATGAGCCTGACGATCCAAAGGATCTTGCAAGAATTCCGCTTCTTACACTTGATGATATGCGCAAGGAGTCAGAGAAGTTTATTTATGAGCTAAGAGATGCCAATGGTACGAAAGTTCTTTTCCATAATATATTTACCAATGGCATTGCATATATCAACTTTGTATTTGATATGAGCACTGTGGACGGCGAGCTGATTCCCTATGTGTCATCCTTAAAGAAGGCTTTGGGAATGCTCAACACAGAGCACTATGAGTACAGCGATCTTTACAACGAGATCAATATAAGAACAGGCGGCATCAGCGGATCCATCAGCACTTATACAGATTCTGATGATGTGACCAAATTCCAGACCAAGTTCGAGATAAGTGTAAAGGTTCTTCATGAAAACATGAATTATGCCTTTGATCTTGTAAAAGAGATAATAACTGCAACTAAATTTGATGACGTCAAGAGACTTCGTGAGATCTTCAGTGAGCAGTATGCAAGACTTCAGTCAGATATACCGGCTGCAGGTCACCAGAGTGCGGCAATCCGTGCCATGAGTTATGTATCACCCTCAGCCATGGTGTCAGACAGAGTTAGCGGAATTGGTTACTTCAGGCATCTTGAGTCTCTGGTAAAAGAGCTTGAAACCGAAGATGGTGCAAAAGGACTAATTGAGAAGCTCCAATACCTCTGCAGACTTATATTCAGACCTGAGAACCTTATGGTTGATATTACAGGTACAGAGAAAGAGTATGTGAATGTTGAGGAGTACTCATCTGAGTTTGCAAAGGCTCTTTATACAGATGAAGTTAAGAAGGGAGCTCTTTTACTGACTCCAACTAAGAAAAATGAGGGCCTAAAGACTGCAGGCCAGGTTCAGTATGTGTGCAGAGCCGGCAACTTTGGATCAAAAGGTCTTAAGTACAACGGTGCGCTTCGCGTCCTGAAAGTCGTGATGGGTTATGATTACCTGTGGAAGAACATAAGGATACTAGGCGGCGCATATGGCTGCATGAGCAGCTTTGCCAAGAATGGTGACAGTGCATTTGTTACTTACAGAGATCCAAATCTGCAGAATAGTATCGATGTCTTTGAGAAGGCTTCTGAATACTTAAGAAGCTTTGATTCGGACGACAGGACGATCCTTCAGTATATTATCGGAGCAATATCCGATCTTGATACTCCAAAGACACCGTCAGCAAAGGGCGCTTACGGGCTAACAGCTTATCTTTGCAACGCCAAAATGGAGAACATCCAGAAGAATAGGGATGAACTTCTTGGTACAACCAAAGATACTATAAGAAGCCTTGCCGATTACGTGGATGCATTTATGTCTGATGAATGTCTGTGCGTTATCGGATCAGCTGATAAACTTGAAGAGTGCAGTAAGATATTTGACAGTGTAGAACAGCTTTCGCAGAGATAAAGGAGGAGAGTGTTATGAAGAACAGGATTGTTGTAACAGGACTGGCAATTGTAATGGGCATGGGCCTTGTGCTTACAGGGTGCGGATCTTCTTCAAGCGGCAGCTACAAGAATGCGGCAACTGAGTCTGCTTATTATGACGGAGATTATGCTGCTGCCGAGATGGCAATGGAAGAGCCTGCTGATTATGATTATGATTCCCGCTCCGAGGGCGCAGAAGAGGTAACTGATACAAGCAGGAAACTCATCACAACAGTCAATCTTGATACAGAGACTGAGGATCTTGAGAAATCTGTAGCTCTTGTTGAGAACAAGGTTAAGGCACTTGGCGGCTACATTGAGTCCAGCAACATATACAACGGAACATCTTATTCCGGAAAAAGCTCAAGAAGTGCCAGCATCACAGCAAGAATTCCTGCAGCGAATCTTGATGCCTTCATAGATACTGTTGAGACCGGTACCAATATCACAAGAAAGACTGTCAATGTTGATGACGTTACACTTTCCTATGTGGATACCGAGAGCAGGAAGAATTCCCTTAGAACCGAGGAAAAGAGACTTCTTGACATCATGGAGAGTGCTGAGACAGTTGAGGATCTCATCACCATCGAGGACAAACTTGCTGATGTAAGATACGAGCTTGAGAGCATTGAGTCTCAGCTTCGCAGCTACGATAACAAGATTGATTACAGCACTGTATACATGAGCATCGATGAGGTTGTTGCCTTTACTCCTGTTGAGAAAGAAGGAGCATTCACAAGAATGGGCAAGGGCTTTATGGAAAGCGTAAGCAGTGTATGCGAATTCTTTGTTGAATTATGTGTTGTGATCGTTTCAAATATCCCATGGCTTATAGTCCTTGGCATTATCGCTTTGATAATAGTACTTATTGTAAAGGCTGCAACAAAGGGCTCTGCAAAAAAACGTGAGAAGAAGATGGCTATGATGCAGGCGCAGTATCAGGCTGCAAACCTGAACCAGCAGCCTATGAACCAGCAGCCTATGAACCAGCGCCCTGTGAACCAGCAGCCAATGAACCCACAGCCTGTGAACCAGCAACCGGCAGTAACTGACAGCACACCGGAAAAAGGAAAAGATGGAAATAAATAATTTCAAGACCGGATTTGTAACCTTAATAGGACGACCAAACGTTGGCAAGTCAACTCTTATGAATCATCTCATAGGACAGAAGATTGCCATCACATCCAATAAGCCACAGACCACCAGAAACAGGATCATGACTGTTTACACTGATGATGAGGCACAGATGATATTTCTTGACACTCCAGGTATTCATGACACCAAGAATAAGCTTGGCGAATATATGACCAGAGTGGCAAAGAGCACATTGCAGGAGGTGGATCTTATTCTGTGGCTTGTGGAGCCCAGTACCTATATAGGTGAAGTTGAAAAATCCATAATAGAAGAGCTTAAGAATTCCAAGAAACCTATCATACTTGTTATCAACAAGATAGATACCGTTTCCCCTGAGAGCCTTCAAAAGTTTGAAGATGCTTATACAAAGGAAATGGACTTTTCAAAAGTGGTAAGAGTTGCGGCACTTAAAGGCCAGAACGTGGACGGTGTACTTAAGACAATCAAAGAGTTCCTTCCCTACGGACCGGCTCTTTATGATGAGGATACCATTACGGATCAGCCGGAGAGGCAGATCGTGGCCGAGATAATAAGGGAGAAAGCCCTTCGCCTGCTTCAGGATGAGGTGCCTCACGGAATCGCTGTTACAGTGGAAACCATGAGGATGAGAGAAAAG
>JAEEGH010002424.1_pt1 | contig 50580 bp, 43 predicted proteins | sample 9134181 | NCBI WGS metagenome assembly JAEEGH01 (sample SAMN16246544, study PRJNA631951) | gut metagenome | biome: gut microbiome; feature: rumen; material: DP-attached | host: Bos | place: Iran: Karaj | collected 2018-10
ATGTCGAGATTGGCGACAACAATGTGATCCGCGAGAATGTGGTCATCAACCGCGGTACGCACCGCGATGGTGTGACGAAGATCGGCAATCACAACTTCCTGCTCGAAGGCACGCACATCAGCCACGACACCGTTGTGGGCGACTACTGCGTGTTCGGCTATGGTGCGAAGATTGCCGGCGACTGCGAAATCCATAATGGCGCCATCTTCTCCAGTTCCGTCATTCAGAATGCCAATACCCGAGTGGGGCGACTGGCTATGATTCAGGCCGGTACCTCATTCTCACACGACATCCCCCCGTTTGTCGTCGCTGGCGGAAAACCGCTGGCCTACGGCGGTCCTAACACGACGATGATGAACGAGGATGGCATCGACGAAAAGGTGCAGAAGCACATCGCCAATGCCTTCCGATTGTTGTTCCATGGAAAGACGAGCGTCTTCGATGTGATCAACCAGATCAAGGAGCAGGTGCCCGACAGCCCGGAGATCCGGACAATCGTCGAGTTCCTCGAGAGTACCAAACGAGGCATCATGTGTAAGTAAAGGTCATCATCCCCGTCAAAATCAGGCGGGGATGATTGTTTTTTTAGCATCTTGGCCAAAAACTCAAGGTGGAAAACCGAGTTTTGTCCAAAATTTTTTTCCTTGGCCAAACAAACTGAGAAGAAAAACACGAAAAAAAGAATCATCTGCCGAAAAACACCGTAATTTTGCAGTGTCGAAAGAACAAAAACAAGTCTTACCGACACAAAATATAAATAATGTATCATTGCTGTCCACTAAAAATCGCTAAGCGTTCTTTGAAACAATTGAAATATAGTTAGTTACGGATATTTTTAGGGTGCGACGATTTGATTTTGTATCTTTGCAGTCAAAATGAATGACTGCATATGAACAAGCCCAAATACGTTTTCTCCCAATTAGTCGCTTTTATGGACTCAGACAAGTTCCGTCATATCGTTGACAATCGTTTACAAATATAGAAACTTTTCTCGAAACTTCCAAATTTTCAGGTGGTTTTTGTCAGAAGTCATCTGTAGCCGTGGGAACAGGTACCTGAGTCATAGCAGCCGTCATACCCAAGTACCTGTCCCAGTGACTACTCCTAATCATTTGTTGCATTCCGAAATGATGCCGAAGTGGCGCAGGGCATTCAGGATGCCGTCGTCATCGACGGTGGTGGTGACGTAGTCGGCCTCATGTTTCAGTGCATCGATGGCATTACCCATCGCAATGCCGATGCCTGCCTGGCGAATCATGGATGTATCGTTGCCTCCGTCGCCAAAGGCTATGGTGTGGCTGGGGTCGAGGCCATCGTGACGGGCTATAGCCAGGATGCCCTTTCCTTTGTCGGCTCCGTTGGCTGTGATGTCAGTAAACTCAGGGTGCCAGCGACCAGAGATGCTGTGAGGCAGACGGGCCATCAGCTGCCGTTCGTAATCAGCAGGGAAGAAGGGCGTCAGTTGCAGGATATCCTGCTTGAGCACCTGTTCCAGCGGCGAGGCCTTTTCCAGATTCTTGACGGCCAGCATCTGTTGGAAGATACGGTGGACGTCGCCTGCTGGGTCGAGTACGGCAACATCGCTCTGACCAACCACGATGAGGCTATAGCCACGTGTCTTCGCATCGTCTACGACTGTCAGCACGTCGCTTTTGGTTATCGGTTGGCAGGCCACGATTTCCTTACCCACAAAACACAGTGCCCCATTGGTTGTGATGTATCCGTCTATCAAGTGTTCGATGGCCCCCAGATTGGTAATGATAATAGGCGGGCGACCTGTAGCTATGTAGACGCGATGGCCGTTGGCTTTGGCCTGTGTCAGTGCAAAGATGGTAGAGGGCGGTATCTCGTGCGTCTTGAAGCTGACCAACGTGCCGTCAATGTCGAAGAATAGTGCATATTTTGTACTCATCATCGCGTTTCGTTCTTCAAATCTTTGCTGCAAATGACTTAATAGGAGGCGGAGCAGGGGATGCCTGCTGCGATGACGCGGTCGCGGATCTGGTCGAGCTGTTCGTGGGTGGCTTTGAGCAGACCTTGGGTGGGCGTTTCGCGGTCGATGGTATAGATCATCACTTGTTGGGGCTTGATTTCCTTCACTGCCTCCAGCCACGGATTTACAAATGCGTCACTGGTATTATCTACCGACTCCTTCTCTCCTTCTCTCCTTACTCCTTCTCCTCTCATAAACATGGTCTGTATGATGACATGCCCCTTGAAGGCCTTCAGGCGTTCGATGACCTGATGGACATCGTAGGGAATGACGGGCTGGTCGACCTTATTAATATATAAGGGGTCGACGGTATCGAGTTTCTGGATATTGTTGTCTACCAGCATCAGCGCGTCGTGAACGGCCTGACGGTGAATCATCGTGGCATTGCTCAACACCGACACTTTGGCTTTCGGACAATAACGGTCGCGCAGGCGGATGGTGTCACCGATGATCTCTGCGAAGTGCGGATGACAAGTGGGCTCGCCATTGCCAGCAAAGGTCAGTACATCGGGCAACTGGCCTTCAGCAGCCATTGCCTGTAGCTTGGACTCCAGGCATTCTGCCACATGTTCGCGCGTGGGGCGGGGGAGCGACGGACGATAGTCTTCGTTGAGGCCGCACTCGCAATAAATGCAGTTGAACGTGCAGATCTTCCCATCGGCAGGCATGAGGTTGATGCCGAGGGAAATGCCCAGTCGGCGGCTGTGAACGGGGCCGAAAATGGGCGAGGGATAGATAATTGTACTCATAACGGCTGCAAAGTTACTAAAAAAAACGAAAATATTTGGATTTCGTTTTAAATTGTTGTATCTTTGCAGCTCGATTACGTACGTATTTGAAAAGTAAATGAAAAAACGCAAGAAGAAGACTGGCAACCGGCGCGGTGTGCAGTGGGTCACCTTGTGTATCAGTACAGCGATGGTGCTGGTGCTGTTGGGCGTTATCGTGTTCTCCGTGCAGACGTCGCGTAACTTGTCGGCATGGGTGAAGGAGAACCTGACGGTGACTGTGATGCTGGGTGACGATGTGAGCGTGAACGAGGCCAAGCGCCTTTGTCGCGACCTCTACCACCGTCCCTACGCCCGTAACATCGATTATGTCAGCAAGGAACAGGCTCTGAAGGAGCAGACAGAGGCCATGGGCTCTGACCCCTCGGAGTTTCTGGGCGCCAATCCCTTTGTGGCCACGCTGGAACTGCAACTGAAGTCGGACTATGCCAACAGCGACTCGCTGAAGTGGATAGTCTACGAGCTGCAGAAGAACCCGAAAGTTACCGATGTGGCTTTTCAGGAGGATCTGATGGACAATGTGAACAAGAATCTGGCCCGAATGAATATCGTGCTGCTGTGTCTGGCGGTCTTGCTGACGTTCGTCTCGTTCTCGCTGATCAACAACACAGTTCGCCTGAGCGTCTATGCCCGGCGTTTCCTTATTCACACGATGAAACTCGTGGGTGCCCCGTGGGGCTTTATCCGCCGACCGTTTGTCAGGCAGGCCGTCGTAGTAGGTATCATTGCGGCCGTGTTGGCTATCGCTGTGCTGGGAGGGTGCGTTTATGCGCTCTACACCTTCGAGCCGAACATTCTGAATATCATTACATGGCGGGAACTGGCGATTACGGCTGCGGCCGTGTTGCTCTTCGGCCTGATTATCACGCTCCTCTGTACGTGGATCTCCGTGAACAGATTCCTGAAAATGACGGCAGGAGATTTGTATAGGATTTGAGGAGAGAAGGAGTAAGGAGAAAAAAGTAATAAATAGAAATGAATAAAAGAGATTTTGCATTTGACAAAGTGAACTTCATCCTGCTGGCAGTGGGGATGGCGATTGTGGTGATTGGCTTTCTGCTGATGACCGGTCCCGGATCGAGTGATACAGTTTATGAACCCGATATCTTCAGTGCTCGTCGCATCAAAGTGGCACCCATTGTGTGCCTTTTCGGCTTTGTATCGATGATTTATGCCGTGATGCGTAAGCCGAAGGATTCAGGAGACAAGAGTCAGGAGACAGTAGAAAATAGTAAGATATAATGGATTGGATTGAAACCGTTATCATCGCCATCGTTGAAGGATTGACGGAGTTTCTTCCTGTATCTTCGACGGGGCACATGATTATCACACAAAATCTTCTGGGTGTTCCGCAAGGCGATCCCTTTGTCCATGCCTTCACGTTTATCATTCAGTTTGGTGCCATTCTCTCGGTGGTGTGCCTTTATTGGAAGCGTTTCTTTACCTTCGATAATACCCCAGCACCCGAGGGCAGCTCGCTGTTTCAGAAGCTGCGCCATAGGTTCTATTTCTATTGGCTGCTGATTGTCGGTGTCATTCCGGCAGTAGTTATTGGCTTGCTGGCAAAGAAATCAGGCTTGCTCGATTGGCTGCTTGACAGTGTCGAGGTGGTGGCTATCATGTTGGTGGTGGGAGGTATCTTTATGCTCTATTGCGACAAGTTGTTCAATAAGGGCACGGATGCTAATAAGCTAACGGAGAAGCGTGCCTTCAACATTGGTCTTTTCCAGTGTATCTCGGTCATCCCCGGTGTGTCGCGCTCTATGGCAACGATTGTAGGTGGTATGGCTCAGGGCCTCACGCGCAAGCGCGCAGCGGAGTTTTCGTTCTTTCTGGCCGTTCCGACGATGGCTGGTGCCACGCTGCTCGATTTGCTCGACTTGCTGAAGGAAGATGCGGCTTGGGCCACCTCTCATAATATTACGATGCTGATTCTGGGTTGTGTCGTCGCCTTTATTGTGGCTCTGCTGGCCATGAAGTGGTTTGTGGCATTTCTCTCGAAATACGGCTTCAAGGCCTTTGGAATCTATCGTATCATCGTTGGTGGCATTATTATCGCGTTGCTGCTGACCGGTCACTCACTTGCAATGGTCGATTAAATGAATTTCCAGGAAGGTGCTCTCATTTATATCAACAAACCCTATCGCATGTCGAGCTTTGGGGCGTTGGCGCATATCCGTTATCTCGTGTCGAAACGTCTGCACGTGAAACGGGTGAAGATGGGCCATGCCGGAACCCTCGACCCTTTGGCAACGGGGGTACTGATACTTTGCACGGGAAAGGAGACAAAGAACATCGAACAGTTGCAGCGTCATACCAAGGAGTATACAGCCACGTTGCAGTTGGGTGCTACGACGCCTAGTTACGATCGCGAGCATACCGTAGACTATACCTATCCGACGCGTCATATTACGCGCGAACTAATCGAGGCAACTCTCCCGCAATTCGTGGGCGATATTATGCAACGTCCGCCCCTCTATTCGGCTTGTATGGTCGATGGACACAGGGCTTATAAGATGGCTCGCAAGGGTGAAGATATTGAACTGGCGCCGAAACCAATCCATATCGACGAGATAGAACTGACTGATTTCAACCCCGATAAGATGCAGATGTCTATCCGCGTTGTCTGTGGCAAGGGGACATACATCCGCTCATTAGCCCGGGATATCGGTGCAGCCTTAGGTAGCGGCGCCTTTCTGACGGCGCTGTGCAGAACCCGTGTGGGAGATGTACGTATCGAGGATTGCCTGACGTTTGACGATTTCCCTGCATGGCTGGAAAAAGAAGTGAACAGTGAATAGTGAAAAATATAACATATGAAATTATCGCAATTTAAATTCAAATTACCGGAGGATCTTGTTGCTCTTGAGCCAAGTTATCATCGTGATGAGTGTCGCTTGATGGTGATTCACCGTAAGAGTGAGCGTATTGAAACCACTAAGAAAGATGAGAATGGTGAGGATATGCTCGACGAGGAGGGCAAGCCCGTCTTCCTTGATTTCCGCAATGTGCTCGACTATTTCGATGAGGAAGACACGTTTATCTTCAATGATACGCAGGTGTTCCCCGCCCGTCTTTATGGCACCAAGGAGAAGACCGATGCCAAAATCGAGGTATTCCTGCTGCGTGAACTCAACGAGGAACTGCGTCTGTGGGACGTGCTTGTGGAGCCTGCCCGGAAGATTCGTATCGGCAACAAACTCTTCTTCGAGGAGGACGGTCCGATGGTGGCCGAAGTCATCGACAATACAACGAGTCGCGGACGTACCCTGCGATTCCTCTATGACTGTCCGCACGACGAGTTCAAGAGAGAACTGTTTGCTCTCGGTGCTGCTCCGCTGCCTCGTTATATCGTCGACAAGCGTGAAGCAACACCGGAGGATATGGAGAACTTCCAGACGATCTATGCTCGTAACGAGGGCGCTGTCACAGCACCGTCGACAGGCTTGCACTTCAGTCGTGAGCTTTTGAAACGCATGGAGATCAAGGGTATCAATTTTGCATATATCACCTTGCATTGCGGTTTGGGCAATTTCGACTCCATAGAGGTGGAAGACCTGACGAAGCATAAGATGAACTCCGAGCAGGTGATCATCACCAAGGAGGCTTGCGACATCGTGAATAGCACTAAGCTTGCTGGCCATCGTGTCTGTTCGGTAGGTGTGAGCACCGCTCGCGCTACGGAGACATCTGTGGGTACTGACGGATTGCTGAAGGAGTTTGACGGATGGACCAACAAGTTTATCTTCCCGCCTTACGACTTCGGATTGTCAAATGCCCTCATCGGTAATTTCTACCATCCTGAGTCGACGATGATGATGACGGAGTGCTCCTTCGGCGGCTACGACCTTGTGTATGAGGCATATAAGAAGGCCGTGAGCTTGGGGTATAAGTTCGGTTGCTTCGGCGACGCGATGCTGATTCTTGACGATTAGACTATAGACAATAGATTATAGATGGATGTTGGAAGGAGGCATAGAGTATATTTGGGACTCGGGAGCAATCTCGGCAACAGGGAGGAGAATATCAGAAAAGCGATATTGCTCATCGGCGAGAAGGTGGGGACGGTGCTTCGGCAGTCTTCCCTCATTGAGACGGAACCTTGGGGGTTTGAATCAGAGAATAGTTTCCTTAATGGGGTCATCCTTGTGGAAACCACTTTCACGCCCCGCCAAACCCTCAAAGCCACTCAGAAAATCGAGCGTGAATTGGGTCGCAAAAGGAAATCTGACTCTTTAAAAAAATACGCCGATCGTCCAATCGATATCGACATCCTTCTTTATGACGACTTGACCATCGACGAGCCCGACCTTATAATTCCTCATCCGCTGATGGCACAGCGTGACTTCGTAATGATTCCGCTTCGTGAGATACAGAAATAAAACAATCCCCGCCGTTTGGCGGGGATTGTTGTTTCTTTAGAGAAGCCCTTCTTACTTTCTCAGACCCAGGGCCTTGATGATAGCACGATAACGATTGATGTCGTTATTGTAGAGGTACTTCAGCAACTTGCGGCGCTTACCTACCATCATGGTCAGTGAGCGGGCTGTGTTGTGATCCTTGTGATTTTTCTTCAGGTGCTCGGTCAGGTGAGAGATACGATAGCTGAACAGGGCAATCTGAGCCTCTGCAGAACCGGTATCTGTGGTACCTTTACCATACTTACCGAAGATTTCCTCTTTCTTTGCTTTGTCTAAATACATAATTTAAAGTGATTAAATGTTGTTTGCATAAACATCTTTCAGACGCCTTTTCGACCTAATCACCAGCCGATTTACGTCGTCAAATGCTTCGGTTTTTCCGAAATGCGGGTGCAAAGGTACAACTTTTTTTCGATACTGCAAATTTTTTCGAAAAATATTCGTACCTTTGCACCCGTTTTTTAATAAAATAGTATGCAGGATATCAGAAATATCGCAATTATAGCGCATGTCGACCATGGTAAGACGACACTCGTCGACAAGATGATGCTGGCTGGAAATCTTTTCCGTGAGGGACAGAATCTCAGCAATCAGGTTTTGGATGCCAACGATTTGGAACGTGAGCGTGGTATCACTATTCTTTCGAAAAACGTTTCTATTAACTGGAAAGGTGTCAAGATCAATATCATCGACACTCCGGGACACTCTGACTTCGGTGGTGAAGTAGAACGCGTGCTCAACATGGCCGACGGTTGCTTGTTGCTCGTCGATGCCTTCGAGGGTCCGATGCCTCAGACTCGTTTCGTATTGCAAAAAGCCCTTCAGATTGGTCTGAAGCCTATTGTGGTGGTGAACAAGGTGGATAAGCCCAATTGTCGCCCCGAGGAGGTTTATGAGATGGTATTCGACCTGATGTTCTCGCTCAATGCCACTGAAGACCAGCTCGACTTCCCCGTGGTCTACGGCTCTGCCAAGAACGGCTGGATGGGTGAAGATTATAAGACGCCCACCAATGACATTACTTATCTGTTAGATAAGATTATTGAGGTGATTCCTGCCCCTGAGCAGATTGAGGGCACCCCTCAGATGCTTATTACCTCGCTCGACTATTCGAGTTACCAGGGCCGTATTGCCGTGGGCCGCGTGCATCGCGGACAGCTTAAGGACGGAATGCAGGTCACTATCGGCCATCGCGATGGTACGATGGAGAAAACCAGGATCAAGGAGCTTCACACCTTCGAGGGCATGGGGCACGTGCGCACCGACAGTGTCGATTGCGGTGATATCTGTGCTGTCATCGGACTGGAGAAGTTTGAGATTGGCGACACCATCTGCGACCTCGAGAATCCTGAACCCCTGCCGCCTATTGCCATTGACGAGCCCACGATGTCGATGCTCTTCACCATCAACGATTCTCCCTTCTTCGGTAAGGAAGGCAAGTTCGTCACTTCACGTCATATCAACGACCGTTTGGAGAAGGAACTTGAGAAAAATCTTGCGCTGCATGTTGAGCCTTTCGAGGATAGTACCGATAAGTGGGTGGTTTCCGGACGTGGCGTGCTCCACCTCTCTGTGCTTATCGAGACCATGCGTCGCGAAGGTTACGAGTTACAGGTTGGTCAGCCGCAGGTGATCTATAAGGAAATTGACGGACAGAAGTGTGAACCTATCGAGGAACTCACCATTAACGTGCCTGAGGAATTTGCCTCGAAGATGATTGATATGGTTACTCGTCGAAAAGGCGAAATGACTTCGATGGAGAATCAGGGCGAGCGTGTGAATATCGAGTTCGATATTCCCTCACGTGGAATCATCGGTCTGCGTACCAATGTGCTCACTGCTTCTCAGGGCGAGGCCATCATGGCTCACCGCTTCAAGGAGTACCAACCCTATAAAGGTGAGATAGAGCGTCGTGTCAATGGGTCGATGATCTCGATGGATACGGGTAATGCCTTTGCTTACGCCATCGACAAGTTGCAGGATCGTGGTAAGTTCTTCATTGATCCGGGTGAGGATGTGTATGCTGGTCAGGTAGTGGGCGAACATGTTCACGACAACGACCTCGTCATCAACGTATGCAAAGCTAAGCAGCTTACCAACGTCCGTGCATCTGGTACTGACGAGAAAGCCCGCATTGTGCCTAAGACGGTTATGTCGCTTGAGGAATGCCTGGAGTACATCAAACAGGATGAGCTCGTTGAGGTTACACCCAAGTCGATGCGTATGCGCAAAACTATTCTCGACCACGATCAAAGGAAAAAGGCTGCGATTAAGCGAGAGTAGAACGATGCTCGCATCAGTTCTACTGAGCGTGAGCAGGCTCGACTGTAAGTCAAGGCTGCGATTAAGAGAGATTAAAATAAATGACCCGCCTCCTGACGGGTCATTTTTATTTATTTCCTACCGAAGACCTTTTCTTCGATCACTTGGAAAATGACGAAAAGGCAAGGCACGATAAACAGCAGGGCAATGGTACCGATGAGCATACCACCGATGGCGCCTACGCCGAGTGAGCGGTTGCCGTTGGCACCAACACCCGTTGCCAGGGCCAAGGGCAACAGACCGAAAACCATCGTCATGGAGGTCATGAGGATGGGGCGCAATCGGACGGCAGCCGCATCAAGGGCTGCTTCGACGATGCTCATGCCCTGACGACGACGTGCGGAGGCGTATTCCGTGAGCAGGATGGCCGTCTTCGACAATAGGCCGATGAGCATGATGAGTCCTGTCTGCATGTAGATGTTGTTCTCGAGTCCCCAAAGGTGGGCAAAGAGGAAGCTTCCGAGGAGTCCGAAGGGCACACTCAGGATGACGGCCATCGGGATGAACAGGCTTTCGTAGAGACCGCAGAGGATGAGATAGATGAAGACAATGCAGATGACGAACACGAGGGCTGTGGTGTTCTGTGTTGAGGCTTCTTCGCGTGCCATTCCGCCAAATTCATAACCATAGCCTTCGGGTAATACCTCAGCTGCAGTCTCACGGATGGCATCGAGGGCCTGTCCGCTACTGTAACCATCGGCGGCCGTTCCTCCCACCTGAATCGACGGGAAGAGGTTGAAGCGCGAGAGCGTTTCGGAACCGTAGATACGTGTGAGGGTGAGATACTGGCCGATGGGCGACATCTCGCCTGATGAACTGCGAACGAAGATATTGTTGAGCGACTCAGTGTCGAGACGGTATTCGGGAGAGGCTTGGACCATCACGCGGTAGAGCTTGGTGAAGCGCACAAAGTTGGAGGCATAGGAGCCACCGACATAGCCGCTGAGGGCTGAGAGCACATCGCTGGGCGATACACCGCGCCGTTTACAGAGAGCAGCATCGACCTCGACACGGTACTGTGGATATTTGAGTGAGAAATTGGTGAAGGCACGGCTGATTTCCGGTCGTTGGTTGAGGGCTGCGATGAGCTTGTTGGTCTGGTCGAGCAACTCGTTGATGGTGCCGCCATGTTTGTCCTGAACGTGCAGTTCGAAGCCATTGATACGCCCGAAACCTGGTAACATATTCTGTGTGTTCACCTGAATCTTTGCATTGGCGATGTCGGCCGTGCGACGGTATATCTCGTCGACCACGCTCTGTACATCGTCGCCTTTGCCCTTGCGCTCGCCCCACTTCTTCAACTTCAGTGTGAAGTTACCGTTCGACGATGACTGCTCGAAATTGTTCGAGTTTCCTGCAATGAGCGAGTAGATACGCAGCTGGGGTAGGTCCTTGATGCGCTCCTCCACCTCTTTTAATATATGATAGGTCTGCTGGAGGCTGCTACCTGGTGAGGCTTGCACATTGATGAACACGGTGCCCATGTCTTCATTGGGTACGAGACCGGTCTTTGTGGTGCGCATCATCCATCCCAGACTAAGAATGGCTGCAACGACAAGGGCTGCTGCCAGCCATTTTTTAGGGATGACAGCTGAAACTGTCTGCTTATACCGATCGACGAGGGCATTGAAACCAGTATTGAAACGTGCCTTGAAACCTTTAGTCTTTTCTGTCGTGTTGGGTCGCATGATAAGGGCGCAAAGGGCTGGGGAGAGTGTGAGAGCATTAAACAGCGAGATGCCCACGGCGATGGCCATAGTGAGACCGAACTGGGTATAGAAGGTACCCGTGACACCGCCGATGAAGCAGACGGGCACGAAGACAGCCATGAAGACAAGAGTGGTGGTGACCAAAGCCGAAGTGATGCTGTGCATGGCAGCGATGGTAGCGTGATAAGCCCCCTCATAGCTTTCGTCGAGCTTGGCCTGGACTGCCTCGACAACCACGATGGCATCATCGACCACAGTACCGATAACCAGTACGAGGGCGAAGAGCGTGAGCATGTTGAGTGAGAAACCGATGGCGTAGATGACGGCCAGGGTTGCGATGAGCGATACAATGATGGCCACTGCGGGAATGATGGTGGCGCGCCAACTTTGTAAGAAGAGAAACACCACGAGGATTACCAAAGCCAAGGCTTCGAGGAGCGTCTCGACAACGCTCGTGATAGAAGCATCGAGAAAGTCTTTCTTCGATTCCAGGTCTTCGATGACGATACCTGGGGGTAGTGATTGTCGTATCTCTTCCACCTCGCGGTCGATCTGTTTGATGATTTCATTGGCATTGGAACCAGCCACCTGGTTGATTGAGATGTTGACACCCGGACTGCCATTGGTTTCGGCGATGATGTTATAGTTCTGTGAGCCGAGTTCTACGCGGGCGATATCACCGATGCGTAATACATTGCCGTCGGGGAGCGAACGGACGACAAGGTTTTCGTAACCCTGTTCATCCTCGTAGCGGCCGCGATACTTCAGCACATATTGGAATGTGTTGCTACTTTCGGCACCGAGGGTACCAGTGGCCACCTCCACATTTTGCTCATTGAGTACTTGGGAGATGTCGGATGGTGTGAGACCATAGCGGGCCATCTTCAATGGGTCGAGCCAGATACGCATGGAATAGTCGGCTCCCATGACGTTTACCTCACCCACACCGGGAATACGACTCAAGCGTGGCTCGATGTTGATTTTCGTATAGTTGGCCAAAAAGGCGCGGTCGAATGTACTATCAGGGCTATAGACAGCCATCTGTTTGATGTTCGAGGTCTGGCGCTTACGCACAGTGATACCGCTTTTTACTACGTCGCTGGGCAGTCGGCCCTGTACGGTGGCTGCACGGTTCTGTACGTTGACCATCGCCATATCAGGATCGGTGCCTTGACGGAAGAAAATACCGATGGAGGCGGTACCGTTGTTCGAAGCTGAGGATGACATATACATCATGCCCTCGACGCCGTTGATGGCTTCCTCAAGGGGCACGACGACACTTTTCTGCACCGTTTCGGCATTGGCACCGGTGTAGCTGGCCATGATGCGGACGGTGGGAGGGGCAATTTCTGGGAACTGCTCGAGGGCAAGTTGGCTCAGTCCGATGATGCCCACGAGCACCATCAACACTGAAATGACACCGGATAATATCGGGCGGTCAATAAAAGTCTTAACGTTCATATTACTCCTCCATCTTACTTTTTCACTTCAATGCCCTCTTTGAGGAGTCCGGCACCTTCAGCAATGATTGTCTCGCCTGCGCTAAGGCCTTCTTCAACAATATACTCTTTGCCGTTGTTTTGAGGGAAGAGGGTTACCGGTGTGGCCTTGGTTTTGCCGTCGATGACGCGGTAGACGAATGTGCGGTTCTGCAATTCGTAAGTAGCTTCCTGTGGAATGACGATGCACTGTGAACGGTGGGTGGGTACGATGATGGTGGCACTGCCTCCGTTGTGCAGCATATGGTTGGCGTTGGGGAAAGTGGCGCGCAGAGTGACAGCTCCCGTCTGATTGTCGACTACACCGCTGACGGCACTGATGCGTCCCGGTTCTGTATAGTTGCTACCATTGCTCAGACGGAGATTAACAGCCGGAGCCTTATCGATGAATTCGTTGATGGAACCGTATTGTGAGATAAGATCGAGTATCTGGTTCTCGGTGATGCTGAAATAGGCATACATCTCACTGTCGTCAGCCACAGTGACAAGCGGCTCACTGATATTGCTGCTGACGAGTGAGCCCACGTGCCAAGGAATCATCGAGGCCATGCCGTTGACGGGACTCTTTACCTCGGTATAGCTCAAATTGTTACGGGCGTTGGTCTCTTGGGCCTTGGCTTGTGCCAGAGCGGCTTCGGCTTCGAGTAAGGCATTGTGCATGGACTGTACGGAGACGTCGCCCACCACGTTGCCCTGTTGCAGACGCGACTCGTTTTCGTAGTTCATGCGTGCCGTTGCCAGTCGTGCCTCCGCACTCTTACGAGCGGCCACGGCTACCTCGAGGGCTGCACGATAGGGAACTTGGTCGATGATGAACAGTGTCTGTCCGCGTCGCACGGCCTGACCTTCGGCCGTCAGGATGCGGGTAATGCAGCCAGAGACCTGTGGACGGATTTCAACAATCTGACGTCCTGTCAAGCGAGCGCTGTACTGGCGGTTGAGCGTCATATCTTTCTGGCTCACCACCATTGTTTTGTATTGGGCTGCATCGGGTGCCTTCTTTTTCTCACTGCTGCAGGAAACGGTCAGCAGACAGATGAAAGCAAGACTGAGATAAGAATAGTTTATTTTCATGTTGTATGTGGTGTTTGGATCACTCCTATGCATCGGCAAAGACCTTGCCGTCTTCAAGGGTGATCTGAAGTTTGGTATACTCGCTGTGGAAATCGTGCTCCAGCCGGTCGAGGTAACGGGCACTCTCCCACTTACACATTGGGAGATCATGTAACAAATAGTTGCCACAGGCCTGTGGCTGTGTGGCGGGAACTTCCGTCTGTTTGAGAATCCACTGGAGGCAGCGGATGGTAAGGCGTCGCATATCCTCGACACTATAAGTGCCCGTCATGATGATATACATTCCTGTGAGACAGCCCATAGGCCCCACGTATACTACATCGTCCTTCACTTCGCTGTTGCGGAACCATGTGGCCATTAGGTGTTCCAGACTGTGGATGGCTGCAGGGGCTACTGCAGGTTCTTTGTTCGGTTCGGTGATGCGTAGGTCGAAAGTGATGAAACCCTTGTCCTCGCGTGAGATATAAATACCCGGCTTTAGTTGCGTGTGGTCGATGGTGAAACTCTTAATGACTTCCATAATGATTGATATTTATAGACTTTCGATAAAGCTCTTAGTGACTTTGAAAGACTTCTCGGCAGTGGTATTCCAGAAATCATGATATTGCGAAGCGTGCGTGTCGCGCAAGGGTATATCGCTGATAACGCGGAATGAGATAAATGGTACCTGGAAGATATAACAGGTCTGTGCGATGGCGGCGCTCTCCATGTCGACAGCTTTTGCCTCAGGGAAATGGCCGATGATTTCGCGCATCTTTTCTTTCGTGTCGACGAACCAATCGCCCGTGACAATCAGTCCTGGGTGGATTTTTATGCCTGTGAGTTGTTTGTTTAAAGCTAGAGCCTTATCCAAAAGCTCCGGGGCGGCTTCGAAACGGGGCGGCAGTCCCTGAACCTGTCCGTAGACACTATGGCCGATAGCCTCGCCGCAATAGACATCATGGTATGCGAGCTGAGCACTGACCACGACATCTTGGATGTTGATATCGTCGCCATTGCCACCGGCACAGCCTGAAGAGACAATAATGTCAGGCTTATACTGGCGAATCATCTCCAATGCCTGCAGGGCAGCGTTTACCTTGCCTATGCCGCTTTGTTGTAATATCACCTGATTTTCAGGAAACAAGGGGCGGAGCTGTTTCAACTCCTTCTCCATGGCTACAATAATGCCTATTTTCATATAATATACCTTTTATTGTTTTACTTTTCTCTGTCGTACGGCCTCGTACATAAGAATGGCGGCGCTGACACTGACGTTGAGCGAATCGAGGCGTCCTAGCATGGGGATGCGGATATGGGCATCGGCGGCCTCGCGCCATTTCTGGGTGAGCCCAGTCGACTCAGTACCCATCACGATAGCTGTGGCAGCTGTCATGTCATAGTCGTAATATTCGTAGGAGTCCTGCAATTGGGCTGTGAGGATATTGATCTTGTTGGCTTTTAGAAAACCGATGCATTCCTCTGATGTACAGACGACCGTTGGCACACTGAACACCCCGCCGATGCTGGCACGGATAAGATTAGGGTTGTAGAGGTCGGTGAGCGGGTCACAGACGATGACGGCATCCACACCTGCAGCTTCTGCCGTACGGAGAATGGCACCCAAGTTGCCGGGTTTTTCAACACGCTCAAGTACGATGATGAGAGGTGAACGGTTACTCTGAATACTCAGATTACTCAGATTGTGCTCCTTGCATTTGGCAATGGCGATGATGCCTTCGGTGCTCTCACGATAAGCCATCTTCTCATAGACCTGAGGTGTAACATTCTCACCTTTCCTAAACACCTCCACTATTTCATATCCACAAGCTACACAATGTTCAATCTCCCGCTGGCCCTCAACGACGAAGAGTCTTTCCTCACGACGGAGTGAGGACTTCTGTTGCAGAGCCACAACGTGCTTGACACGGGCATTCTGGACACTGGTAATAATACTCTCTTCCATATTTCGACTGCAAAGATACTTATTTTTTAGACAAAAGAACAAAAGAAACATAAAAAATATGTGTTCTTATATACTTATGTCTAAAAAAAATGTGTAATTTTGCACGCAGATTAATAAACTTGCAAGTTATGACATTATTAAAGAAATGCCTGCCAGACGTGTTGGCAGTGCTATTATTTGCCATTTTGGCCTTCGCTTATTTTTTTCCTGCCGATATTGAAGGGCGTATCCTTTACCGTCACGACGCATCAGCAGGAAGAGGTGCCGGACAAGAGGGCATCGAGTATCTCCAGAAGACTGGAGAACGCAGTCGTTGGACCAATGCTCTGTTTGGTGGTATGCCTACTTATCAGATGTCGCCATCGTATCACTCTACCGACAATCTGTCGCAGGCCATAAATGCTTATCACTTGTGGCTGCCTGAGAATGTGTGGTATGTCTTCGCCTATCTTTTGGGCTTCTACATTCTGCTCCGTGCCTTCGATTTCCGTCAGCACCTTGCAGTGTTGGGTTCCATCATATGGGCCTTCAGTACCTATTTCCTGATTATCATCGCTGCAGGACATATTTGGAAAGTGTGGGCATTGGCCTATCTGCCCCCTATGATTGCAGGTATCGTACTAACCTATCGTGGGAAATACCTGTGGGGTTTTGTCGTGACGGCTATCTTTACAGCCTTCGAAATCAATGCCAACCACGTGCAAATGACCTATTATTACATGTTTATCGTGTTCTTTATGGTCATCGCATGGCTGGTGGAAGCCATCCGTGAAAAGCAGCTCATACGGTTTGCAAAGGCTACTGGTGTCGCTCTTGCAGCAGGTATACTCGGCTTGTGTATGAACCTGTCGAACCTCTATCACACCTGGCAGTACAGTCAGGAGTCGATGCGTGGCAAGAGCGAACTGGTGAAACAGAACTCGGCTAATCAGACCAATAGTGGTCTGGAGCGCGACTATATCACACAGTGGAGCTACGGCATCGGAGAGACGTGGACGCTACTGGTGCCGAATACGAAAGGTGGTGCATCTGTACCCCTGAGTATGAATGAGACGGCGATGGCGAAAGCTGATCCGAACTATATTGAGATTTACAACCAGATAGGTCAGTATTGGGGTGAGCAGCCAGGTACCAGCGGTCCTGTGTACGTGGGGGCTTTTGTGCTGATGCTCTTTATCCTCGGACTGTTTATCGTGAAAGGGCCGATCAAGTGGGCACTGCTGGCGGCTACTATCCTTTCAATCCTCCTGTCGTGGGGAAAGAACTTCATGGGATTTACTGATTTCTTCCTCGACTATGTGCCGATGTACGCTAAGTTCCGTACGGTGGCCTCGATACTGGTAATTGCAGAATTCACCATTCCTTTGCTGGCGATGCTGGCATTGAAAAAATTCCTGGAAGAGCCTGATCAGATCAAACCGAGACTGAAGTACGTTGGCATCAGTTTCTGTCTGACGGGTGTCGTTGCCATGTTATTCTCAGTGATGCCGTCTACGTTCTTTGACAGCTTTATCTCGACAAGTGAAATGCAGGCGTTAAAGAGTCTGCCAGCAGAGCATGTGGGACCGTTGATGACTAATCTGACGGAGATGCGTCAGGCTATGTTTACCAGCGATGCCCTACGTTCGTTTTATATTATTCTTGTGGGAACGGGTATTCTGCTGGCGTTCGCATATGGCAAATTGAAGAAGGAGTATGCCATTGCTATAATCCTTGTGATCTGTCTCGTGGATCTATGGACGGTAAACAAGCGTTATCTCAATGACGAGATGTTTGTGCCGAAAAGTGAGCGTGAGGCTCCCCAGCAGATGACACAGGCCGATGAACAGATCCTCCATGATAAAAGTTTGGATTACCGTGTGCTGAATCTCGCCTCTAACACCTTCAATGAGAATGAAACTTCATACTACCATAAGAGCATCGGTGGTTATCATGCAGCTAAACTGCGTCGTTACCAGGAGATGATCGAGCAGTATATCTCACCTGAGATGCAGCAGATGTTCAAGGCTGTTTCCGAAGCAGGTGGTGATATGACGAAGATAAGTGGCGATAGCATCTGGCCTGTGCTTAATATGCTGAACACGAAGTATATGATCTTCCCCTTGCAGGGTGGTCAGACAGTGCCCTTGCAGAACCCATATACTTATGGTAATGCATGGTTTATAGACAAGATCCAGTATGTTGCTAATGCCAATGAGGAAATGGCTGCTGTTGGCCAGTTGAACCTGCGCCATGAGGCTGTGGCCGATGCCAAGTTCAAGGCACAACTCGGTGAGGCTATGGAGCAGGACAGTGTGAGCATTGTAACTATCAAGGGTTATGAACCTAACGAACTGTCTTATGAGGTCAATTCCGGTAAGGGTGGCGTGGTGGTCTTCTCCGAAATTTATTACCCAGGATGGACTGCTACAATCGACGGACAGCCTGCAGAATTAGGTCGCGTGAATTACATTCTCCGTGCCTTGAACGTGAAATCAGGCAAGCACGATGTGGTGTTGACTTTCAAACCGAAATCTGTGAATACTACTGAGACGATAGCATACATTTCGTATGTCATTCTGATGCTTGTCGTCCTCGGCGCTGTTTATATGGAATATCGCCGTCGCAAAATGAAGTCATAACTTTTAATTCAACTTCCAATTGAAAAAGCTACTGTCATTACCCCCGAACCTAGTGGGCGCTTTTTATGATGTGACGGGACTCAGCCGTGATGAGTATTTCTGCACATGCGATCCTGTTGGACACCGTCTTGGAAGCGGTGGCGGTACAGCTTGGCTTCTCCGAGAGGCCTGGAAAAATGATCCCTCAGACCATAATACCTTTGATAGTTGGCTCTCAAAAGAGAAACGAATATTGATTCATGCTGGCGGACAGAGCAAACGCTTGCCCAGCTATGCTGTTTCGGGTAAGGTGCTCATGCCGTTGCCCGTGTTCCGATGGGAGCGGGGACAGAAACTGTCGCAGAATCTGATGAGCGTGCAGTTGCCATTATACGAGAAAATAATGTCGATTGCTCCCGAACACCTACATACGATGGTGGTGAGTGGTGATGTACTCATCCGTGCAACCCAGCCTCTGCAGCCTATTCCCGATGCCGATGTAGTATGCTATGGCCTTTGGCTCGATGCCTCTGTAGCCAAGAATCACGGGGTGTTTGTGAGCGACCGCCATACACCCTCGGTGCTCAAACAGATGCTCCAGAAGCCATCGGTACAAGCACTCGCAGAATTACAGAAAGATCATTTCTACCTGACAGATATCGGTGTGTGGCTGCTCAGCGACAAGGCTGTTGCGCTGCTAATGCAACGCAGTAAATCTTGCCCATCAAGTTCGGCTGGCTTCAAAGAATACGACCTCTATTCTGAGTTCGGCTGTGCCTTGGGTACTGTCCCTTCTAAGCCTGATAGTGAGCTGTCGTCACTAAAGGTCGCAATCCTGCCATTGGCGGGGGGAGAGTTCTACCACTTCGGTACATCATGTGAGATGATATCTTCAACGCTGCGCTTACAGAACCTTGTGATCGACCAGCGCGAGATAATGCATATCGATCGTAAGCCGCATCCCTCGATCTTCGTACAGAATTCCCTTGTAAAGGTTCCGTTTACTGAGGAGAATACGAATGTGTGGATAGAAAATAGCTTTGTGGGTCCCCGATGGCATCTGACACATGACCATGTGATTACGGGTGTGCCTGAAAACGACTGGGAGATGCATCTGGAACCTGGCGACTGTATTGATGTGGTACCCGTAGGAAAGAATGACTACGAGGTGCGTCGGTATCGTATCGATGAACCACTGAACAGCAATGAAGTAGCAGAACGTGCGAACCTGCACCGGTTGTTTGATCAGCGGAGACAGTATCGTAAGGAAAATTGGCTTGCATTAGCAAGCAATTGGCGGCATAGTGTGTTCTATCAACTCGACTTGGCTGATGCGGCAGAGACATTTGAAAAGGAACAGATTCCATTGCCCGAGTCACTTGGCGAGGATGCTCCGCTGATGACACGTATTCATAATGCGATGTTCTTGGGCGATAGTGCAAAGGCCTTTTCCTTATTGCGTCAAGGGTTGTGCTCGTATGCTGTCGATGAGCAGCAGAAACCGACTCTCTGTGTCGCTGACGACCAGATTGTCTGGGGGCGTTCGCCCGTACGCATCGATATTGCTGGCGGATGGACGGATACACCGCCTTATTGCCTGATGGAAGGCGGTAACGTGATTAATTTTGCCATCGAACTCAATGGTCAACCGCCTTTGCAGGCTTATGTCCGCCCATCGAAAGAGCCCCATATTGTGTTACGTAGTATCGACCTCGGGGCAATGGAGGCAGTGGAGACTACAGATCAACTTATCGACTTTATGCATGTGGGGTCGCCTTTCTCTATCCCTAAGGCCGCCCTTGTACTTGCTGGATTTGGTAAAGGCAATTTGAGAGAAGAATTGAAGACCTTCGGTGCAGGTATTGAATTGACTTTACTCTCAGCGATTCCCGCAGGTAGTGGATTGGGTACTTCGAGTATCTTGGCTTCGACCGTATTGGGAGCCCTTAACGATTTCTGTGGTTTGGGCTGGGACAAGAACGAGATAGGCCATCGTACGCTGATGCTTGAACAGATGCTTACCACAGGTGGTGGTTGGCAGGATCAGTTCGGAGGTGTGCTGGGTGGTGTGAAACTGTTACAGACAGACAAAGGATTTGATCAGAGTCCGCAGGTGCGCTGGTTGCCGAATGATTTATGGGTACAACCCGAATACCATGCCTGTCACCTGTTATATTATACGGGCATTACCCGTACCGCAAAGCATATCCTTGCTGAGATTGTGCGTCGGATGTTCCTCAATCATCACGATGAACTGAGTATGCTGCGCGAGATGAAGGTGCATGCGATGGAGATGTATGAAGCTATTCAGCGTAACGACTTCATGCAGATGGGAGAATTCGTCAGAAAGACCTGGCAACAGAATCAGATGCTCGATAATGGTACAAATCCGCCGCAAGTAGCCCAACTTACAAGTTTGATCGATGATCTCTGTCTGGGCTATAAGCTTCCTGGTGCCGGTGGTGGCGGCTATCTTTATATGATAGCCAAGGATCCTGAGGCCGCTGCACGTATCAAACAGATTTTAGGAGAGCATCGTCAAAATAAGAACGCTCGTTTTGTGGAGATGACCCTCTCTACGAAAGGATTACAAATCAGTCGCAGTTGATGGAGTTTAGGACGATTGTTGACATTCCGGATCCAGGGTTTAGGATTGGCCCTTGCGAGGAGATGCTTTTTGTAGGCTCTTGCTTCGCTTCGGAGATAGGGAGTCGCTTTCAGGAAGAGAAGTTCCGGGCAGTGGTCAATCCCTATGGTGTGATGTACAATCCTGCCTCAATCCTCCATACCATCGAGAAAATTAAAGATCAAAGTTTTACAACCGCCGTCCTTACCTTGGGTACGAACCATATCTATCGCTTGAGGGAGACTGGCGAGATTGTGGATAACTGCCAGAAGCGCCCGCAGTCGCTTTTCACAGAAGAAGAACTGTCTGTTGAAGAATGTGTCGAATATCTGATGAAGGTCATAGAGACTCTGTGTCAGATGAATCCTGATATACGCATCGTCCTGACTGTGAGTCCCATCCGTTACCGCAAATACGGCTACCATGGCTCTCAGCTCTCGAAGGCGACATTGCTACTGGCTGTGGAGAAGGTGATAAGAGATTTTGGTCAGACTCGTTTGGTCTATTTCCCCGCCTATGAGATTATTAACGATGAACTTCGCGACTACCGCTTCTACGCGCCCGATATGTTGCACCCTTCAGATCAGGCGGTGGAATATATCTGGCAACGTTTGTCAGAAGTCTATCTGAGCGATGAGGCTAAGGCTTTTCTCGCTGAGTGGGCTCCATTGAAAGCTGTGCTGAATCACAAACCGTTTGATCCAGATTCTGAGGATTACAAGGCTCTGATGAATAAAACAATGTTAAAAGTAGTGGCATTGTCGGAAAAATATCCTAACTTTGCACTTTAGAATAAAAAAACGTCAGTCATGAAATATTCGATAGAGAAGGTGGCGACACTTATTGGAGCCCGTCGCTATGGTACACACCAAGGCGATATCAGTTGGCTGCTGACAGATAGCCGTAGCCTCTGTTTCCCTGAGGAAACCCTGTTCTTTGCATTGAAGACCCAGCGTAATGATGGTCATCGCTATATCGACGACCTCTATCGTCGTGGGGTTCGTCATTTCGTGGTCGAACAAGTGCCTGAGCATTTCGAATCCCGATACCCAGAGGCTAACTTCCTGCGTGTTCCCCATACGTTGGCCGCCCTTCAGCGACTTGCAGAGCGTCATCGCGATGAATTTGACGTGCCTGTGGTGGGTATCACAGGCTCCAACGGTAAGACAATGGTCAAGGAATGGCTCTACCAGCTGCTCCTGCCTTCACAGAAGATTGTCCGTTCTCCCCGTAGCTATAATTCCCAGATCGGAGTGCCTCTCTCCGTATGGCTTCTCAACGAGCAGACAGAGGTTGGTATCTTCGAGGCCGGCATCAGTCAGCCTGGTGAGATGCTGGCATTAAGAGATATCATCCAACCTACCATTGGTGTACTCACCTGCTTGGGCAGTGCCCATCAGGAGAACTTCCGTTCGATGGAGGAGAAGTGTATGGAGAAACTGGAACTGATGCACGACACCCAGGCAATGGTCTATTGTTCTGATAATGATGTTGTCAGCCGCTGCATCCGCAGAATGAACTACCAGGGTGAGAAAATCTCTTGGTCACAGTGCGATGCGCAAGCAGCCCTTTTTGTATCAGGCGTCAAGATGCAAGATGCCATGACCGTGATCACTTACGTTTGGCAAGACGAGGAACACACTTTTGAGATCCCTTTCATTGACGAGGCTTCTATTGAGGATTCCATTACTTGTGCGGCTGTAGCCCTGTATCTTGGACTCACTCCGGGACAGATTACTGAACGCATGCCAAAACTTGAACCTGTCGCTATGCGACTGGAGGTGAAACAAGGTCAGCGCGGCTGTATTCTTATCAACGACTCATACAATTCGGATATCAACTCCCTCGATATTGCCCTTGATTTTATGCAGCGTCGTAATGTGCCACTCAAATCAACCCTTATTTTGAGTGACATTTTTCAGTCGGGCTCCTCACCTGAGGCTCTTTATGCTCAAGTGAGCGACCTCTGTGTGAAGCGTGGTGTGGAGAAGTTTATTGGTATCGGGCCGGAACTGTTTTCCCAGGCAGACAGAATCCGCATCAACGAGAAGTTCTTCTACACCGATGTGCAGCATTTCCTTTCTAGCGAGGTCTTCACAGGCCTGCGCAATGAACTCATCTTGCTGAAGGGTGCCCGTAACTTCGGCTTCGACCAGATTACGGAGCAGTTGGAACAGAAGGTGCACGAAACGATTCTCGAGGTGAATCTCAATGCTGTGGTAGAGAACCTGAATTACTACCGCTCGTTCCTGAAGCCAGAGACGAAGATGGTCTGCATGATCAAGGCCGACGGCTATGGTGCTGGCGCTGTGGAGATTGCCAAGACGTTGCAGGATCACCATGTCGACTACCTCGCAGTGGCTGTGGCTGATGAAGGTGTTACCCTCCGTAAGGCTGGCATCACAGCCAATATCATGATCATGAATCCCGAGATGACAGCCTTTAAGACCATGTTCGACTATGACTTGGAACCTGAGGTGTATAGCTTCCGTCTGCTGGATGCGCTCATTCGCGCAGCCCGCAAGGAGGGCATCACAGGCTGGCCTGTACACATCAAACTTGATACTGGCATGCATCGTTTGGGTTTCGATCCCGATGATATAGACGAACTCATCGATCGACTGAAGCATCAGAATGCTGTCATTCCGCGCTCGGTATTCAGTCATTTCGTGGGTTCTGATAGTGACGACTTCGACGACTTCTCAGCTCAGCAGTTCGCGATATTTGATGCAGGCAGCAAACAGTTGCAGGCAGCCTTCAGTCATAAGATTCTGCGACATATGGACAACTCTGCGGGCATCGAGCACTTCCCAGAGCGCCAGATGGATATGTGTCGTCTTGGACTGGGTCTCTATGGCGTTGATCCTCGCGATAACCGTATTCTCTCAACCGTCTCGACACTGAAAACCACCATTCTCCAGATGCGCCATGTGCCAGCAGGCGATACTGTTGGCTATAGTCGCAAGGGGAAAATAGAGCGTGATTCCGTAATCGCTGCCATTCCTATCGGTTATGCCGATGGTCTGAATCGTCATTTGGGCAACCGCCACTGCTATTGTCTGGTAAACGGTCAGAAGGCCGAGTATGTGGGCAATATCTGTATGGATGTGGCGATGATTGATGTGACGGGTATCGACTGTCATGAGGGCGACCAGGTGGAGATCTTCGGAGAACACCTGCCCGTCACTGTGCTTAGCGATATCATTGACACCATCCCCTATGAAATTCTGACGGGTGTCTCTAACCGCGTCAAACGGGTCTATTTCCAGGATTAGTCATAATTTCTAATTAATCAATAACCAACTAATTTTATTACCAACACTTATGAAGAGATCCATTCTTTCAGTAGCCACGACGCTACTTTTTCTCCTCACGGCGACAATAGCCTGGGGACAGCGTTTATCCGCAATCGACCAATTGAAGGCAGACCCGAGGAAAGCCTATGGTACCGATTATCCGTATCAGGTGGTCGATTACAAAATGACGGCAGCCCCCAAGGGTTACAAGCCGTTCTACATCAGTCACTATGGCCGTCACGGGTCGCGTTACTATTGGAATGCGACGCTCTACCGCGAGGTCGACTCTCTGTTGAGCTTTGCCCACAAAAGACATCAGCTGACGCCTGCTGGCGAGGCCTTCTATGAGAAATTTAAAGCTTGCAGTCAGGAGTTGGCAACGGGTGTGAGTGAACTGTCTGACGTAGGTTGGCAGCAACATCAGAACATCGCCCGTAAGATGTACAACTCCTTTCCCGAGATTTTTGAGAAGGGCGGTAATGTGCTTGCTATCTCGTCATTGCAGGGCCGTTGTGTCATCAGTATGGCTGGTTTCTGTCAGGAGTTGGTGCAGTGTAATCCGAAGCTTGAGATCCGCGAGCAGTCGTCGCGCTTCACCCTCGATGGTGTAGTGCCTACCGATGGCCAGAATCCCATCAAGCACAATTATCCCCGTAACATTAAACCCCGTTATGAAAAGAACAAAGACAAACTGAAGATAGATGAGGTACTCAGGGATAAGATTATTCAACGCTTGTTCACCAGCACCGATAGCCTGCCTGGCCGTCTACATCATATTTCAAGCAATATGATCAACCTCTACACTTCACTGCCTAGCATTGGTTACGAGGGTATGATGGAGGGGATTATTACTGACGAGGAGATTGCGGCTGAGTGGGAGAGAGATAATTTAGGCTCCTATTCTTGGGTATTTGGTCCGCAGTATCAGACGATTCCCATCCTGCAGGATATCATCAAGAAGGCTGAAGGTAAGATTAATGGTAGTAATGATCGTATTGCCGACTTGCGTTTCGGCCATGACACCATGCTGGGTCCCTTGACTGTGCTGATGGGCATCAACGGTGCTGACATTGACCCTGAGGACCCTTTCGAGGTAAAGAATTGCTATCAGAACTGGGAAACCTGTAAGGCTAGCAATCTCCAGTTGATCTTCTACCGTAGCAACAAACAAGGCGATGACATCCTAGTGAAGTGTCTGCTGAATGGCGAGGAGTCTACATTACCTGTGCCTACCAACAACTTCCCCTACTACAAGTGGAGCGACTTCCGTGAATTTTACACGAATCGTTGCGCCAATGTTCCGGAAAAGTAGGCTGGCTACGTAATACAGAAAATGGGTTGGCATCATCCAAAGATGTCAACCTATTTTTGGCTTGTTTGCGCAAACAAATATAAATAAAGTTAATGATGATCAGATTTAACAATTCAATCCATTTATTTGTCAAATTAAACCATTAAATTTGCCTTGTAGTTTAATAACAACCCAAAAACTGTTTGTATGGAAACAATCAATAGACTAAAAGCTGCATTGGCCGATGCAGGAAAGACCAACAAGTGGTTGGCCGAGCAATTAGGAAAAGATCCTGTTACTGTTTCTAAGTGGTGTACCAACACGACTCAACCCGATTTGTACACGCTGACTAGAATATCTGAACTGCTCAAAATAGATATTGCCGATTTATTGGTGCGTCACAGACGATGAAACATAGATTCATAGAATACGGATGAAAAAGAAAATATATAAGGCACATATCCTTTATACACGGGAGCAAAGCCGTTTCGAAGTGTTGGAGAACGGTTATGTAGCAGTTGGTGCCGATGGATGTGTGACTGGAGTGGCGGCAGATTTGGCTTCGTTGGATAGTGAGGATGCAGAGATCGTTGACTTCGGTGACCGTCTGTTGATTCCTGCTATGAATGATATGCATGTGCATGCCCCGCAGGTACGAAATCAGGGTGTGGCGATGGATTTGGAACTGTTGCCGTGGTTGCAGAACTACACGTTCCCTGAAGAGTCCAAGTATGCTGATGTCCGCTATGCAGAGCGCATGTATCGTCGGTTTCTGCATACACAGTGGCTCTTCGGCACCATGCGTAGTGTCGTCTTCGGTACCGTCCACACGGAGAGCACTCGATTACTGATGGAACTTTATCAGGAGGCAGGTATGGGCGCCCTGGTCGGTAAAGTGGCTATGAACCGCAACTGTCCTGAGACTCTCTGCGAAGATGTGGAAGCTGCTGTTGAGGGCAATGAACGGCTGATTGCTGAATTCAACCAACCTAATGCCTTGGTACGTCCCATTATTACGCCTCGTTTCGTGCCGTCGTGTACACCGGAGTTGCTGAAAGCCTGTGGCCAGCTGGCTACCAAGTACCAGTTGCCCGTACAGTCGCATCTTTCGGAGAATATGTCGGAGATTGCCTGGGTGGCAGAACTGGAGCCGAATAGCAAGAGCTATGGTGATGCCTATAACCGTTATGGCCTTTTTGGACAAACACCGACCATCATGGCCCACTGCGTATGGACGAAAGGGGAAGAGTTGGAATTGATGAAGCGCAATGGCGTCATGGTGGCTCATTGTCCCACGTCGAACTTTAACATCGCGTCGGGCATGGCACCGCTTCGTATTTTCCTTGACGAGGGCTTGCGTATCGGTTTAGGTAGCGACATTAGTGGTGGTCACGATTTGAATATGTTCCGTATGCTGGTTTATGCCATCCAAGTGAGCAAGATGCACTATCAGCATGATCACAATAAGGCTTTCCTGACCCTCCCTGAGGTGTTCTGGATTGCCACAAAGTCAGCAGGCAGTTTCTTTGGTAAGGTAGGCAGTTTTGAATCCGGATATGAGTTTGATGCATTGGTTATAGACGATAGCGTGCTATATCCTGCCGAATATTCGTTGGTTGAACGACTGGAGCGATTTGTCTATCTGGGTGATGATCGCCAAATTGAGCACCGCTTCTGTCGTGGACTGGAAATCAACGAACCCAAATTGTGTTTTGATTATTGCCACAATTATTGATAAAACTGCTATAATTAGTAATTCGTCTACTAAAAAGCTTTTATTGGCTATTTGTTTTGGCTAATATAATTATTAAGTGTAATTTTGCATCGTCAAAAGGTTAATAGATTGTTTTAAAATGTCGCACTGTTCGAGAGAATCGTGCGACTTTTTTATGCTAAAAGCATAAGGACTCGCCAAAAGAGATGGTTACGTTAACGATAACGTAAAAAAATAGTAGCGGAATGCGATGCGTTTCACTATTTTTTCGTAACTTTGCACCTGTATATGACTAAAACAAATAGTAATTATCGATAATTAATCAATGGAACAAGTATTCAGTTACATTATCAGTCTTGGTGCTTCAGTGATGATGCCCATCCTGTTTACCATCATTGGCCTTTGTATAGGCATGAAGTTCGGAAAGTCTTTAAAATCAGGACTCTATGTGGGTGTTGGATTCGTGGGGCTGGGCATTGTGACGGCCCTTTTAACCAACAATTTCGGCAGTCCGTTGAGTGAGATTTCAAAACTCTATAACCTGCAGCTTGGCGTGTTCGACATGGGTTGGCCCGCTGCAGCGGCTGTGGCTTATAACACAGCAGTGGGCGCATTGATCATCCCCATCTGTCTTGGCGTGAATTTCTTGTTGCTCATTACCAAGTGTACACGTACGGTGAACATCGACCTATGGAACTACTGGCATTTCGCCTTCATCGGGGCTGTTGCCTATTTCGTGATGGACCAGAGTCTGGCATGGGGCTATTTTGCTGCCATTGTCTGTTATATCATTACCTTGGTGATGGCTGATCTGACTGCAGATAAGTTTCAGAGCTATTACGATGACATGGAGGGCATCTCTATTCCTCAGCCTTTCTGTCAGAGTTTCACAGCCTTCGCTATTGGTGTTAACTGGCTGCTCGACAAGATTCCTGGCTTCTCGAAACTAGATATCGACGCTGAGGGCTTGAAGAAGAAGTTCGGTGTGCTGGGTGAGCCGATTGTGCTTGGTGTGATCGTAGGCGCACTGATAGGTGCCGTTGCGCAGTTGGACATCAAGAAGGTGCTCTTCTTGGGTGTCACGATGGGTGCTGTGATGGAACTGATTCCTCGTATCACAAAACTCTTTATCGATGGTCTGAAGCCTATTGCTGAGAAAACGCAGGAGGTGGTTCAGAAGAAGTGGGCAGGTAAGAAGGTGTATATCGGCATGTCGCCCGCTTTGGTGATAGGTCACCCCACGACGCTTGTGGCATCGCTCATCCTGATTCCTCTGGCCTTGCTGATGGCTGTCGCCCTACCTGGCAATGAGTTCCTGCCTTTGGCTTCGCTTGCTGGTATGTTCTATGTCTTCGTGATGGTGCTGCCTTATACGAAGGGTAATGTGGTCAAGACACTGATCGTAGGCATCATTGCAGTTGGCATCGGCCTATGGTTTGTTACCGATATGGCTCCTGCTTTCTCACAAGCTGCCCAGACGGTATATGCCCAGACGCAGGACCCTGCTGCGAAGATTCCTGAAGGTTTCCAGGCGGGTGCCCTTGACTTTGCCAGCTCGCTCTTCGGATGGGTCATCTACAAGTGCGTTAATAACCTCCAATGGGTTGGTATGGGTGTCCTCACGCTCATAACACTGGCTATGATGTACTGGAACCGCAGTCGCATCGTGGCTGACGAGCGAAGATCTAGTGAAAAGTGAATATTTAATAATTAAAACATATAACAATGAAGAAATCGATTTTGACTTTAATGCTTATGGGTAATTTGACGATGGGCTTCGGCCAGCAACATGTGAATTTCCAGACGGCCTGTCACCCTGAGGATGTTAAACACTACGACACGAAGACCTTGCGCGAGCGCTTCGTGATGGAAAAGGTGATGGTAGCTGATGAGATCAACCTGACCTACTCGCACTACGACCGTTTTATCTTCGGTGGTGCGATGCCAGTGAACAAAACTCTGAAACTGGAGAACTTCCTCGAGCTGGGTCTCGACGTGGATCCGACAATCAAGGAGAAGTATTTCCTCTACAACCGCGAGCTCGGTATCGTGAACTGTGGTCAAGGCGACGGTGTGGTAATCGTTGACGGTAAGGAGTATGCCCTCTCACCGAAGGAGGCGCTGTATATCGGACGTGGCCATATCGGCAAGGACAAGGATGTGAACAAGGAGGTGCTCTTCCGTTCGAAGGATCCTCAGAAGCCTGCGAAGTTCTATCTGAACTCTGCTACGGCTCATCAGCACTATAAGACGCAGTGGATTACGCTCGACGGTCGCAAGGGCTCGTTGAAGGCTGCCGTCTGGGGTCCCGTAGGTTCGCTGGAGGAGTGTAACAACCGCACGGTGTATAAACTCATCGTGAACGATGTGCTGGAGGAAGGACCCTGTCAGCTGCAACTCGGTCTGACACAGCTGAACCCGGGTGCTGCCTGGAACACGATGCCTCCTCATACCCACGGTCGTCGTATCGAGGCCTACTATTATTTCAACCTGCCTCAGGAGCAGACCATCGCCCACATCATGGGTGAGCCTCAGGAGAGCCGTGTGGTATGGCTGCACAACGAGCAGGCTATCATGTCGCCTGAGTGGTCGATGCACGCTGCCGCTGGTACCTATTATTATACCTTTATCTGGGGTATGGCTGGTGAGAATCTTTATTATAACGATAAGGATAACATCCCCGTCATCGATATTAAATAGTAAATTGTAAATTGTTAAATAGTTAATCATAATGGCTCCTGTACAAACATCGAAAATGTCCAACTTCCGTTGGGTCATCTGTGCGTTGCTCTTCCTGGCAACCACGATCAACTACATGGACCGTCAGGTCTTGTCATTAACATGGAAGGACTTCATCGCCCCCGAGTTCCACTGGACGGATGGCGATTACGGTACCATCACGGGTATGTTCTCTCTCTTCTATGCCATCGCCAACCTTTTCGCTGGTAAATTCATCGACTGGATGGGCACCAAGAAGGGCTATCTCATCGCTATCTTTGTATGGTCGTTGGGTGCTGTGCTTCACGCTGGTTGCGGTTGGGTGGCCATGACTATCGAAGGCTATGACTCCCTCGAGGCTTTGCGTGCTGTGCAGGTTGGCAGTGATGCCGCTGTGGCCATCGCCACGATATCCGTCTGGCTCTTCTTGAGCTGTCGTCTCATCCTCGCTGTCGGTGAAGCTGGTAACTTCCCTGCAGCCATCAAGGCCACTGCTGAGTACTTCCCCAAGAAAGACCGTGCTTTCTCTACCTCCATCTTCAATAGTGGTGCCTCTGTGGGTGCGCTGGCTGCTCCTGCCACTATTCCTTTGTTGGCACGTGCCTGGGGTTGGGAGATGGCGTTCATCATCATCGGTGCCCTCGGTTTCCTCTGGATGGGTCTTTGGACTTGGCTCTACGACAAACCCCGTCAGAACAAGTTTGTCAACCAAGCTGAGCTCAACTATATCGAGCAGGATAATGATATTGCTGAAGTGCAGGATCGTAAGCAGATGAAGGAAGAGAAGGTGATTCCTTTCTTCGATTGCTTCAAGTTCAAACAGACCTGGTCGTTCCTCGTGGGTAAGTTTATGACTGATGGCGTATGGTGGTTCTTCCTGTTCTGGGCGCCTGCTTATTTCAGTGACCAGTATGGCTATACCTCCGATTCTACGATGGGTATTCTGCTCATCTTCACCCTCTATGCCATCGTGACGGTCGTCTCTATCGGTGGTGGTTATCTGCCTACCTACTTCGTCGAGAAGAAGGGCATGAATCCTTATCTGGGTCGTATGCGTGCGATGCTGATCTTCGCCTGCTTCCCCGTGCTGGGACTCTTCGCGCAGCCCCTTGGTGCCTACAGCGCCTGGTGGCCCGCTATCCTGATTGGTCTGCTCGGTGCAGGACATCAGGCTTGGAGTGCCAACCTCTTTTCGACCATCGGTGATATGTTCCCCAAGTCTACCATTGGTACGATCGTTGGTCTGGGTACGATGGCTGGTGGTATTGGCTCGATGAGCATCAACCTCGGTTCTGGTAAGTTTTTCGACTGGGCTGCTGCTCAGGGTGCCAACTTCACCTTCTTCGGTTTCGAGGGCAAGCCTGCTGCCTATATGGTGGTGTTCTGCATCTGTGCTGTGGCTTACCTCATTGGGTGGTTTATCATGAAGACGCTCGTGCCGAAGTATAAGCCTATCGAGGTGTAGTGAATAGTGAAAAGTGAATAGTCAATAATGGGGCTTCTCAATCGAGATGCCCCATTTCTATGGTATATGGTAGGAAACCTTGCCTAACCAGCGTATAGATTAGTTCTTTTGACATGGCTTCATTGTCCTTGCGGGTGTAACGGATATCGGTGAACACCTGGGCCAGTGTCTCCTTGTGGTTGATGCGGACAAAGTGCTGGTTCTCGGGCAGATGCTCCTTTTCATTATAATAGGTGTCGATGTCCTTGCCAATGTAGTCGTTGTAACGCTCCTGGTGTACGAAACTCTCCATGGGCAGACGGTCACTCAGTTCAGGTTCCTCGTCAGGCCAGCCTACGGTGAGCGTGGCAACGGGCATCACTAACTTTGGCAGATGCAGTATATTGATAATCTGCTGGGGCTGGTAGACGGTGGTGCCCAAGTAGCAGTAGCCAAGGCCTTCCTCGTCCATGAGGTTGCAGAGCGTCTGCGTGTAGAGTAGGGCATCGGTGGCGGCATTGATAAACGATAGGAAATTGTCGTAGCCGGGGGTCGCGTTTCGGCATTTGGCCCAGAAACTGGTGCGGTTGAAGTCGGCACAGATGGTCAGCACAACGGGTGCCTCCTTGACCATCGGTTGGTTGAAATGAACGGGCGAAAGTTTCTTCTTCATCTCCTGTGAGCGGGTGACGATGACGCTGTATAGTTGCAGGTTGCCCATTGTCTGGGTGCGTGAAGCCTCTGTCAGCAGATGGTTCAGCAGTTCGTCGCTAACCTCCTGACTAGTGTATTTGCGGATGGTTCTGCGTGTCAGTAAATTCTTCATATGATACGTTTTCTTGTTATGTTCTCGCTGCAAAGTTACGAATAAGTGAGCAAAAAATCAAATTTTAATTGAATATTTTTTGAGTGTGAGTAACTTCGAGCAAAGCTCAAAAGTAGTAATTGTTTTCTAAAATGGTTAACTTTTTGTGAAGAAAACGTTTAAAAGTTTTCTGATTTTGGAAACTAATGTGTAACTTTGCAGCCAGAAAGTACTATTGTTATGCAAGCAGATACAAAAAACGAAATGCTCAAGCGTATTGCTGACGGATTGACACAGGTGGCTGCCAAGACGGGTAGTGATTTGAATAGTGAGAGAATAGCTAGTCTACTGGGACAGTGTTTTCAGGTTTTGAAGCCCGAGGATGCAAGTAAACTGATGTCGTTGACGGATCTGGCACTGATAGGTGCCTCCCAATACCGGAATGTGGAGGTGACGGAGGTGCGCCCAGCAGTGTTGGAGTGCGATGTAGTGCGTTTCCAGAATAATAAGGAAAAGTGGGTGGCTTTGGTCGGACTGCTTGATGGCTATCCTTATGAGATATTTACCGGTTTGCAGGATGATGACGAGGGTATTATTCTTCCGAAGACCGTGACACACGGAAAAATCATCAAGCAAATGAATCCCGATGGTTCGAAGCGCTATGACTTCCAGTTTGAGAATAAGCGTGGCTACAAGACGACCGTTGAGGGATTGTCTGAGAAATTTAATCCAGAGTACTGGAACTATGCCAAGCTGATTTCCGGCGTGCTGCGCTATGGCATGCCTTTGGAGCATGTGGTGCGTCTGGTGGGATCCCTCTCGCTGAAAGATGAGAGCATCAATACTTGGAAGACAGGTGTAGAGCGTGCTTTGAAGAAATATATTCCTGGTATTCACGATGAGGAAGATTCAGATGCCTCAGAGGGAACAGGTAACATAGAACCATGAGGTTAATTGCCAGTTATATCCATTTACGGCAGGTCCGTTTTCATGCCTTTCACGGGGTGATGCCTCAAGAACGGTTGGTGGGAGCGGATTTTGTGCTTGATTTGAAGGTAGGATACCCATTGGGGAGGGCTATGCAGAGCGACGAAGTGACTGACACACTGAACTATGCAGCCCTCTATGATCTTGTGGCGTGTGAGATGCAGCAGCCCTCTAAGTTGCTGGAACACGTGGCAGCAAGAATCGCCCAAACCATCAGTCAGGCCTTTCCGCAAATTACCTCCATCGATTTGGAACTTATCAAGCAGAATCCCCCGATGGGTGCAGATTGCGGGGGTTCCAGTGTGGAGATACATTTGATCAATGACAATGCGAAGTGATGTGTAAAAAGATATTATTTATCCTGATGACATGCCTCTTCTTTGTGGTTTCGACAGAGGCTGCAAATAAGAAATTCACGTTGGTGGTCGATGCAGGACATGGTGGCGGCGATACCGGTGCCGTTGGCAAGGGCAAGACTCGTGAGAAAGACCTCACACTAAAGTTCGCCCTCGCTTTCGGAAGACTAGTAGAGAAGAACTGTCCAGACGTGAACGTCATCTATACCCGTAAGACTGATAAGTTTGTGGAACTCTATCGCCGAGCGGAGATTGCTAACAACAACAAGGCAGACCTATTTATCTCGATTCATATCAATGCCCTACCCAAAGGCCATATAGCCCGTGGCTTCCAGACTTACACTTTAGGTCGTAGCCGACGGACGGGCAAAACGACAGGGGTGTTGGAAAACCTCGAAGTGGCTAAGCGTGAGAATTCCGTCATATATCTGGAAAAGAACTATAAACAGACTTATCGTGGCTACGATCCCAATTCGCCCGAGAGTAATATCATGTTTGAGTTTGTGCAGGACAAGAATATGGAGAATAGCGCCGAACTGGCCAAATACATGCAACGATATGTGTGTCAAGCTACGGGTCGTGCCGATATGGGTGCCCATCAGGACAATCTGGCGGTGCTGAGACTCACCTCCATGCCTGGCTGTCTGATAGAACTGGGTTTTATCTCTACCCCCGATGAGGAGAAATATATGAATACCAGCACGGCTACAGAACAGTATGCGCGTGGTATATATAACGCTTTCGCAACTTATAAGAAAAGGCATGGTGGTAGCATAACGGTCCCTTATCAGCCAGATCCGATAGAAGAGAAGGCTCCCACTCCAGTGAAAAACGAAGTGAAGAAGGAGGAACCGCAGGAACTTGTCGTTGAAGAAGAGAAGACCCCTGCATCTATCGTTCAGGAAGAAGTGCCTCCGACATCGGTGACACCAGAGTCTCAGGAAGCATCTGTTTCGGTGCCTTCTACGACGCCTGATTCCCCTCAGAAAACTTCTGAGGCTCCTGTGATCCAGAAGGACAATAACTCCGAGACACCAATCGTTGTGCCTGTAGTTGTCGATGCTCCCATCTTTAAGGTGCAGATTCTGGTCAGTTCCCAGAAGATTAAGGCTGGTGACAGTCGATTGAGAGGACTGAAAGGTGTAGATAGCTACGTTGAGAACGGCCTGACGAAATATACTGTTGGGGCATCGGAGAATTACAACGAAATATATCATCTGCGTAAGTCTTTGTTAGACAAGTTCCCCGAGGCCTTCATTATTGCCTTTAAGGGCGATAAGCGAATGGATGTGCAGCAGGCCATTAAGGAATTCAAGAATAAGAGAGTGAAATAATAATAGATATTAGGTTATGAAGATGTTTTCAAAAGAGGTTCAGATCGCACTTGTTGCCGTTGCCGGCATCGTTGTGATGTTTTTTGGTCTGAAATTTTTGAAGGGGATGACGCTTTTCTCTTCTGCCGACAGTTACTACGCTAAATTTGATAATGTGGCTGGCCTCTCGGTGTCGAGCCCAATCTATTCCAATGGCTTCCGAGTCGGCGTTGTCGAGGATGTCATTTATAACTACGAAGGGGCCAACGAAATCATCGCCAAGCTGGGACTAAACAACAAGATGCGTCTTCCCAATGGCACGAAGGCTGAGATTTCCAAGGATTTGATGGGTAATGTGGAACTGGATCTGATTCTTGGCCCTAATCCCGTCGACCTGATGGAACCGGGTGATACCCTCTTTGGTCATATCCAGCAGAGTGCTTTGGCAAAGGCTAGTGATATGCTTCCCCGTATTCAGCAGATGTTGCCTAAGCTCGATTCGATTCTTGCCAATGTTAATTTGCTGCTAAGTGACCCTGCGTTGAGTAGTTCTATTCATAATATCGACCAGATTACTGCCAACCTGTCATCGACAACAAACGAGTTGCACAACTTGTCGTCGAATCTGAAGACTCAGGTGCCGGGGATGATCGAGAAGGCTGACAATGTGTTGGAAAACACTAACATCCTGACCAAGAACCTCAGTGATCTTGATATTGCTATGACGATGGCCAAGGTGAATAATACCTTACAGAATGTGGAGCAGATGACGGCTAAACTCAATAGCAATGAAGGTACGATCGGCTTGTTGATGCGCGATCAAGAATTGTACCGCAATGCCGTGTCTACAATGGGGCATGTTGACTCTTTGATGATTGATTTGAAGCAGCATCCGAAGCGCTATGTGCATTTCTCTATTTTTGGTCGAAAAGATAGGTAATTTAAATTTTGTCTAAATAACAACTCTTTTGCTCGTCGGTTGAGACGAGTTTTGTAAACCCTCTTAATTATAGGGTTATAGACATTCTTCAGGTGGATGGATTTATATGCCATTTATATAGAATGATAAATGTAAGTTGTTGACTTTTAGCTGATTTGAAATATCAAATAGGACGTTTTGATTGCCGAATTCGTGAAACGACCTAACGTGCCGCTTATTAGGAAGTTACGCCAATTGTACAAATATAGTATGATTTTTTTTGATTTGGTTATTCCAAAAAAAAGTGCGAACTTTGCAACGCTAAATTAAAGCAATCGAGTATGGTAAAAAGTCAATCTGCGCTCTGGGACGAATGTCTGCGTCTCATCCAGGCCAACGTCACAGAGCAGCAATATAAAACGTGGTTTGCGCCAATCGTCTTCGAGTCTTACTCGGAGCAAGAGCACACGCTCATGGTGCAGGTTCCAAGTCCGTACGTGTACGAGTACTTGGAGCAGTACTACGTTGGCTTATTAAGAAAGGTACTCGCACGCGTGTTTGGTGAAAATGTCATTCTCCGCTACCGTATTATTACCGTAGTGGGTGATAATAATAAGAATACGGTACAAGAGGTGGAAGGTGAGGTGCCTGCTGAGATTGAGGCCCCTGAGGCTGTCCGTCGTGGCAACCAGTCGCCTACTACGCTTGATGCAGCCGTTCCCCAGGGACTGAATCCGCAACTTGATCCGAAGAAGACCTTCCAGAATTTCATTGAGGGTGATTCCAATAAGTTGCCGCGGACTGTTGGTCTCTCCATTGCGGAGCATCCAGGGAAGACGACCTTTAACCCGTTCTTTATCTATGGTCCTTCCGGTTGTGGTAAGACACACCTGATCAACGCTATCGGTGTGCGCTGCAAGGAGATGTATCCTGAGAAGCGTGTGCTTTATGTCAGCGCCCGTTTGTTTCAGGTGCAGTTTACCGATGCCAGTCGTCAGAACACTGTCAACGACTTCATCAACTTCTATCAGACCATCGACCTGCTGATAGTCGATGACGTACAGGAGTGGGCTACAGCTGAGAAGACGGTCTCTACATTCTTCCATATCTTCGATCACTTGTTCCGTTTGGGCAAGCAGATTATTCTTGCCAGCGACCGTCCGCCTGTGGATCTGAAATGGTTGCATGAGCGCATGCTGACGCGTTTCTCCTGTGGTCTGATTGCTGAATTGGAGAAGCCTACGGTACAGCTTTGTATCGATATCCTCAATTCCAAATGTCGTCGTGACGGCCTGAAGATTCCTGCCAATGTCATTCAGTATATTGCTGAGACCATCAATGGCAGCGTGCGCGATTTGGAGGGTGTGGTCAATTCGCTGATGGCCTATTCGATTGTCTATAATTCGAATATCGATATGCGTCTGGCTGAGCGTATTATCCAGCGTGCTGTGAAGATAGACAATCATCCGCTCACCATCGATGATATCCTCGAGAAGGTATGCAAGCACTTTAATGTCGCTCAGCATCTGATTATCAGCAAGAGCCGCAGGCGTGACTATGTTCAGGTGCGTCAGATCTCAATGTATTTGGCACAGAAATATACGAAGATGTCTGCAGCCCGCATTGGTCAGTTGATTGGTAACCGCGACCACTCAACGGTCATCCATAGTTGTAATACCATCGAGCAGCGTCTGAAGATCGACAAAGGCTTTTCTGAGGAAGTCAGCAGCATTGAACGGTCGTTCAGACTGAAGAAGAAGTAAAAGGCTCGCCATTCGTTTTTTGAAGCGAGCCTTTTCCATATTTATAACCTGATGTTGAAGCCTGCAATGAGCCAGCGTCCTGGTTGCTCCACAAGCCCATAGTCATGATAATCTGTGTCAAAGAGGTTGTTGGCTTCGAGATAAGCTTTCCACTTTACCTGTGCCCAGGTCAGTCGGGTGTCGATGAGGGCGTAGGGGGCATAGTCGTGCTTTTGTCCGTCAAAGGCGGTATATGCCCCTATACGGTCCTGCCAGCGCAGGTTCACACCCAGCGACAATCGCCTTGTCATCTGCAGTTGCGCATTTGCAACCAATTTGTGCCGGAGGTATTCGAGTGCATACTGCGACACAAGGTTCGCCTCTTGCTGCTTGTCCTGATGGATGTAGCCGTATGAGAGATGGATGGTTGATGGATAATGGAAAATGGAAGATGGGAGTGTGAGGGTGGTGCCTGTTTCGAAACCGATGCTGTTGATGGTGGTATGGTTCACACTCTGCCACTCGGCCTCGCTGCCCTTCGAGGTGTCCATAATCCAATCAATCATATTGCTCCCGTGATGATGCCAGAGAGTGGCGTGAAGTTGATAAAGGCAGGATTGGTAATTGAAGCCGAGTTCGAAGGCTCGCATTTCTTCGGGCTTTAGGTGGGGGTCGGCGCTGTAGCCTTGTAGTTTGTAATACATCTCCGTAAACGATGGCATGCGGAGCGAGGTGTTATACGAGGCGTGCAGTTTCCAGTGTAGGGCTGGACGATAACTAATGTCGATGCCAGGATAGATGGTCATGTTCATATTGCTCCACGTATTCTTTACCGCTACGAGTCCTGCAGAAACTGTCACTTGATTCAACAGGATATTGTGCTCCAGATAGCCGCTGATGTTTGTACGGTTCACACCGAGGGTATAATCGCGGTCAGTGCCCTTGATGTGATGTGTCTGCGACAAAGGCTCTCCTAAATTTCCGCTCACCAGATCCTCATTACGCAGTTCTGCTCCAAAGGCCGTGCGTCCTGCCTTCCAGTCGAAATACGCCCCTGCGCTCACACCGTACACATCCGTGCGGTTATAGTTGTATTTCATCTTCTCCGCCTGTCCACGATACCCCTCATAACGGTCGCGGTTCTGGTTCCAGTAGAGGCTGGCACTCAGGTGCAGCGGTCCTTGCCTGGTCTGTCCCTGAATAGCTGAGAATAGCTTTGTAGTGTGCTCATACTGTTCGTCGGCCTGCCATTTGGGTGAGGCCCAGAAGGTGCTCGCCCCCCATCCTTTGTCAGCGATACCTAAGTGCCAGTTCAGTCTCATCGCCTCGTTCTCGTACTTTCCCTGATAGAAGCCCTTTGAACCGCTGAAGTCCGTATTCAGCCTTCCCGCTTTCGAACGGCTATAGCCATCGCTTCGGGCATAATTTGCAGAAAGCGAATGGTTGAAGGATTCAGAAGATAAGAGCCTGGAGCCATTTGAATACCTAAAGCCAACATGTGCATATCCAAATGATCCTCCCTCTGCATGCATCTCAAGGGAATGCTCATTCCTACTGACTCTTGACTCCCGACTCCTGTCTCCTGTTACAATATTCACCGCCCCTACCAGCGACGATGTCCCATAGATTCTCCCCGCAGGTCCTTCGATTACCTCGATGCGCACGATGTCGCTCAGGTCTACGGGCAAATCCATCGCATTATGGCCCGTCTGCGGGTCACAGATGTTGATGCCGTTGAGCAGCAGAATAATCTGTTCGGAAGTGCCGCCTCTTATCGAGATATCCGTCTGTGCACCAATCGGTCCTCGTTGACGGACATCCACGCCAATAGCGTATTTCAGCAGGTCGTTAATACTTTGTACGGGTGCCTGCGCAATATCGGCACGGTCCAGTACAGTTACCATTCTCGCAGCCTGACTCTTTGTCAGGGGCGCCCTCGAGCCTGTCACACTGACCTCCTCGAGCACCATCTCGCGGGCTGTCGTCATCGCTGCCGAGTCCGTTACCACCGGATCGGTGCTGACGCTCTCGGCAGAGGCGTAGGTCAGCGTGGTTACGGAGAGCACGCTACACACCACCTCTCTGCCCAGACAGGCAAAAAGCGAGTAGCCCTTGTTTCCGAACTGTCGGAACACGAGCACCGGGCGCTTCATGTTGAATCTTGGTTTGTACATCTGTGATTAACTTGTTGAAAAACGGTTGCAAAGTTACAAAAATAATCAGATATCGTATCTTTATTCGGAATCTTTTCGTAACTTTGTGGCGAAAAAAACAAATTATTTGAGATGAAACGTTTATTGATATGTCTGTTTGTGGCGTTGCTGGCGATACCAGCTTGTGCACAACAGGTCATGCAACATCCTTGGCAAGGGAAGCGTGTGGCGTATTTCGGTGACTCGATTACAGATCCGAGGAATAGTGGTTCGAAGAAGAAATACTGGGGATTCCTGCAGGAATGGCTCCAGATAGAGCCCTATGTCTATGGTGTGAGCGGGCGACAGTGGAATGATATCCCTCGACAGGCTGATAAGCTGAAGGCGGAGCATGGAGATGATTTCGATGCCATCCTGATTTTCATCGGCACCAACGACTATAATGCGGGTGTGCCCATCGGAGAGTGGTTTACGGAACGCCCGGAGAAGGTGATGGCTGGCATTCATGAGCAGAAGCACATGGTGGACCGTAGGCACCGCTATCCAGTGATGAGCGACTCCACGTATCGTGGACGCATCAACAAGGCTTTGGACTATGTGAAACGCATGTATCCCAAGAAGCAGATTGTGCTGATGACCCCGATTCATAGGGCTGAATTCTATGCCAACGACAAGAACTGGCAGCCGCGTGAGGATTATACGAACCAGTGCGGAGAGTATATTGATGCCTACGTGCAGTCGGTGAAGGAGGCGGCCAATCTATGGGCAGTGCCCGTGATTGACCTGAATGCACTATCAGGACTCTATCCGTTGATGGATGAGATGGCACAGTATTTCAAGAGTGCTGAAAACGACCGCCTACATCCGAATGATGCGGGACATGAGCGGATGGCGAAGACCATCATGCAGCAGTTGCGGACACTGCCTATTTTCTGATGTAATCGACAAAGGAATAGCGGAAGTCGTGACGGTCATCGATTGGATGATCTTCACGGCTTTCTTCTTGCCAGTCGTCTTTGTAGGGTGGAAAGAAAGTGTCAGCATCGTCAGGGGTGTCGTCAATTTCAGTGAGACAGAGACGGTCGGCGATTTTCAGGGCCTGACGATAGACGGAGGCGCCTCCGATGATGTAGATGTCTTCGTCTGGGGTGCAGTGCTTCAAGGCTTCTTCCAAAGAGAAATAGGTATCGCAACCTGGGAAAGCTTTCTGCGAACGGCTGAGCACGATGTTACGACGATTTGGCAGTGCTCCCTTGGGCAGAGAGAGGAAGGTGTTGCGGCCCATAATGATCGTATGGCCTGTGGTGAGGGCCTTGAAACGCTTCAGGTCGTTGGGCAGCCAATAAATCAATTTGTTCTGATAGCCGATGGCTCTGTTCTTGGCCACTGCTGCAATGATGCTGATCATACGCTTACTTCTGCTTTTATGTGTGGATGGGGATTGTAGCCGACGAGCTCGAAGTCCTCGTATTGGAAATCAAAGAGACTCTTCACGTCGGGGTTGAGTTTCATCTGAGGCAAGGGACGTGGCTCACGAGTCAGTTGAAGCTTGGCCTGTTCGATATGGTTCAGATAGAGATGGGTATCGCCTGTGGTGTGGATAAAGTCACCAGCCTTATAGCCTGTCACCTGCGCCATCATCTGCAACAAGAGGGCATAGGAGGCTATGTTGAAGGGCACTCCGAGGAACGTGTCTGCTGAGCGCTGGTAGAGCTGCAACGACAGACGGTCGCCTGCGACATAAAACTGGAAGATAGTGTGACAGGGAGGCAGCGCCATTTCGTTAACCTCGGCCACATTCCAGGCAGAGACAATCATACGACGGGAATTGGGATTGTTCTTCAGCTGATCTAGCACATATTGTATTTGGTCAATAGTGCCGCCTTTATAGTCTGGCCACGAGCGCCACTGGTGACCATAGACGGGACCCAGTTCACCATTCTCGTCGGCCCATTCATTCCAGATGCGCACACCATGCTCCTGAAGGTATTTCACGTTGGTATCACCCTTCAGAAACCATAGTAGTTCGTAGATGATTGATTTCAGATGGAGCTTCTTGGTGGTGAGTAGGGGGAAACCATCATCGAGGTTATAACGGCTTTGGGTGCCGAAGATGCTGATGGTACCAGTTCCTGTACGGTCGCTCTTTTCTGTGCCTTCCGTCAGAATGCGGTTAAGTATGTCTAAGTACTGTTTCATTGTATATTGATGATTTTTATTACTTCTGTGGGCAGATGTGTAGTCTTGATACGCCAAGGCTTGGGATAGAGGTTGTTGGCGCGGTTACCGATATTCTTCACGGGGCCGAGGGAGACACCTTTGTAAGTGATGGTGATGAGGCCACGAGGGGTATCGGGTGGCAGGACGAGAGCTTCGCCACGCAGGTATTTCAGAGCCTCGGAGTAGGAGAGGTCGACGCGTGGGAAATCACCTTGAGGGAGGTCTGTTTGAAGGACTTTGAGTTTAGAATTAAGAGTTAAGAGTGAAGAACTATGATTACTCTTGTTGTGAGAATTATCCGTAGCAGAGTAATTATAACTCTTAATTATTAATTCTTCACTCTTCACTCTCTTGCGCAAAACGCACACAAACAGTCCTTCGCTCCTCGTGATGCCTGGGATGAACCGATAGACGGGTGCATCGAAGTCTTCGAGCAACGAGCCTGTGATGCCCCATGACGGTTCCGTAGGGATGTCGATGGGTTCAGCATCGTAGGTGTCTATGATCCAGCGCACATTCTCTTCGTTCTCCTTTATATTAAAGGTACAGGTACTATAAATAAGGATGCCGCCTGGATTCAGACACTCCCAGGCATCGGCCACAATCTCACGTTGCAGTCGGCAGCATTTCTCAACGTTTTGCAGACTCCACTCACCAATAGTGGCAGGGTCTTTACGGAACATCCCTTCGCCAGAGCAGGGCACATCGCAGAGAATCAAGTCGAACTTCGCCTTGGCCTTCTTAAAGTCACGCGGGTAATTATTGGTGACAATACAGTTCTTCGCACCCCACTTGGTGATGTTTTCCAGTAGGATCTGCGCACGGGTAGGGATGGGTTCATTGCTTACGAGTGTACTTCCTTCGGGCAGGACGCTCAACATCGCAGTGGATTTGCCGCCGGGGGCCGCACACATATCAAGGCCTTCGACAGTCTCATGGACATACTGTCGCAACACATGGACGATAAACATCGAGGCCGCCTCCTGCACATAATAGCAGCCGGCATGGAAGAGCGGGTCGAAAGTGAATTGCGGCCTCCCTTCGAGATAATAGCCTTCTTTGCACCATGGGACTTGCTCAAACATCTGGGGACGGTTCTTTTTTGTTTGACTCATTGACGCAGAGTTGTTGTCAAACAAAGAAGAACCGTCCCCAAGTGTTTGAGGATTCAGGCGGATGCTGACGGGGGCCTCCTCGTCGAATGCCTCCATATAGCGACTGAAACGCTCTGCACCCATCAGTTGCTTCGTCTCACGGATGAAATCCTCTGGTAATTGCATATTTTGCATGCAAAGTTATAAAAAAATTGGGAAAAAACACTATCTTTGCAACTAATTTGTAATTTGTCACGTCAAACAGGTGTAGAAATCAAAAAACAAAAAGAGATATGAAACAGTATTTAATCGCAATCGCTATGATGCTCGTCCTCGGGATGAATGCTCAGGCAGCATCGCAGAAGCACCGCCATACGCCCCGTACGGAGCAGGTGGACTCTACTAAGAACAATCAAGACGCAATCGAAGCCTTCTCTGACACGACCTCTACAGCTGAAGACGACGCTGAGGACGACAAGTACATCAGCCACCGTCACCGCTCGGTGGTTTATGGCACCTCCGACGACATGAAGGAACTCAAGGAAGTGATGGAAGGCGTAGGTGGTATCTTTGGACCAATGTTGGCTGTGGGCATCGTCGCTTTCGTTGTCATCTTCTTCCTGCTCCCGCTGCTGATCATCGTCACGATCATCTATTTCGTGAACAAGAACCGCAAGGAGCGTTACAAGCTGGCGCAGATGGCCATTCAGAACGGACAGCCTATCCCCGATGATATCCTGAAAAATCAGACGTCTTCCTCCATGAGTGGCAATGACTATCAGACAGGTGTCCGTCAGATGTTCACAGGCGTGGGTCTGGCCATCTTCCTGGGACTCATCATCGGTAAGGTCGGTATTGGCATCGGCGCTCTCGTGTTCTTCATCGGACTGGGTAAATGGTTCATTGCCCGCCAGAACGGCGACACAGGCAATGATGATCTTCTGAACAATAACAATTCGAAAAATCAATTCAATAACAATTCAAACATTCGCGACTATGAGTAAGAGATTAATGCGCTCTAATGACAGAGTAATTGCTGGTGTGTGTGGCGGTCTTGCCGAGTATCTGGAGTTCGACCCCGTCTTGGTACGTATTGCCTATGCATTCCTCACCATATTCACAGCCTTCTGTGGGCTGATTTTCTACATCGTACTTTGGATCTGTATGCCGGAGAAAGGGCTCTTGGAAAGGTAAAACAATCATCAAGTGGCGGAGCTCAACGACATAGCCTTAGTGACGCAGGTGGCGGTCTTTCACAACAAGCGGGCCTTTGACCAGCTTGTCAGGAAATACCAGTCGCCTGTTCGTCGGTTCTTCTTGAATCAGACGCTGGGTGATGAACAGTTGAGCGACGATCTGGCTCAGGAAACCTTCCTCAAAGCCTATCTGAACATCACGAAATTCCGTGGTCTCTCCAGCTTCTCTACCTGGCTGATGCGTATTGCCTATAACGTCTTTTACGACGATGTGCGGGCGAGAAAGCAGACAGAAGATGTCGATACTTCGATATCGGCACTCAGACAATCCGCATCAGCTGGTGATTCTAACCTGAAAATGGATATCTACGCAGCCCTTGCCCTGTTGAAGCCTGACGAGCGCACCTGCATCACACTGCAACTCATCGACGGCTATCCCATCGATCAGATCAGCAAGATAACAGGCGTTCCGGAAAATACGGTGAAGTCGCATCTCAGGCGAGGCAAAGAAAAAATGACAATCTATTTAAAACAAAATGGTTATGACCGATAAAGATAATATTTTGATAGACGATTTCTTCGAAGGAAGAAACGATTTGGCAGACCTCTTCAAGCAGGCTGCTCAGCAGCAGATTGAGGACAATGGCTTTACCGAGCGGGTGATGCAAAACCTGCCCGATGCCAGGACGGATAATGTCCGCAGGCTGTCACGCCTGTGGAGTCTGTTCTGTATTCTCGTCGCTTTGGGATTGTTCTTTGCTTTCGGAGGCTGGCAGGTGCTTCAGAGCCTTTTCTTTGGTGGCCTGCACATGCTGTTGGGCTGGCTCGAGGTGTTTGCCGTTACGGCTCCATTGACAGAGATCAATATCAATCTGTGGGTTGTTCTTCTGCTGCTGGTGTTTGTATTAGTCGTCCTGCCTTATCAAACATACCGTAAGTTGTCTGCAACACTCTGAATTCCGTTCTGCGGTTCAGCTGGTTACAGTCTTCCTGCTGTTCCTCAGGGAGGGCAGTGATAAATTCTTCGGTCAGTTTATCACCCTCCTTGAGGAACGGATATTTTTCAGCCACTTTCTTCTTGATGAGTTTCGGCTTGCCCTCTCCGTAGCCCTTTGGCGTCAGACGGTCTGAGGCGATGCCGTGCTGTATCAGGTAGCGCACCACACTTTCTGCTCGCTGCTGCGACAATCGTTCGTTGTATTGGTCAGAGCCTTTGTAATCGGTGTGCGCAGAGAGCTCGATGGTGATATGCGGGTTCTGATTCAGCAGGTCGACCAGTGAGTCGAGGGCCACAGACGACTCAGGGCGCAGCGTGGCCTTGTCGAAGTCGTAGAAGATGTTTTCTATCAGCACAGGGGCGGAGATGTCGTAGAGGGGGAACTGCAGCACATATTCCTCAGATGCGCTGACGGGGCTTACACGCAATTGCTCCTGATGGTTGAGATAGCCCTTGCAGGAGGCCATCAGCACATAGTCGACATTGGGTTTGATTACTTGCTCGAACGAGCCGTCACCCCTTACACTCAATCGCAGGTTTGTGCCGTCGTTGCCCACCATATACACCTGTGCAGCAGGCAGTTCGTAGCCCTCTTGCTCATACACCCAGCCCTTTACAGTCTGGATGATGTCGGGATTGAAGAAGCTGTAAATATGGTCGAAGCCTCGTGCGTCGCCTCGATTCGATGAGAAGAACCCCTGATTCTTCATACCCTCGAAGGTCATGCCGAAGTCGTCGCCCTGCGAATTCAGCGGGAAGCCCGGATGCTCGATGGTCCAACTTGTTTCGGTTGGTTTGGCGATGAAGATGTCGAGGCCTCCCATACCAGGATGGCCGTTGCTCGAGAAGTACAGGTCGCCATTGGGTCGGAAGGTTGGGAACATCTCGTCGCCAGCAGTATTGACAGGCGCTCCGAGGTTCTCTGCGCCACCCGTCTCATTGTTACCATAGAGCCGACAGCGCCAGATGTCCAGACCTCCCATTCCGCCTGGCATATCGCTGACGAAATAGAGCCATTCGCCATCGGGCGATACAGCAGGATGGGCATAGCTCGACAGCGTGTCCTTCGATATCTGTACTGCTGTGGCTTTGCTCCATGAGGCATCGCTGCGGTTCGAGGCGACAACGGTGGCATAGCGGGGATAGTTGGCATCGATGAGGCACTGGGTGAGGTACATCGTGCGCCCGTCGGGTGAGAAAGCACAGACTCCCTCATCGAAGTCGGTGTTCAGTTCCGAGTCGATGCTCTGTGGCCGACCCCATTTGTCCTTGTCGTCCTTCTGCGAGAAGAAGATGTCGGCTGCTTTGGCGCCCGTGATGCCACTGTATTCATCGCCTTGTGCCTCATTGCGTGTTGAGGTGAAATAGAGGATATCGTTATCGTCGCCTGCCAGCATCGGTGAATAGTCGGCACGTCGCGAATTGAAAATCTCCATGCGCTTCACGGTATAGGCCGAGCCTTCCTTCTTCCAGTCGGGAGCCGCCTTGGCTGCTTTCAGACCGTTTCTCGCTAAGGATAGCATATCCTTTGCCTCGCGCGTCGAGAGTGAGTCGATGGCTGTCTGGAAGTTCTTGGCAGCATCTTTGTAACTGCCGTTCTTCATCAGTTGTTGCGCCAGATAGAGATGCGTCAGCGAGTCGGCTTTCTTATAGCGGATCACGTTGTTGTAGGCAGCGATAGCCTTCGAGGTGGCGTTGGTGCGACGATAGCAGATAGCCAGCTTTGCACTCAGCTCGCCACGCTTTGCTTTCTCCTTGGCAGGTGTTTGGGCGTAGGCTTTCTTATATTGTGCAGCAGCGTCGTAATATTCCCCGATGGCATAGAAAGCGTCGGCCTTCTTCAAAGCCTTATCAGCGCCACAACTCATGAGGAGCATGGTGCCGACGACGATGGCGCATATCTTCAAAAAACCTCGCATACCTTATAATAACGATATGCGAGGCTATTTTATTGTTTCTTTGGCGATTTTACCTTCTTCAGTTCTGCATCGGTGAGCACCGTCACGCGTCGGTTGGAGTTGTCGGCCATCACTTCGTGCACAATCTCAGCTACCTGAGCCTTCAGTTCATCGATAAACTGCTGGGGGTCGTATTTCTGGTGCTCGATATCGCGCAGTTTCTTTTCCCAGATGCCCGTCAGTTCGCAGCTTTTCAGCAGTTCCTCGCGAATCAGGTCTATCAGTTCGATGCCTGTTGGTGTGGCTATCAGGCGCTTACGTTCGCGCTTGATATAATGGCGCTTGAAGAGGGTCTCGATGATGCCTGCACGCGAGGACGGACGCCCGATGCCGTTTTCCTTCATAGCAGCCCTTAATGTCTCGTCTTCCACGAATTTACCTGCTGTCTCCATCGCTCTGAGCAATGAGGCCTCATTATAATAGGGTGGGGGCGTGGTCCATTTCTCCGTGAGTGTCGGCTTATGGTCGCCCGACTCGCCTTTCACGAAGGTAGGCAGCGTGCGCTCTTCAGCATCGGCGGGCTTCTCGGAATTATCGGTATTCTCGGCTTTCTCAGATTCATCAGGTTTCTCCGAGGCCTTACCTAATACCACTCTCCAGCCCGGATCTAATATCTCCTTGCCAGTGACCTTGAATTCGATGGTTTCTTCTCCTTTCACCTCTCCCAGCACCGTTGTCGTCGAGAATTTGCAATCGGGCAGAAACACTGCGATGAATCTCCTTGCCACGAGATCAAACACCTTCTTCTCTGCATCCGAGAGGTTCTGTGGAATCACCCCCGTAGGGATGATAGCGTGGTGGTCGGTCACTTTCGAGGTATCGAATACTCGCTTCGATTTCTTCAGCGGCTTGCCGCCGATGGGTTTGATGAGCTCAGCATAGGGCGCCACACCGTTGAATTTGGTCTGATAGAGGCCGTTCATCGTCTGCGGGCACTTGGGATAGATATCATCGCTCAGATACTGCGTATCCACACGCGGATAAGTGGTGAATTTCCGCTCGTAGAGGGCCTGAATCAGATTCAGCGTCTGCTCAGCCGAAAAGCCATATTTGCGATTGCAGTCCACTTGCAGCGATGTCAGGTCGTAGAGCTGTGGTGGCTGTTCCTTGCCCTCTTTCTTCTCCACCTTCGTCACCGTAAACGGCTTGCCCTCGATGGTAGCAAAGGCCTTCTCACCCTCTTCCTTCGAAGTGAATTTTCCTTTCGTGGCGGTGAAGGTGGTGTCGCGATAGATGGTGGCCAGCACCCAATAGGGCTCGGGCTTGAAGTTCTCGATTTCCTTCTGACGGTTCACGATGAGCGCGAGGGTAGGGGTCTGCACGCGCCCGATGGAGAGCACCTGGCGGTTCTGACCGTATTTCAGCGTATAGAGGCGTGTGGCGTTCATGCCTAAGAGCCAGTCGCCGATGGCACGTGAGAGTCCTGCCAGATACAGCGGCTGGTAGTCCTGCTGGTCTTTCAGGTTGGCAAAGCCCTCGCGGATGGCCTCGTCGGTCATCGACGATATCCACAGTCGCTTCACCGGACATGTGGCCTGCGCCTTCTGCATCACCCACCGCTGAATCAGTTCACCTTCCTGTCCCGCGTCACCGCAGTTCACGATGCCGTCAGCCGCCTGCATCAGTCGTTCGATGATGGCAAACTGTTTCTTGATGCTGTTGTCGTCGATGAGCTTGATGCCGAAGCGCTGAGGCACCATCGGCAGTTGTGTGAGGGCCCAGGGCTTCCAGGCTGCGGTATAGTCGCCGGGCTCCTTCAGGGTGCACAGGTGTCCGAAGGTCCAGGTTACCTGATAACCGTTACCCTCCATATATCCGTCGTGTGAGCTGGTGGCGCCGATGATCCGTGCGATATCCCGCGCCACACTTGGTTTCTCTGCTATGCAGACTATCATATTCTCTTTATTTTTTTGCAAAGGTACAAAGATTTCTGGCAAATTTGGCAGAATTTGGAAAATAATTCGTAATTTTGCACAAAATCACAAACTTATTATCAATATGAGAACAATCAGACTTTTTCTGGCCGCGATGCTGACGGCCGTTGGCTGCAGTGAGGTAGCAGCGCAGGGAATGCCTCAGGGACCGAAGTTGTCGGGCGACAACAAAGTAGAGTTCACCATCAGAGCACCTGAGGCACAAAAGGTGCAGGTCGACATCGGTGGCACGAAGTACGATATGAACAAAGGCGAGGCTGGCATCTGGCGAGTGACCACGAAGCCGCAAGTGCCTGGATTCCACTATTATTCGCTGATTATCGACGGTGTGTCGGTAGCCGATCCTGCCAGCCCATCGTTCTATGGCTGCAGCCGATGGTCGAGTGCCATCGATATTCCTGAAAAGGGCATGGACGACTTCGAGGTGCAGGATGTGCCGCATGGTGAGGTGCGCACCGTGCATTATTATAGTAAGGTGGAAGAGGCCTGGCGTCCGCTGATGGTCTATACGCCTGCTGGCTACGATGCCGACAAGCGCGACTATCCCGTGGTGTATATCCAGCATGGCGGTGGTGAGGACCATCGGGGCTGGATGGAGCAGGGACGTACGGCGCAGATTATGGACAATCTGATTGCAGCCGGCAAGGCGGTGCCGATGATAGTGGTGAGTGCCAATAGTAATGTGCGCGCCAAGAGTGGCGGTTTCGGCGGTGGCGGCTATAGCTGGCAGGGTATGCAGACCTTCCGCAGCGAGCTGCTGGAGAATGTGATTCCCTTTGTAGAGAAGACCTATCGTGTCAGGAAGGATCGTAAGGGCCGTGCCATGTGCGGATTGTCGATGGGTGGCGGACAGTCGTTCTATATCGGCCTGCGCTCGCCTGAGGTGTTTGCCAACGTGGGCGTCTTTTCTACAGGTATGTTCGGTGGCATCCGTGGGGCCTCTAATTTCGACCTTGAGAAGGAAGTGCCTGGCATCCTGAGCGATACCAAGACGTTTAACAAGCAGTTCGATGTGTTCTTCTTGAGTTGTGGTGAGCAGGATCCGCGTATCGAATACACCCGTAACATTGTGAAGACGATGCGTGACGGCGGTGTGGAGGTTCGTTTCAACTCCTACCCAGGCGACCACGAATGGCAGGTTTGGCGCAAGTCCCTGCATGAGTTTGCGCAGTATCTTTTCAAATAAAATAGCGTCATAATAAGTTTTTTTGCAATATTTTCAGGAAATATTTGGTAGAATCGGATAAAATGTGTACCTTTGCACCCGCAAAACCGAAAGGCGATGCAATTGTTCTTGTAGATGGTGCCCGTAGTTCAGTTGGTTAGAGCGTCAGATTGTGGTTCTGAATGTCGACGGTTCGAGTCCGTCCGGGCACCCAAGGTAGAAAAATCGGAAATTCCCAGTAAATAAAGGGGTTTCCGGTGTTTTAGTTTAAGGAAAACGAGGTCCAACTTATTGGCTTGAG
>JAEEGH010002425.1_pt1 | contig 50574 bp, 41 predicted proteins | sample 9134181 | NCBI WGS metagenome assembly JAEEGH01 (sample SAMN16246544, study PRJNA631951) | gut metagenome | biome: gut microbiome; feature: rumen; material: DP-attached | host: Bos | place: Iran: Karaj | collected 2018-10
ACTTCGCCCCTTGGATGAGCGGCTCAAATACGGCCTTCGGGAGAATCGAGGTTTCAGCAATGGCATTTAAGATAATCAAGGGGTTCTTGTTCTTGCTGAAATGGAACGAAATGTTATTGTCGCCGTCGTTGGTAATGGCGCTCAAGAATTGCCAGTTGCCATGACGTGGCGTGGGTAGAATGGAGTCTATCTTGAAGGTGTACAGGACATCTTCAACGGTAACGGGGGAACCGTTACTCCATTTCGCCTTGGGATCTAGGTGCACCGTAATCTTGTCTTCGTCACTGGTGTAGCTGTTGGCAAGCATCGGTTCGAGTTCGCCGGTCAACTGGTTATAGGTCAGCAGCGACTCGTAGGTAATGCGGCTGTTGCCATCGATAGGGAAGTTGGGGTTGTAATCCAACGGGTTGAACGAAGACGGCGGCGTCCAGTCAAAACCTCCGATATACAGAGTTTCGCTGCGTTCGTATTCCGACTGAATCTTATTCGGAGTTGGTTTGGTTTCTTCGTTACAACCTATAACGAAAAACGCTCCAAAAGCGGATGCCAGAGTGAGAAAATACCTAGCACGCTGTTTAACCGTGCATCCCAAAGAAATCTTTTTATTCCCATAATCCATATCATAAATTTAGTGTGTTTTTAACAAAAAAACCACCAAAATTTATTTACAAGAGATAAAAAGTACCCATTTCAAGGGTCTTTTTTACGTTATAATGAAAATCCGTATAAAAGTCGTTTCGGAGAAGCGCTAAATAACGTATGATTTAAGATAAACGGAGTGCCTGCACCACCGGGTGTACTGAATTTTTGTTCTTTTTTGCCGGTCTTCAGCGAAATTCCGATTACTTCGTTTCCTTGGTCTATCCATGCAAAGCCGTCTTTTACGAATGGTTTCGGGAAAATGGCGTTTTTGCCGGGGTATTTCCACAACGGAGCGCCTGCTTCGGAGTAAAGCAATATGGACTGGTCCGAAAGACCGACAAGGAACTTTCTTTCGCCGTGATCGATAATAACCTGTAACGAAGAAATGGAATTTTCCATTAAGATTTGAAGCGGGGGATCTTTCTTTTTCTGGTTGAAAAGATATAGCTTGTTTCCGCTTGCAACTACGGTTATAGAATCTGTACTGAGCAGGTGTGAAATTTGGCCTGGAATCTTGCGGGTGGAATTTTCCTGGATCTGTCCGGCTTCGTCATCGAGGGAGACCAATTCTCCTTCCAGGTTGCAGGCGAAAATTTCCTTGTCCGATTTGGAATGCAAGAAGGGAACGGAGAAAATCTTTCTGGACCAGGCGAGCTTATTGTCTGGTCTTAAAATTTTCAGCAAGAATCCGTTCCAGGTCGAAATATAGATGGTGTTTTCGGTTACATCCATTTTGAAAGCCTTGCCGGGGAGCTGCAAGGTAACGGGGGCGGAATCCTTGTTTAAATCGTAAATAGAAATGTTGTAGCCCGATGCAATGGCCAACGTATTTTCGTCGTTTTCAATAACGGGGCTGTTGTCTAAGGTTCCAATGTATTTTGCCCAGCGGAGTTCCCCCGATTCTGCGTTGATGCAGAATAGTCTGTCGGCAGCGGGGTCTATGGTGTAGAGGTATTTTTTGCTGCTAAAGAATTGGGGGTAACGGGTTTTAGGCGAAATGGGGAGCAGGGTGACGAACTTGGCTCCAATGGCTTTGCCGTAACGGTTTAAAATCAGCTGTGTCGCTTGTGGATTGCTGCTGGAAAGTCGAACCGCTTCGGACCATGCTTTTTGTTTGTCTTTTTCGGAACCCCTGTTCTTTTCGAGATAAAGGGCCTTGAAGAACCAACCTTCGGCATTGCCGGGTTCCAATTTGAACAGGGAGTCTAAAACCGGCGGCAAGTCTTCCCATTCTTCGTGTTCGGTAATGTCTGCGGCTTGTCGGGCGAGAATTTCTGAAAGCAGAATTTTCTTGCCGTAGTAATGTGGCGAAACAGAAACGAGCTTTCGGTCGCCAAAATACAAGTAGAGATTGCCGTTGGTGTAAATGGGGGCTTGTTCGACGGGCTTGGCGAAGTTAAAATGCCATAGCGGGTTCAAAAGTGTGTCGACTGCAGTGATGGCGCCTTCGTCAGAGAATAACCCCAGGGTTCCCTTGGCAAGGGGATAAATGGAGGAGGCTTCGCTACGGACTGTTTTGCGGGTGAGGCCGCTTCTTTTGTCAATCAGTGAAATTCTTCCAGAGGCTTCAAGTAAGGCGATTTCTTTTTCGAATGGGAAAATGCTTTCGATGTTGCTTGCAGATATTTTCCAAATCGGCGATGTTCTTTGTTTGGGGTAGTATGCATAAAGGTAATTTCCCGATACCAGGTAAAGCGAGTTTCTGTCGATTAGGACATTCTTGATGACGTCGAATTGGGCAATGGATTTCTTGGTGGAACCGTCTTCGGCAGAAATAAAATGGAGCGCGTTGTCGGTGCAGTTTAAAATGAATTCGTTGGTCGGAGCAAAATATCCTTCGGGGATGCAACCGTTGTATTTATCATCAATTTGAGCGACAATGCGTTTGTTGTTTATAATCGAAAGCTGTCTTTCCGTTTGAACAATGACTTTGTTGCCTTCGGCCAAAAAGTGCGTGATGCCTGCAATGGGGTAGCTCTTGTTGGGCGTATTTGCGTATAGGGTCTTAAAGACGAGACTGTCCTGATCAATGGGCTGGAACCAGATTCCTTGACGGTCTATATTGAATATTTGCTGGTGAGCGGGCGCTGTAGCGATGTTTTCTAGACGGTCATCTTTGATCTTGCAAATGGTGCCGTCATTCAAAAGCAGGAATGTAGGATTTTTGCCAAAGGTCTTTTGAATCGGCGTTTTCAGGTGGATTGGTGCCCGCTGCAATGCTTCGGGTTTGCTGCTGGTGGCGCTTTCTCTTTCCGAAAGCCAGTAGGCCTTTGCCACTTCGTTCGTTCGGGCAAGGCTTTGCTCGTAATAGAAATTTGCAGAGGTTTTATTATCCGAAAGTTCTTGGATTTTGCCTAGGTAAAAATACGCTTTTTCCTTGTCGTCTTCGTCGCCTTGCATGGCGGCGTTTTCAAGCATCTTGATTGCTTCGGATGTCTCACCCTTCATTTCGAAAAGGTAAAGAGCTTCTTGAATGCTTGTTTCCATTTTTTCGGCGAATGCAAATACGCTGCAAAACCACACTAACGGTAGTGCAGCGCGTAACGCTTTGGAACAAGACTTTAATCCGAAGAAATTCACTTTCTACTTTCAGCTCCTTTATGCGTCAAACTTGTAGCCGGCGCCTCTCACCGAAATAATGAACTTGGGATTATCCAAGTCATCCTCGATTTTACGGCGAAGGTTTGCGATGTGGTTGTCGACTGTACGTGTCGAGGGCATGTTTTCGTCGGTGTAGCCCCAGATTTCCTTAAGCAAGGTTTCGCGCAAGATGACTTCACCGCGGTGCGCCCAGAAGAATTTCATAATTAGGTATTCGCGGGTGGTCAAGTCAAGCGGTACGCCGCCTTTGGTTGCCTCGAATTTCTTGACGTTGATGCTGATGTTTGCAAATTCAAGAACGTCGGGGACCGCGATGGCGGTATTGCCGGCCTGAGGCTCGATGCGGCGACGGAATGCCTTGACTCGGGCGAGCAATTCAAGAATCGAGAAAGGCTTGGTTACGTAGTCATCTGCACCCATCTCGAGACCTGCGACCTTGCTGGTTTCTTCAGTCTTGGCGGTGAGCATGATGATATAGGTTTCGGGGTGCTTGTTGCGGATATAACGGCAAACTTCAAAACCGCTTTTCTTGGGAATCATCAAGTCTAAAAGCACCAAATGGGGCTGGTAGGAATCAGCTTTCGCAATGGCTTCTTCACCGTCGCAGGCGGTTTCGACGGTGTAGCCTTCCATTTCAAAATTGTCCTGGAGACCCAAGCGAATGATTTCTTCGTCTTCTACGATGAGTATTTTGAAGTTCATGGTTATTCTGCCTTTTTAAACTTGACGATAAATGTGGAACCCTTTCCGGGCTTGCTGATAAGCGAAATGGTTGCCTTGTGTGTTTCGGCAACGCGCTTGACCGTTGCAAGCCCAAGGCCGGAACCCTTGGTGCTACGGGTCATTTCGTCACCCACTCTATAAAAATCATTAAATATATTTTTTTGTTCAGAAGCGGCAATGCCGATACCTGTATCCGCCACCGAGAATATGACCCATTCACTATCGCTCTTGACTTCGACCTTGATATCTCCGGGGGCGTCAGTATATTTGATGGCGTTGTCAATCAGGTTCTGAACTAAACTATAAAGCGCTGTGTAGTCACCCATCACAAAAACGTTGGGCTCAAAGTGGGTGTAGAAGGTGAGACCCTTTTCAACACCGATGTCTTCGACGGCGTCAAAAACTTTCTTGGCGCAAATCGAAAAATCCAGCCGTTCCCACTTGAATGCGCCTGTGCCGTGCTCCATTCGGGTGTAATTGAGAATGGCGCCGATCAGGTTTTCTAGTCTCGAAGCCTCTTTACCGATGAGCGTGGAATATTCCTGTACTTTTTCGGCTCGCTGCAGACGGCCTCGGGCCATCATTTCTGCAAACATCTTGATGGAGGTCAGCGGAGTCTTCAATTCGTGGGAAACGCTAGACAAAAAGTTCGCCTTCATCGCCAACAGCTTGCGTTCCTGGGTGATGAATCGGAACATGAAGAAGGATCCGAAAATAACGGTGATGAGGGCGAACAGCATCAAACCGTACATGAGAAACATGCGGTGTCTTGTTTCTTTATGAATATCCTGCATGTCTTTTTCGTACAAGGTAAATTCCCATTCTAGAGCTTCTGAAATATAGTGCTGGGCAATAATGGGAGCGTTTTCCGGGATTTCACCCATGATAACCTTGTCGTTGTTTTCGGTAATGGAAAAGGGAATGTTCTTGAAGGTTTGTACGACCGTCTTTAGCTTGTTTTGCAATCTGGCTTTATAGGAATCTCTGTTGATAACAGCTATGACCACCTGGTCGCCCGAAAGATAGGGGTAAGACATTTTGAACAAGGTCATTTCGTCGGTGTTCTTGTATAGAATGCCTTCTTTCGAGGATACATCATCATCTAGAATTTCTTGGAACAGGTCGCGGTTATAGTACAAAATGTCCATATAGCCGAGCTGACGGTTGAAGTTTTCGCGCAGGTTCCAAAAGGCTTCGCGTTTTTCTTGGGAAAGGCTTTCGAAAGAAAGAATCTGTGTAAATGCAGATTCGAAGAAGTATCTGGACGAAGAGATGTCGTCGATGTTCTGCTTTTCGAGGAATTGCGCCAGCACCGAAAGACAATAGTCCTGTGCCTCCTGGTGTTTTCTCTGGCTTACCAAGATCTCGAAATGCAGCAGGTTCACGGCGTAAGTCAAGTCGGCATGTAGATAACCCTGCTGGTGAGGGTTGTTCTCGAGAATGGCTAGCAAGTGCAATGCTTCGTCGTATTGCTTTCTTTTGTAGTAAAAGCGAATCAGCCCAAGAATGTTCTGAACCTGTTCGTCCTTGGATTCAAAGAAAAAACTTGCTGGTCTAAGGCTGCGGGCTCGTTGTTCCAAGTATATCTTTTGCGAAATACTGTCTTTGAGTCCTCTGGTTTCTTCTTGATAGAGCCTTTTGTCTAGTGCAGTCGGGACGCTGTTCGAAAAGTTCGAAGAGTTGAAAAATTTCTTGGAAGAAAGATCCGGGTATATCAGGTTCCTGTTGTTGAACAGGAATATGGCGTCAATCCCTTCTACCGATTTGAATTCGGCGGCATGTCCGAAGTCAAGCAACCCTTGGGGCTGCTCGTACAGAAACAGGGATGCAGCCTTGGTTTCTTGATAAATTTTGGCCTGTTCTTTTTCTATCGCGTCTTCAACTTCGTTCTGAAATGCGTTCAGGTTTTCGTCAAAGTTCTTTTGCGACAGGTAAATTTCGTTCTGGATATTCCTGAAACTCAGGACCGACAGAATTGCTGTCGGGAGGACAATTCCTCCCGCAAACAAAAGGACGAATAGCAGATTATTACGTGAAACCTGCATTGCCAGTCCTTACGGAATTTGGGGACTTAAAGCGGTTGTCTTATTGGACAATTTTTGCACGGTGGGTCACCGATACCCTGTGTCCAACTTCGATTCGTCTGCTGTTGGAATAGATTTCGCGAATCAGGATGCTGGATTCGTTTTCAGCAGCTCTTGCGATGATGCCGCGGCCAATTAAACGAGGCGGAAGCGATTCGTCAGTCTTGTCTTCTTCCCAAACGGCAATGGCGTCGCCAGTATTATAACCTTGCTTAACGCCCTTGTCGATAAGCACATAGGAAAATGCGCCGATAATCAGCATGGGGTCCATGGAATAACGGATCATGGCTAACGAATCCATCTTGGCTTCTTTAACCTTGGAATATCCTGATACGTTCAAGGTCTTGAGAGGCTGCTTTAAGCGGGCCTTGGACTGGTTGATCTTGATTTCGCGGAAGGAGGTCACAATCTTTGCACGAGAAAGCGTGTCGCCGATGGCGGTGATTTTGGCGATGCCGGAAAGGCGGAGCAGGGCGTAGCGGTCAAAAGAGCTACCCTTTGCTGCCGGGACATCGATTGCCTTGGCGTCAATGATTTCGACGAGATCGCCTCTCTTGAGGTTGCTATCTGTCTTCTTGCCGATTCCGACAACCACTTCGGTTTCAGGCATGTGAATCAAAGGCTCCTTCTTTTCGCCAGAACGGATAGAAATAAAGCGCTTGTCCTTTTTCAAGGAATCGAGAGTGTAAATTTCCGGGGCGTGTAACTGGTAGTAACCGTTGAAAATCTTAGGTGCCGGACGCTGCTTGTAGTAGTATTCGTCGTTGGCCTTGGCTTTCTTGATGCCCTTCTTGTCCTTGTCGCGCAGGTTGCCGAGCATTCCTTCAAAATCGGAATTGCGTTCGTCGCCGTTGTCGCAACCAGCGTTAGCGACGGTAAGACCCTTACCCTTGGGGAGAGCGGAGTCCGAAATGCTTGCGTTGCAGGGGAATTTGTTCTTCTTTTCGACTTGTAGAACGTTCCCTTCGCGAATCGAATCGCCCAGGTAAATGGAGTCGCCCGGATAAATCCAGTGCGGGTCCTCGATGTGGCGGTTGTTTTCCCAAAGGTCCGGCCAGGCAAATGGGTCTTTGAGGAATTCGTCACTCAAATCCCAAAGGGTATCACCTTCTTTAACGATGTAGGCAGACGCCAACAAGGCAGAAAGTCCCAGACAGATGGATGCACATTTCAAAAGTCGCATAATAATCCCTTACAGGCTGTTATACCAATAATTTAACCTTTTCTTTGCTTAAAGGTAGGGGCATTTTGGCTAAAATGTGGAATTTCTTGCGTTTTTCGGCCAAAAACGCGTTCTTGCGGGCGTTGGATGGTTCTAGAACGCTGCTTCTGGGCCGGATTCTGGCCTAAAATTCCGGCGCGATCCGGAACAAACAAGAAGAGCAATTCGAATTTTCCGGAGCCCGGTTCCAGATAAAGCGGAATGTTCTTGCGGAGCATGTAGCCTTCGTTGCGGAATTGCTTGATCGTGCGAGAGGCAATTTCAAGATTCGAAGTCTGCAAAAGAATACGCTCGGGTCTGGAGAAGGCGGCCGCTTGCACTACGCCTTGGGCCAGAGGTTCATCGCCGGGCAGGTTAAAGTAGAATGTCCAGCGGCCTTCATTTTCTTCTTTCCCGAAGAACTTACCGAAGAATTCCTGTTCCACATGGGAACGGATAAATTTCATATTTTCGCTCACGGCGTTGCGTGCGTTCAGGCGCGAGGACATCATGGCGTATTCGCGGCAATCCATGGATACTACTCGCTTGAACTGGTTTGCAAGGGAGGCCGAAACAAAAGAGGAGCCGGAGTAGAATTCAAAGAAGGAATCTTCGGCGTTGGGATGAATGGCGTTCTGGATGCGAAGGGGAAGGCCAATCCAGGGATCGCGAATGCGGGGAGCCCAGTCCAATACATGCATGCTGATACCGGTATCGGCAATCGGCATGAAGTCCCTACCGAAGGCACTCTTGGCTTCGACTTTCACAGGGGTTGTTCCTGCAGGGTCGAATACGATGTCCGGCATGCACTGTATATGGTGGCAGCTGATTATTTCGGGACAGTTTCTTTGTACAAAGTCAACGAAGGTCTTGTAGCCGTGTGCTGAAAAACGACCCTTCAGGTTTACTTGAACCAGCATGGCGTAGCGTCCGTCGCCGACGGCGCGGAACCAAATTTGGCGAAGAGCCTTTTTGAAAATATGCAAATGCTCTTTCTTGATTTGCTCAAAAACGCGGGTCACCAGTTCGGGGGTGTCCATGTCACGCGCGGGGGTTTCAACGGAAAGCTTTTCTTGTTCGCCGCGATAAGTCTTGATGATGCGCCAGTCTGAATGTTCCGGGTGCGCTTCTGCGGTGTACCAGGCTTGGAACTTGCCGGGAATACGCTCGTTTTCTGCCCATGCGGCAAGTTGCTGTTTGATGTCCTCAAAAGTCAGCGCTGCTTTACGTACCGGCTTTTCTGCTTTCGGGGCTTCCGTCTGTTCTTTGCCTCGACGCATGGAATTTCCGCGTGCGCGATTGTTTGTACTTCTCAAATTGTTCTTCATTCTCAAATTTTCATTTTTCATCACACATTACTCATTACTAATCACTAACTACTGTCTACTACACCAGGAATCTCGGGTAAATCCAGGAACATTCGCGGGCGAGCATCTTCGGGAATTCGCGGAAGGTTCCGTTAATCTGGTAAAGGTTCAGGCTGCCTTCTACCGGCGAAAGCTTGATGAGCGAGTCCGCGCGGGCTTCGAGGTAGGGGTATTCGTCAATGTTGCAAGACGATACGACTGCGCAACCGGTAAGGGCGATAATGGTGTCTACCATCTGCATCAGAATCTGGTGGGGCGCACCGTTCAGTCTCGTGGACTTCGGGTTATGCAACACTGCAGAAATCGGGTCGATTACCACGACGCGGTAATCGTGGTTTTCAAGCCGCTTGGCTCCCTGGATACGCTTGGCAATCAGCTGCGCCGTTTCGATAGGCGAAAGAGCCGTACCGCGCAGGTTCAGGAAGCCGAACTTCGGGGTGCTGGCGTTCAGGTTGCGTTTTCCGCCTAACAGGTAGAGACGGTTCAAGAACACGGACTTGGTCAGTTCGAAGTTGATGAACAGTACGTCGCTGGAAGAAGTGGCGTTGCCGAACCAGTCTTCGCCATAGCAAATAGAAAGGCCTAAGTCCATGAGTGCAAGAGACTTGCCGCTTTTCGGAGGTGCCGTGAACAAGAAGAATTCGCCGGCACGGAGCATGTTTTCGACAATGGTCTGGTCTTTCTTGGGCGCTTCTTCGGTATCACTGGCAAGTTCAATGAGGGGCTTTCCGTCCAGGGAGTATTCCACCCATTCCTGCCATTCCTTGAAGTTCTTGGCACCCTGTTCGAGGCCAATCAAGTACTGCTGTTTGCCGCCGCGGAGCACGCCCGGCATACGCACCATCATGTGCGGGTTGCTGTTACTCGGGTCAACCTTGAAACCTTGGGAATCAAGAGTCTTGAAAAGGAAGTCGACGCGCTCGTTGTATTCTTCTTCGTCGTTGGCAAAAATCTTGATCCACGCCTGCACGGAGTTCGCACCCGTATTCACGAGGGCGGCGCAGGGGAGGTTCAAGGCCTTGAAGTAGGCGAGCTGCTTTGCCAAGGACATCTTGGGATTGTCTACGACCACATAGCGGTAACGCCACGATTCGTCGGTGGCATCTTCGCCGCCCTTGACGGCGTTGATGCAAAGAAGAGCGCCTTCGGGACTGTCGAGGCTCTTCATGATTTTCTTGATAGAGTCGTCTTGCCCGATGATGTTTGAAACCAGTTCTTCGGTAGAATCCGGTGTGTTCGACACCTTGAAGGAAATCGTTTCGTCAGGGTCAAAAGTTGCTTCGAGGAGCTTGGCTAAATCTTTACGCCAGTCGGCGGCGGGCCATGGAATCGAGAGGGCTTCAGGATCAATCTTGAAGTTCTGCAGCAATTCGAGGGACTGGGTGTCGAGTCCCATGGCGAGCATCTGCTCCATGGAGATCATGTTTGCCGATAGCGGGGTGATAATCGGCATTGCCACGGTTTGCGGAGTCGCCGCCGCTTGAACAGGGGCGCCTTCTGCTGCCGGTGCCGCGCTCTGTGCGGCGGGGGCGGGCTGTTCTTGGGGGCGTTCTGCAGAGCGCTTTTCGGCAGAGAACGCGCGGCGAAGGGTCTGTTCGACTTCTTCTCCGTCCATACCGTCGTCGCGGGCCTTGCCGCCCAGCTGGAAGCTCGCGTCCATGAACGTCCAGCCCTCTTCCATGGCGGCAACACCCGCCTTGTACAGTTCGGTCTTGAGTTCGTTTACGCTGCTATACTTGTTCTTTAGGAACAGGTTGATGGTCTTTTTTGCGTTTTCCATAAGCGCCTCAGATGCTTTATCATACTGAATGTAGCTTTTTAAATTAAAAATGAATAATTAAAAATGAAAAATTGTAAAAATTTCGTGATAAATATGAAAAAACACCCCAGAAATGGCTCTAGGATGTTGGAATTTAATTTGTATGAAATATTTTGCGGGCTCGTAATGTAATGTGGAATGTGAAATGAGGCATGTTTAATCTCTCATCTCACATTTCTCATTTCACATTACTTCGACGGGTTGAAACTATCCTTCAGACCAACCGTTCTATTGAAAACGAGGTGGCCAGGCTTGGAATCTTCGCTATCCAAGCAGAAGTAACCCTGGCGCATGAACTGGAAGCGGTCTTCGAGCTTGGCGTTGGCGAGGCTCGGTTCCACCTTGGCCTGCTTAATCACCATGGATTCCGGGTTTAGGTAGTCGTGCCAGTCTTCGCCTTCCGGGACCTGAGACGGGTCTTCGAGTGTGAAGAGGTTGTCAATCAGGCGCACTTCGGCATCGACTGCATGAGCGGCAGATACCCAGTGAATGGTGCCCTTGACCTTGCGGCCATCGGGAGTTTCGCCACCCTTGCTCAGCGGGTCGTAGACGCAATGAATCACCTTCACCTTGCCGTCGGCGTCCTTTTCGACGCTCTTGCAAGTCACGAAGTAAGCGCCCTTCAGACGGACTTCGCCTTCGGGTTTCAGGCGGAAGTACTTCTTCGGCGGTTCTTCCATAAAGTCGTCGGCTTCGATGTAGAGTTCACCGCTGAACGGAACCTGACGTGTACCGGCGTTCGGATCGTTCGGGTTGTTCTCGACTTCAATCATTTCGACCTTGCCGGCTTCCCAGTTGTCGATCACGAGCTTGACCGGATCAATCACGGCCATCACGCGGTTGGCGTTCTGGTTCAGTTCTTCGCGGATGCAGAAGTAGAGCAAGTTCACGTCGACCATGGAGTCGGCCTTGGAAACGCCGATACGGTCGCAGAATTCACGGATGGAACTCGGGGTAAAGCCGCGGCGGCGGTAACCGCAAACGGTCGGCATACGCGGGTCGTTCCAGCCCATCACGGCCTTCGTCTGCACCAATTCGAGGAGCTTACGCTTACTCATCATGGTGTAGGTGAGGTTCAGACGTGCAAATTCAATCTGCTGCGGACGGTTGTCGAGTCCAAGCTCGATCAGGAACCAGTCGTACAGCGGACGGTGAGCTTCAAATTCAAGCGTACAGATAGAGTGCGTAATGCCTTCGATCCAGTCGGAAAGCGGGTGCGCAAAGTCATACATCGGGTAGATGCACCACTTGTCACCGGTGCGGTGGTGGGTGCAGTGCTTAATACGGTAGATGACCGGGTCGCGCATGTTCATGTTCGGGCTGGAAAGGTCCACCTTGGCACGGAGGCACTTTTCGCCATCGGCATACTTGCCGTCGCGCATTTCGCGGAAGAGCTTCATGTTTTCTTCGACGCTGCGATCGCGGTAGGGGCTCGGACGGGAGGGCTTACCGGCATCGTTGCCACGGTATTCCTGCATTTCGTCGCGTGTCAGGTCTTCCACGTAGGCCTTGCCCATTTCAATCAATTTTTCGGCAAAGGCGTAAATCTGGTCGTAGTAGTCGCTGGCGAAGTATTCGCCGCCCTTCCATTCAAAGCCGAGCCACTTCACGTCTTCGCGGATAGAGTCCACGTATTCCACGTCTTCTTTAGTGGGGTTCGTGTCGTCGAAGCGGAGGTTCGTAACACCGCCGAAGTCCTTGTACTTGTTTGCCGTACCGAAGTTCAGGCAGATGGACTTGGCGTGTCCGATGTGAATGTAGCCATTCGGTTCCGGCGGGAAACGGGTGTGCACGTTCTTGCGCTTGCCCGTGGCGAGGTCGTTAACGATGATGTCCTGTACAAAATTCGAAGATTCAGGGATTTCCATGGTTAATCCTTTAGTTTTTAACGCCGAAAAATATAGTAAAATGGTTATTCGTCTTTAAAGAACCAGTCGCGGTCATGGCAGACAATGGTGGTGTGCGATGTCCTATTGGCAATGACAGCGATTTTATCTATATCGGTGCAGGCGGGCCCTTTTTCAAGTTTTGAAAAAAGTTCCAGGTCTTCGTAGTCGACCCAGTGTTCGTTTTTACAGATGTAACCGACTTTCTCTTTATTCAAGTATACAACGACTCCCTCTAAAGCGGCCTTGCAGGAGTATTGCGAGGTCTTGGGGGTGTCTTTGGTATCTTGAATGGAATCTGTCGAGGCGTCGGTAGAGCCTTTTCCGCCGCAGGCGGCGAGTAAAAAGGCTACAGGAAGAATGCGGAATAAAAATTTCATGAATGATTTTGCGTCTTGGCGATGCGATTTATTTTCTCATGCTTCTGCCAAAACCGCCGCGGCTATTGCCGCTGTGCCCGTTGCCGCGGTTGCTGTTTGCGTTACTGCGGTCGCTGCTGCGGGAGGTTGAAACATTTCCGGAACTTTGCCTACGGTTTTGGTTGGAATTGTCGTCCTGCCAGTAATACTCGTTAGCGGAGCGGGAGTTCATTGGCCGCGATGTCGTAGCGGTGGACTGGGCAGGTACGTAAGTCCGTGTTGCCGGGGCAGAGTGATGGTTCATGGGAACCTTGGCCGGCTTGCTGGGAGGAACTGCATAACGGTCATTCCTGGGCGGAGCCGGGTTGCGCGGCCTTGGGGGTGGAGGGTTATGGTAGTGGGCCGGATGGTGCGGGCGAGGCCTGTTGTGGTACCAGCGGTAATCGTGGACGTAAATCAGGTGCGTGTCCCATTCAAAGCGGCTGGAACCCCATCCCCAGTAATTATAATAACCGCCGACCCAGACTCCTGTGCGGTAGCGAAGTCCCGGGTAGCCGTTGGAGTAAACGTAGTAGACCACATGAGGGTTATACACGGGAACGTACACGTATTCCTTTTGTACGGGCTCGATGATAATCGTCTTTTCTTTGATGACCTTGACTTGCTCGTTAGTTTGTAAGTGCCCGTGATTGTAGGCTGCATTTCTCATGCGTTGCACGGCGTCCATCACGTCTTCTTTTTGAGTCGAGACGGCGTCTCCCAACTGATCAGTCCATACTTGGTATTTTGCCATGGTGGCAAGTACGGTGGGGAAGGGAATCAATGCCTGAACGCTTTCGTCATAGGGGAGGTCTTCAAGCTTGATTCGGTCGGCCAGTTCCTTGCCTTTAAGGTTTTTGTTCTGGTTGGCCCAGTCGGCAGCACCTGGAATTTCGTCTCCATGAACGGAGGCGGCGAGTACCTGCACCAGGAGCGGATCAGGGTAGAGGGCTATGGTCGAAACGAGAGTGTCGAGTTCAGCAGGGGTGAATTTATCGCTTGCGTGAGTTGTCGAAGGCAAGCAAAAAATAAAAGCGAGCAAAATCCACAGCCAAGCGTGCCTGGCTGTGATGGGAAACGCAAAATGATTTCGAGACTTTGAATCGGTAAACATGGTTACCTCCTGTAGCCTAAAGTTACCAATATTATACAAAAATTCAATGCCAATTAGATGCTAAAAAATCGCTTTTGGTTGCAGACCAGCCCTTTTTCGGGAATAAAATTCCCATGTTGTGATTTGTCCATTATGGACGGTTTTATTTTTACACACTTCTTAAACGAAAACCTGGTTTTGGCTTTGATTGCGAAAGTTGCGAAAAATGCCTGAAATTGGCGGATAGCAGGCGTGATTTTATTGAAATTTGCATGTTTTTTGCGTTTTTTTGATGTTGTTGTGAAACACAACACATTAACTAAAATTAACATTAATTTTTACACACTTTAATCTATTTTATTTATAGCTAGATTGGAGGCATGTATGGGCCATTGGGCTAAAATTGTATCTACATCGGCGCTATTTGCGTCATTTACATTTGCGCAGACTTATGATTTGCCAATCGTGTTCATTGACACTAAAAGCAAGTGTCTAGACCAGAATGTCACCGAAAAAATACCCGCCACGATGAGCGTGCTGGACGCAGCAACGAATAACGTTGCCGATAGCGCCAAGGGTACGCACTACGATATCGGTATCAAGGTTCGTGGCCAGTCCTCGGCCAAGTTCCCCAAGCCCGGTTACAGTGTAGAAGTCCGCGACGAAAAAGGCGAAGGCATGGACGTGAGCATGTTTGGACTTCCTCCTGGTGACGACTGGGTGTTCCACGGCCCGTATGTAGACAAGAGCCTGATGCGCAATGCACTGGCCCATTGGCTCTTTAGGCAGGCTGGGCATTATAGCCCCCGTAGCAGGCATTTTGACTTGTACATTAACGGCGTTTATCGCGGTGTGTACGTGCTTCTCGAAAAGATCAAACGCGGCAAGTATCGTGTAAACGTGAGCAAGCTTAAAGAAACCGATGTGGCAGGTGACAGCGTTACCGGCGGTTACATTTGGGCGTTCGACAAGACGGGTACTAATACGGGTGGCATGGGTAATGAAGACATCAACAAGGAAGGCTTTAAGACTGCCGACGGCCTAAATGTCATCATGCACTATCCCAAAAAAGAGAACCTCCAGCAGCAACAACAGGCTTACCTGAAAAAGTACCTGGAAGATCTCGAGAACCTGTTCAAGAACGGCAAGAACGGTAGCGGATATGAAAACTATGTGGACATGACCTCGGCACTCGACTACGTGCTCCACGAAGAAGTGACCAATAACTCCGACTCCTACTGGTGCAGTTTCTTCTTGCACAAACCCAAGGATAGCAAGGGCGGCAAGGTGACGCTTGGCCCGGCTTGGGACTTTAACCTCGCCATGAGCAACGGAAGTCAGCCCGAGAATGGCGGCAACAACAACGGCGGCAACTGGAACATGTGGGGCGGTGGCGGCGGCGGAATGGGAAGTTCCGGCACTACCGGCTGGCAAATCGAAAGTAGCATGAAAACCGGCATGAGCGGGCTCAAGATTCCCAACTGGCTGCTTGGCATGTGGAAAGACAGCCATTACCAGAGCGAACTCAAGAAGCGCTGGGCGGAACTCCGCAGCGGCGTATGGCACACCAAGACGATGGACGTGTATCTCGACTCCATGAAGACGTACCTGACCAAGGCTGCCGATAGAAACTTCAAGCGCTGGCCGAACCTAGGTAAATCGAGCGGACAGGGAGATGCCGACCCGGAACCGATGAAATACTGCAGCCAGGGCGGTGGGCAGCAAGGCATGTGGAGCATGAATATGCCCATGGGCGGCTATAATGCCGACACCTGGGACGGCGAGTTTGAGCATCTTCGCAAAAAAATGAAGGAACGCATGAAGTGGATGGACCAGCAGCTCGGATTTACCGAACCGGCTAATCCGATTGTAACGGAACCCGTGATTCATGATCCGGACTGGCAGAATGACGAAAAAAACAAGACAGACCCCCCTCCGATGAATGTCGGTTTGGATGATTTCAGCAGACTTTCTCCGACGAACTTCTTTACAGTAAACGGCGAATCTCTTGAAATCCAGACAAGCCTGGGTGGTACATTTGCCTTGATTGACTTGAACGGTACTGTTCTCTACAAGACTCGAATCAATAAGGGCCTTACGACTATGAGAATTCCGGCCAAGGCGATGAACAAGCACTGGATTGCAACGCTCAACGGGAAAATGCTTGGTCGGTAAAACGTGAAAACATAAAAACAAAAATCCGGGTTCACATCATGATGAACCCGGATTTTTTTGTTTCAAAAAAGATTAAAGATAATGCTTGACCTTGTTGATGGGGTTAAGGTTTTCTTTCGGGGGTTTCGGTACGTAGATTTTGACGGCGTACACGTAATGCTCGGTCTCGACCAAGATGTCGCCTTCTTGCATGTCTTCGTTGATGTCAATTTCGATTTCGACTCCGTCGCGGGCGATGCGGCGGATAGAGTGTTCCTTGAGTTCGTGTTCCTCGAATAGAACGTCGACGACTTTCTTGTAGGTGCCGTGATGAATGGTACCTAGAATGCTGTTGCAAATCATTTTATTTTCCCGCGTTAAACCGCATCCATGGAGTCGACCTGGTTAACGATTTCAGTGACGGTCGCAATATAGCTATTTATGCTCTCGATGAAAGCCTTTTCGTTGCGGCTGCTGAGCGGAGCCTTGAGTGCGGGGTAGGCGTTAAAGATCTGCTGGTGATTTTCGGGGTAGATTTTGTGAATCAGGTAGTAAACCCCGTACATAATCGGGAGCAGCGTCGCGTTGGCGCGGGCAAAAAAGCCGAGCGGATTGCGTTCCTGCTGCAAGTAAATGTAGGCTTCGCGTAGGTGAATGAGCAGGCCGCGGAGTTCGCGTTCGCATTCTAGACGCAGGCATTCTGCATTCGGTTCGTAATTCGGCAGTGGCTTTGCGCCGGCGAGAGCGACGTTCCTGTTGGCGATATGCAAGAATTCCAGCGGAAAAACATCTTCGGAGGTCTGGATTTCTTTAAGGGTGAAGAAATAGCGGAATTCGATGTTTTCTTTCTTGGCTTCGCGTAAAAGGTCTTGCAGGGGTTTGATGCTTGCGGTAGAATTGTCTCGCAAGATAAAGCTTACGGTCCAGGGGTTTTCCAGGGCGTTGAATCCTTCGACCAGGCAGTCTCCGTGGATGAAAGCCGAAATCAGGTTGTCGCCCAAGGCTTGCTGTAGCATGCCGGGCCAGTTGGACCTTTGAAGTTCTACGATGCTTAGGTTCTTTTTCATAATCGCCTCACCACGAATTCCTGTTTCCGAAACTGTTACGACTCATGCCGCCTCCGAAGCTCCCGCCGAGACCTCCGCCGAATCCGCCACCGAATCCTCTGGGGCTGCTTCCGAATCCGCCGGCAAAGCCGGTTTCGGGTTCATCCTTTTTGCGGTTCTTGATCGCTCCGCCAAAAAGGAACCAGAAGATTCCGTTGCCGCGGCCGCCGCTGAACTTGGCCATCAGGAGTAAAAACGATACGAAGAGAATGAACAAAATCATAAGCGAAGAAGTGCTGTTCTCGCTGATTTTGTAAGGAGTCTCGTCGATCTCAAGCTTGATGCCTTTTGCCTTTGCACCCATTTGGGCGATGGCATAAGAAAGGGAAAGAATTCCTTCGCCATAATTGTATTCACGAAAGGCGGGGAGCAGAGTCTTCTTTTGAATTTTGGCAAGAGCCTTTTCGCTAAAATACTTTTCTGCGCCGGGAGTGACGACGATGTTTTTCCAGCGCTGTTTCTGTGATACAAAGATCATGACGCCTTCGCCGTTTTCTTTACCGAGTTGCCATGCGTCGGCTGTACCTTGGGCGTACTTGTCCCCTTTTTCAAACTGGTTGGCGTGTCCAATGTCATCGACTATGACGCAGGTGAGTTCGATACCTGTTTTTTGGTAGAGTTTGTCTGCTAAGTCGTCGAAAAGTTGGGTTTCAGATGCATTTAACAGATGATTGTCGTCGTAAATCTGACTTTCACTGGGCTTCTGGGGGAATCTTTGGTCTTCGATAGATGCTTCTGCCATTGCCCCGAGTGTAAGACTCAGGCAAAGGAGTGTAATACGTATGGAAAATCGCCTTAAAGGAAACATCACTTTGAAAATATAAAGTTTATTTCCAAAAAGGTGAGCGTGAACTTAATTTTTCATATGATTATTGGCAATAAAGTTTATATGTATCTTACGAAATGGAATATTCTTGCTTGGAATACGATTTTTTTTCTTTGATGGGTGTTCTATCCAAAAAAAACTCTATATATTTAGGAGTGGGTTACGAATAGAACAATAGGATTGGATGATTATGAACGAGAAATGGACATGGCTTCCGGATTTTGCCTCGAATATGGGGATATGGGAAGATGATCTGATCGGCATTGCGCCTGATGCAGACCATGTTTTTGTAGCGTACGAAAACATGGTGTCTGTTCTTGATAATATTTACGAATTGCCTGAAATTGCCGAGGCGTCTACCGTTGTCGGATGGGGCTTCGGGGCGTTTGTACTTTTGAAAAATGCAAAGAATCGCCCTAAGAACCAGAAATGGATTCTGCTTTCGCCCTATGCGGATTATTGCTCTGAACACAGTGAGTGGAATGCCGAGAATTTGTCGTTTATTGCTCACCAGACAAAGACTGCCGTAGATGCGACATTAAATGCCTTCTATGAACTGATTGAAAATGAATTTGGTGAATGGCAAGACGATTGGATGAAATCGGCAAAGGCAATCAACCCTGAGGCCTTGTTTAAGGGTCTCTCGTATATTGCGAAAAACCGAATCGATGCGCCGGTTCCCATTACTGCTGAAACCCAGGTGCTTTATGGCCGAATGGACGGTGCTGTGCCGCCTGCCATGACGCTGGAACTCAAGGAGCTTTTGCCTGGGGTCGAATTCAAGGAGCGCCCCAAGGCGGGGCACTGGCCCCCGATGCTTTTGTTCTAGCTGGCCTTGCGCTTAAAGGCGCTCAATAGGGCGGTTAGCAGGTAAACGGCGAAGAACAAAAGCAAGAAAATTTCAACCGTATCGCCAATGTGGCTGTAAAGGGTGTCGCGAGTCTTGAGCGGCATCTTTCTCTGTACAACGCGGTCGGTGAAAATTTCGGTGTTCTTGTCGAAGTGACCGTACTGGTCGATGAATGCGGAAACGCCACTGTTGGCGAGGCGTGCCACCGGCATGCCGTTTTCGATGGCGCGGTAGCGGATCAAGTTCAGGTGCTGGTAAGGGGCAGTGCTCCGGCCGAACCAGCCGTCGTTAGTGATGTTGACCATGAGGCGGGAGCCTTCGCGGATGGCTTCGCGCACCAAGTCGCCAAAGATGGCGTCGTAGCAAATGTAGGGAGTCCACAGGAACGGCTGGTAGACGGGAGTTTCCTTGCCGGCTACAAAGTCACCTTCGCCCAGGTCGACGTAATTCAGGATGGGGAAGACTTCGTCGAAGGGGATGCGTTCGCTGAAGGGTACCAGGTGCTTTTTGATGTAGCGTTCCGGGAATCTGGAATTTCCTGGCGTAAACAGGAAGGAGGCGTTGTAGATGTCGAACTTGCGGATGCTTCCGCGGGGGTTGCGGCGGTAATCGAGAGCGCCTACTAAAAGTTGAGCTTTTTTCTGGTTGGCGACGCCGTGAAGTCTTTCGATGACGCCGGGCTGTCTGCGGATATGATCGGGAATGGCTGTTTCGGCGAGCACGATCAAGTCGGCGTGTTCTTGGATGCTGTCGTTTACCATGCCAACGGTTTTATTGACAATGGAATCGAAACGGTCCTTGCTCCACTTGGCGCCTTGTTCAATGCTGGGCTGCACCAGGGCAATGGAGGGATTGCCTTCGGCGTCTGCGTTGTAGAAGGGCTGCGCTTCGGTTTTAGACAGGACAATGCTTCCTTGAATGAGCAACAGCGCGAAAATCGCTACGGGAACTGCTAAAACGGGAATGGCCTTTTTGATGTCTTGAACCTTGCAGAGCGTTTGAGCTACAGCTTGGTTGGAAGCGACCACTAGAATCGTATAGCCGAAGATTCCGATATAGGGGAGCATCTGCAAAAGTTCAAGGCTGTTCCCGAAAACGTAGCCCAGGTGGCTCCACGGGAAGGCGAAGTCGCCGTAGGTGCGGGTCATTTCGAGACCTGCATAGAACACGGGGAAAAGAACCAGCAGAATGGGGCGGAGCTTTGCGGGAGCGTCTTTTGCCAGGGTGTAGATGAATCCGGCCAAGGTGTTGTAGGCGCTGAAGAAGGCAATAAGCAGGAACAAACCGAAGAGAATCAGTCCTGACGGAGCTGTCTCTACATGCATCACGTTATAAATCCAGTAGTAGTTGATGGTGTTGTAGAGCATGCCGGACCAGAAGGTGGCAAACAGGGCCTGCCCGCGATTGAATCGATTTAAGACGATGAACCACGGTACTAGAATCAAGAGCGCTGCAGGGCCCAAAGGCATGGGTGGGTAGGCTAACGCGAATAGTCCCCATGCGAAACAAGAAAGAATCAGTGCGGTTCGGGATTCTTTCGCCTTGATGTGCTTGAAGTTCCAGCGGGCGAAAAGGATAATCCAGAAAAGGCCGATGGGGCATGATGTAAGGATAATCTGGATGAGACCGGCGTGCCCCACATTGTTCTTGTCGCCCAAGTTGTAGTCGAGAGCCAAAAACAGGAAGGAAAGTAAGGCGAATACGTATAGGGTGGGCTTAAAATTCTTGCGGATGTTCTTGAAGAATATAAAGGGTAGAGAAACAAATAAAGGTAAATATTGTGCCCCGTGATTGTAAAGCCCTGGCGAATCGGGTCGAAAGGCGAAGGCTACTATTTCAGCAACTAAAACAAGTGCAACAAAAATCCAATAAATTTTCGGAAAAGCTTTAAGTCGAGTCTTGATTCTATTTAACATAATCTTCATCCCGCATCCCACATTATACATTCCACATCTATCTACAGGCCGCTTTTATCTTGGGGGTTGAATATCAGTACGAATTCGCCTTTAGGTGGGTGAACCTTGAAATGGACCGAAATTTCGGAGGGCGTACCGATGAGGTGTTCTTCGAATTTCTTGGTGAGCTCGCGCATCAAGGCAATCTTGATTTCTCCAAAGACCTGGCCGATTTCTTCGACAAACTTGTCGATGTTGTGGGGGCTGGCGTAAAAAATCTGGGTAGCTTCTTCGTCTTTCAGCTTTTCGAGTAGATGAATGCGCTGCGCACTTTTTTTAGGAGAAAAATACTGGAAAGTAAAATGATCCGTCGGCATGCCGCTTGAAACGAGAGCGGTAATCATGGCGCAGGGGCCGGGGATGGCTCGCACGTCAATGCCCTCGCGAACGCACTGCCGAACTAGGTTGAATGCGGGGTCTGCCACACCGGGGGTTCCTGCATCGCTTACCAGCGCGATATCGCCTTCGTTCTTCAGGTATTCAACGTATTTGGGCGTCACTTTTTCTTTGTTGAAATCGTGATAGGCTTCCATGGGCGTATTGATGCCGAAATTATCGAACAGCACGCGAGTGTGGCGTGTGTCTTCGGCAAGCACCAGCGGGACTTCCTTTAAGATCCGCACGGCGCGGTAGGTAATGTCTTCCATATTCCCGATGGGGGTCGCGACGATATAAAGAGTGTGCATATCAGTAGTCTTGCGCTAGGTTTAAGTCGGTGCTGCGACCGAGACGGGTTTCGAATTTAAGACGTTCCAAAAGCTTGCGGTGCATTTCTTGAGAGGCGTCGTTAACCAGATCGGCGCGCATGCGTCCGTACCAGAATGCTTTTACGTGTTCGCTTTCTTGGAATTCGACTTTGAAGGTCAACGATCCATGGCAGAAAATTCTGGCATCCATGTGGTAGTGCCAGGTTTCGCTTACAGGAAGAGCAGGCCAAAAGGGAATGACTGTGGCGCCGATGTTCCAGGAACTGGGTTCGTTGTCTGGGGTGACGTTTACGTCAATGTGGGCGACCCCTCGGCAACTTTCCATGGGGTAGCTGACGGTGTCGACGGCGAGCGAGTAAGCTCTTTGCAGGTTCGTGTCCAGGTACGCTGTGGTTCCTGCATAAGAAATGGTAATCGGCTCGAAAAAGGGAATTGTTTTCGGGTATTCTTGCAGGTCGTATTTGGTGAGGCTGACAGAGCAACCCGTGAAAAGTTCGCCACAAATGGTGGTAATTGCCGCAAGGACCGCAAATTTTGCATGAATCCATCTCATCATCACAAAATATAACAAACTCGTGCAATGTGTAATTTCCTCATAGAGGATAACTCTACTAAGATGCTAAAGCACTAAGTATCGTTTAACCCATCTCACTTCTCGCATTCCTCATTTATCACAGTTTTCTATATTCTTTCTCGATGTCTTTGCCTGCTTATTTTATATCGGATGCGCACCTTGGGGTAACCCCGCCGGGGGCTGTTCCGGGTCGTGAACAAGCTCTTGTCCGTTTTATGGAATCTATCAAGGGGCAATCTTCGCATTTGGTGGTTGTTGGTGATTTGTTCGAATTTTGGTACGAATACAACGATTACGTGTGCCGGAATCATTTTGACCTGTTTTTTGCCATGCGGGAACTGGTAAAATCCGGTTGCGAAGTGCATTTGTTGCAGGGCAATCACGATTTTGCGTACGGGAATTTCTTCCCGGAATCACTGGGTGTCCAAACCCATAAGGAACTGGTGCTTGAAATTCAGGGTGAAAAAGTCTATTTCCGCCATGGCGATGGCGTCGCAAAATCTGACTTCGGTTACCGGTTGTTCCGTCGCGTACTTGATTTCCCGTTGAATCGCTTCCTTTTCCGCCAAATCCACCCGGATTGGGGTATGGCTCTTGCCCGATTTGTGGGCCGAAACAGTCGTAAAGTGGGCGAGTCCCGTGTAATTAAGATGGATGAATACCTGCAATGGGCAAACCGCATGCTCAAAAAGACTGGTTGCCGTTATTGTGTTATCGGTCATCACCATGTTTCGGGCATCTGGAATGTCGAAAATGGAACAGTCGCCTCTGCCGGTGACTGGATGAAAAAACTCACCTACCTCCAGATGGAAGCAGGTGAGCTTAAGCTTAAAGAATTTGAAATCTAGAGCTATTCGCCTGGGGCTGCGTTAGCTCGGGATTCCGTCGACTTCATCATCTTCTTGCTGGCGTTTTCGCCCCAAATCCAGGCGACGACGTCAGTATTGGCGAACTTGTCCCAAAGGGCGTCTAGCCAGCACCAATGGTGGGTTTCGCCCTTTTCGTCGGTAATAGTCCATTTCTCCGGGGTAGCGGAGAAGGTCATCTTGATCGGCTGGGGCTCACTGAAGCTACCGTATTCATTAGGGGTTGCTGCAGGAGGATCGATTTCGATGGTCCAGGATTTACCTTCGGTTCTTTTGTAAATGCCGACATTATACACTATAAGTATGATACCGACAATGATTGCTCCCTTGAAATTTTTCTTGGTCAAGAAAAAGATTAGAAGAAGAGCGAGTAAAATTGCCAAGGCACCCAAATTATAGTGGGTCGTGTAAAACAACTTAAGAATGTCGATCATGTGAGACTCCGGCTATTATTTCTTGGAACCTTTTTCGGCGGCCTTCTGCTCGGCGACTAGCGAAGCGACACTGAATGTGACTGTCTTGCCTTCGACCTTGCATTCGGTACGGAAACTCTGCTTGGGGAGTGCGAGTCCGTGAGAAGAGAAGGTGCCCATGAAAGAGGCGTTTGCGTGGCTAGCGATCGTACGCACGTTGATAAAGCCTTTGTCCTTGCTGAAGGAAAGCTTGAAGACTTTCTTTACGCGATCGTAGTCGGCAATCATGGTCTTGTTTACTTGGGTGTTCACGGCGTCTCTCGTATGACGGTCGAAAATGATGGTTCCGCGAGAGTCGATGGAGAGCATGGTCTTGTTCGCAATGGAGTTGCGGCAAGCGATCAGTTTCCACGGGCCTTTCTTCTTGGTAGAATTCTTGCTAGTGAAAATGTACTTGTTGCCGTCTTTCTCCAGTTCGTAAGGACCGGTCACGATCTTTTCGCCGATGGCGTTCAGAGCGCCCTTGAAATATAAGAACTTGGACTTTGTAGAGTTGACTCCAACAATGAAACGGAACGACGTGGTTTTTGCTTCCTTGGTGGGAGTGATAGCAACGCGCTTTCCGATGGGATCCACTTCGATGTCGGCGTAGGGTCCGATTTCGACGACTTCGCCCTTCTTAGAAGATTCCTGTTTTGCCATCTTGTCGAGTTTCATCGTCTTGATGGCTTGATCTGGAAAACGCAGAAAACCGCGAATATCCATTTTTACAATGATAGTATCCATAAACACCTCTTTTTGTTTATTTGTGGTTTTCTAGGTAAACTAATAATTTTTTCAAATACGGGCAATACCAATAAGAAAAAAACAACAAAATCTGTTCCCAAAAGGTTTTCTTTGGACAGAGAGTTTGTCCGATTTTATTGGAATAAATTGCCTTTTAAAGCTAAAAAAAGCAGTTTTTTTAGAGTTTCGCCGTTACGAATTAACAGATTTGCTTTTCCCAACTTGGAATATTCCAAGTGAGTACGAGTTTCAAATTGTTTTTTGTCACTGACTACAGTTATGTTATTTTGTGCGCTTTTTAGCTTGTCTATGGAGACTTTGAAATTAGTACGAATCAGGAATTTGGGATACAAAAATCCGTACTTCTGGTGGATCGCATCGGCGATGTCGAAGATCGGATCTATCAAGATAATTTGTTCGTTATTTGATCGATTGTTAAAAGCGGCGATCGCTCCCGTGCCGCGTCCCACAAGGGCTCGCGGCGGTTGGCCGTTTATCTGTGCGGCGCATTCTGCAATTTGGGCTGCGTCTTGTGCGAAGGTTTTTTCGTTGGGCGTTCCCTTGTTTTGAGCGGAACCTCGATAGTTGAATGTGACGACGCTCACATTTGGAAACGTTTCTAGCTGTGCTAAAAATTGTGCAGCGTCTTCGTCGGCTTCGGGATAGTAGAGCAAGGTGGGATCGGTGTCGTTCCCGAGGATGAATCCGTTCAAGACGGTTCCGTCTTCCAGAGTGCAAGAAATTTGTTTCGCCTTATTCTGGATTGCCTCGTTTGCTTCTTTGTGATAGATGGCTCGCGGAAAAGCGTTCCTACGTTCGGTAAGGGCGAGGTAGAAAACCATGCTTACATATATGACCGCAAGAATTCCTGCCAGGCGGAGAATGCGGAAAAGGGTGTTCTTGAGAAACGAGGCGATTTTGGAATTGAGAGTCATCGCGCGCAAATTTAGAAAAAAACGAGAAAAGGGGGCTATAAAGAAAAAGGACTTTCGCCTGGTTCCAGACGAAAGTCCAAAGGATGGGATTGGGTGTTCCTTGAATATATCTAAAAAAATCGGCAAGCGTATCACCTTTTTTTTCAAAAGTGTTCACGAATTGTTCTTTTTTGCAAGATTTACGGGAATTTACAAAACTATTTCGAAAAAAGGTGTTCCCAAAAATTCACAAAAAAAGTATATTTAGATTGATGAACGTATACGCTTACTACAACTACCGAAAGTTCCTGCAGGACTATTACGACTACCGTAAGTCCGTGCAACGGTACTTTTCATACAGGTCCTTTGCGAAGAAGGCGGGGTATTCCTCGTCGGGCTTCTATTTGGACTTGGTCCGCGGGCGCAAGTCCCTTACGCCCCAAATGTTGCCCAAGTTTATTGCGGCTTTAGGCCTTAACGAAAAGGAAGGCCGCTACTTTACGTTGATGGTGGACTTTACCCATGCCACCACGCCGGCTTCCAAGCAGGCCATCTTCGAACAGATGTCCGCCCTTTTGCCGAATGCCATCAAGTCCTTGACCAAGAGCCAGCAGGAATACTATAGTAAGTGGTATTACGTTGCCGTCCGCGAGGCTCTGTCTGTCTTGAACATCGGCCCCAAGAACATCCAGGAACTTGCCTTGTTCCTGAATCCGCGTATTACGCTCCCGCAGGCAAAGCAGGCTATCCAGCTGCTTTTGTCGATGCAGTTGATTGAACTGGATGAAAAAGGTTTTTATCGCTCGGTTAACAAGGCCATCTTTAGCGGTTCCGAAATTGCGCCCCTGTTTGTCCATCAGTTCCAAAAACAGATGATGGATTTGGGTAAAGATGCCCTGGATCATTACAGCACCGAACGCAGAAATGTATCTTGTATGACGATGAGCGTTTCTGCCGAAGGACTGGAACGCATTATCAGCAAGATTGATTTGTTCCGCAAGGAAGTAGTTGATATTGTCCGTTCGGATGAAGGTGAAACGATGGTGTGCCAGATGAATATCCAGTTTTTCCCGCTGAGCAAGGAAAAGGTGGACCTGCCGCCAGAAACCGAGGAGGAAAAATGAGCAAGAAATTCTCTTTGTTAGTTTGCCTAGCCTCTTTAGTGGTCGCCTTTTTAGGTTGTAGCAACGAAAAGGTCGCCGGTACGGTGACGGATACGGGTAACACGATTCAAGCCGACGCTCAGGTGACGGGTGTGGTCCTTCGTGTAGATGGATCGCCCGCATCGGATGCCATGGTCCGCATGGCCCGTATGGCTGTTTATGATTCTGTCTTGCATGTTCCTGAACAAATCGAAGTGGTGACGGATTCCGATGGTGTTTATGCCTTTGATTCGGCGCTGTCTGACACCTTCCAGTTGGCGGTGATTGATACGTCTGCTGTCGAAGTGTTCTACTTGCCTCGTACCACTTTGCAGGCCAAGGCCTACGACAGTATCCAACTTGCAAAGGCGGCCGTTGTTTCGAGCGTGCTTTATTTTAACGAAGTCGAAGATTCCGCCGTGTCCGTGGGTGGCCACTTTATGACCTGCCTTTCGGGTACGCCTTTCTGCGATGACGTCTTTGCGGCCGATAGCTTCTATATGATTGTTCCGGCTGGCAATTGGAACCTGGAAATCTTCCCGGGTGATTCTATGATGGTTGCCCGTATGCAGTCCCTTGGCTTTGACGATAGCCTGATTTACCGTAGTTTGAGCCTGGAACGCATTTACGAAGGTGATACGGTTAGCCCCGGTCCGATTGTTTGGAGTACGACGGCTAAGGCTGATACGCTGATCAAGGAATCTGAAAAAGAGACGAAGAATGTAGCCCGCATTTCTGGAAAGGTGCTTTGCGATGACAAACCTTGTGTTGATGTTGAAGTGATGACCATTCGCGACATTTACGGGTTTGAATTTGTAGATGGCGATTCCCTTGAATTTGTGGCACAGACCAAGACCGACAGTTCGGGACGTTGGTGGTTGCCGGTTCCCGATTCGCTGGTGGGCGATTCGCTCCGTTTTGAATTCCGCAAGTTACGTGATGGCGCAAAGACTTTGGTCGGCGTGTCCAAATATTTAAGTAAGAAAGATGTTGAAGGTTTGAAGGATACCTTGGATATTGGAAAAACGACTATTGTGGATGCGGCTTCTTTGGTGAGTACCGTGAACTTGGTGATTGACCGTGAAGATACGACCCAGTCGAATAACTGCATGGTAAATAGTGTTGTTGTTGGCGTTAAGGGTACTTCGCACTTCGTTCGCGAAATGACCTGCTATAAGATGGTGATGGATGGCCTGCCTGCCGGAAAACAACAGTTGGTGCTCTATTCCGGTGACCCCAAGGTCATGGCTAAATTGCGCCAATCCTCGGCTCCTATCCAGTTCTACGTGACATTTACGACCGTGGAATTTGATAAGGGACAGCCTTTGGATCGGCAGGGAATGACTTATACGCCGCCAAATCAAAATATTTTCAAATAACCCCTTGCCGAAGTGAATTTCTTTTACTAACTTTGGGGGCGCATTGAGCTATGGTGTAATGGTAGCACAACAGATTCTGACTCTGTTTGTCTAGGTTCGAATCCTGGTAGCTCAACGAATAACTCTTTGCTCGTACCCCTGAGCAGAGAGTTTTTTTTATAAGGTTGCGAATCACTACTATATTTATTCTATGGAATTTTTTGACTACTACGAGAAGCTTTTTGGTGACCGCTGGCCTGCCTTGCTGGAATCCCTGAAAGGGGAGGGCTGCGCGACGGAACTGCGTTTTGGCGATGGCTTGGAACCGTATTTTTTGGATGAAGCATCTGTTTTTGCGGCCAAAGCGCTGGGTGTGGAACCTGGTAACGATGTGCTGGACATGTGTGCTGCCCCGGGCGGAAAGACTCTCGTAATCGCCTCGATGCTTAAAGGTGAAGGCTCTTTGCAGAGTAACGACCGCTCGCCGGATCGACGCTTGAGGCTCCAGCGCGTGATTGAAAATTCCTTGCCCGAAAGTTGGCGTGCCGTGATCAAGGTAACGGGTTATGACGGCATGAAGTTTGGACTCCATAAAAAGGAATGCTTTGACAAAATCCTGCTGGATGCACCCTGTTCTTCGGATAGACATGTACTGAATTCGCCTGCGCATTTGGAAGTTTGGTCTGCAAAGCGCGTTAAAAGGCTTTCGGTGGAGCAGGGAGCCCTTTTAGCCTCGGCAGTGGACGCCCTTAAGCCGGGTGGAACCGTTGTCTATGGCACTTGCGCGCTGTCGCCGATGGAAAATGACGATGTGGTCAAGAAAATTTTGAAGAAGCGCCCCGCCATGCGTTTCGAAAAAATCGAGGAGCTGTTGCCCGGCGCTGACCGCACCGAATTTGGCGTGCACATTCTGCCGGACCGCTCTGGGGGGCGTGGCCCCATTTACTGCGCAAAGCTCGTGAAAGAAAAATAGAAACGGAATTTGTCTGCGATGACATGAAGCCGGTTCTTTGGAACCGGCTTTAAGCATTTGTTGACAATATTGTAAGCATTTTGTAAATTTGTAGCGAAAATTTTGAACTTGTCAAAAAAAATTAAAACTAAATAACACATACGCCTTATTACAATGAAACACAAAATATTCCTTTCGATATTCACCCTGTTGTTTGCCGCTTCGGCATTTGCAGGAACAATAGATCTTTCACAAGTAACACCGGATGAAGAAAGCATCATTCATGTTCAGGACGGAGATGTGCTAACGGGTGTGCTTGACGGTGAAAAACGGCCTTACAAAGTCTTGATTGACGATAACGCTACGGTAACGCTCAAAGATGCGACTATTAATGGTGAAAGTTATACCATGTACATGTGGGCGGGTATCACTTGCGCAGGAAACTGCAATATTGTTCTTGCAGACAATTCCGTAAATAAGGTCAGGGGCTTCTATCGCGATTATCCTGGTGTTTATGTGCCGGAGGGCCATACACTGACCATTTCGGGAACAGGTTCTCTTGATGCTAGTAGTAATGGCTATGGTGCTGGTATTGGTGGTGCCGATTATTCTTACGAAAAAAGTTGCGGAAATATCGTGATTAATGGAGGAACTATCACTGCTACGGGAGGTTATGGAGCTGCAGGTATCGGTGGTGGCTATAAGGGGAATGTTGGATATATCAAGATTAGTGGAACCAATACCAAGGTGACTGCAATCAAGGGCCAAGACGCACCATACAGTATTGGCAGTGGCGATAAAGGTTCTATGAACGGCTCCGTTCAAATTGACTATACGATTGAACAAACTACACAATTTTTTGAAACTCCTGGTATCGCAGCGAGTCCGTTTAATTACCCTGTTGCACCATATACCGTGATTTTCGATGCCAATGGCGGTGAAGGCGATATGGCGCCCCAGATGGCTCTTACCAATTTTGAACAAGCTCTTGATGCCAACCGCTTTACTCGCGAAGGGTATTCTTTTGTGGGTTGGAATACCAAGGTCGATGATAGCGGTGAATCTTATGCGGACAAAGGCTATGTGACTTATACTGAAGCGGGTGCTTCGGTAACGTTGTATGCTCGTTGGTTCAAGGGCGATGCAATTAACTTTTCTTATTTAACTGAGGACTATGTCGCTAAGAATGGAGACGTGTTGGTAGGTGTACTTGGTGGCAATCACAAGATATCGATTGAAGATGGAGCCAAGGTGACGCTTGCGGGCGTGACAATCAACGGGGTGAACGATTCCAAATATAAGTGGGCAGGTATTACCTGCGAGGGCGATTGTGAAATAGTTCTTGCCGATAATTCGAAGAACACGGTGAAGGGATTTCATGAGTGGTATCCTGGAATTTACGTGCCGAAAAATAAGACGTTGACTATTTCGGGTTCCGGGTTCCTTGACGTTAGTAGCAATGGCTCTGGAGCCGGTATCGGTGGTGGCTTTAGCCCCGATGCGGAAAAAATGGATTGCGGAAACATTACGATTCTTGACGGAATAATTAATGCTAAGGGTGGCTCTGGGGCCGGTATTGGCGGCGGTTATTATGCATATGTCGGAAATATCACAATCAGTGGAGGTACGATTACTGCTTCATCTAGGACCTCAGCCGGAATAGGCCAAGGTACTAATAGCGGTCGTTACACAGACGTGGGAGATATTACGATTAGTGGCGGCACCGTCACGGCTATTGGTGGTAACTATGGTGCTGGCATTGGTGGTGCCCAGAAGTCAATTGTGCAAAACATCACGATCAGTGGCGGCACGGTCAATGCAACTGGTGAATGGGGTGCTGGCATCGGTAGTGGTCGCGAAGGTTATGTCTACGGGAATGTTACGATTAGTGGCGGCACCGTCAATGCTACTGCTGACTATGCTGCTGCCGGTATCGGCAGTGGCTATCAAGGACGTTGTAATAAGATCACGATCAGTGGCGGTACGGTCATTGCTACAGGTGGTGAACTGGCCGCTGGTATTGGTAGTGGTCACAGCGAAAGTGGCATAACGTCGTATGCGTATGACATCATCATCACTGACGGTTTGGTCACTGCTACAGGTGGTGACTTGGGTGCCGGTATTGGCAGTGGTTATTACGGTGAAGCTACTAATATTTCAATTAGTGGCGGCATGGTCACTGCTATTGCTGGCTCGCATTCCGCAGGTGTGGGTGCAGGTTGTGAAGGAAAAGTTTTTGGTGTCACAATCAGTGGCGGAACTGTTGATGCTACAGGTGATTATCTTGGCGCTGGTGTCGGCGGTGGTAAAAAGGGGCCCATTCAAAACATTACAATCAGTGGCGGCACGGTCACTGCTACAGGGGGAGCAGGTGGTTCAGGTGTCGGCGGAGGTTTCAATGGCTCTGTCGATGAAATTACAATCAGTGGCGGTACGGTCACTGCTACAGGAGGTAGAGATGGTTCAGGTGTCGGCAGTGGTGAGGGAAGCTCTGTCAAAAATATCACAATCAGTGGTGGTACGGTCACTGCTGCTGGTACTGAAAAAGGTGCAGGTGTCGGCACTAGTTATGAAGGCATAATTTCCGGGGCTGTCATAATCGAAAACGGTAGGCTTATTGCTTTAGGAGGTAACCAGGGAGCCGGTATTGGCGCTGGTGAAGAAGGAAAGGTCGGGGAAGTCAGGATTTGGGACGGTTGGGTCACTGCTACTGGAGGAGCAAAGTATGGTGCAGGTGTCGGCTGTAGTTGGGATGCAACCGTTGATGGTATCGTAATTTTGGGCGGAACAGTTGAAGCTGAAGGTGGCCGCTATGCTGCAGGCATCGGCGGTGGTTATTATGGAGATGTTGGGGAAATTTTGATAAGCGATAACGTGGATCATATTGCTGTGACAAAGGGTTCGAGTGAATACTCTATTGGCAAAGGAGATGGGGGAAAACGTGGAAAAATAGCCATCGGTGGAACGGAATATAAAGACATTGAAGATGAACTCTTCATCTATCCGGCGGATGTAACGCAATACGGTGCGGTGCAGATTCGTAACTACAATTCTGGCACTCGCGCCGTCATCGACGGCATGTACGATGAATTGGATACGGTAGACATTCCGAAAGATACTACAGTTACGTCGGTTGTGTATAAGCGCAAATTTACGACAGGAGAAAAAGCCTACTCGACGATTGTGTTTCCGTTCGAAGTCCACATGTCTAGAACGTACGGCGTGAAGATGGTGCTGGGCTTTAACGGCCTTGAGGATGTCACGAAGAATGGCGTAACCAAGAAGGCTGTGACAATGAAGGTGGTCTGGGCCGATACGACTAAGGCTGATGTGACGCTTGCGGCGAATACTCCTTACATGGTTTTAATGAAAGGGGAAAAGTTTGAGGTTGACGGCTCGGCGACTCTGAAAGCGACCAAGGATTCCATTGTCCGCGTGGGCGACTGGGAATTCCGCGGAACTCGCCATCGTATTGTATGGGACGCTGACCATGAAGACCTTGGCAATGTTTACGGATTCTCTGCCGAAAAGACCGCTACCACGGATGTGGGCAAGTTCGTGAAGGCCGCGGCCGGTGCGTGGATCCGCCCGATGCGTGCGTACATGATTTATGCCCCGGAAACATCTCCGGAAAATGTTCCGGGAAACGGCCGCCCTGCAATGTCGAGCATTGCTCCGGCAGACTTGCCCGAAGAGTTGGATGTCGTAATCAAGGGTGACGATGAAGAACATACGACAGTGATTGGCCGCATCAATACCCGTACGGGCGAGTTCAAGAATGTTCGCGAGGGTCGCCTGTTTGACCTCAAGGGCCGTGGCGTGAATGGCAAGCCCAAGGCAAAGGGTGTGTATTTGAAGAGGGTTAAGTAATGACTGAAAAAAATGAACAGAAAAAAGAATACCGTGCACCGGAAATGAAAGTTGTTGCTTTGGAGCCCTGCAACTGCCTGCATCAGGCCTCGCTCCAGGACTCATACGAGGTTATAATTAAGTAGTAACGAGGAGAACATGAAAAACGAACAGAAGAAGAACTATATGCAGCCGGAAATGACTGTGCTGGATTTTTCTTGCCAGGCGACAGCTCTTTTGTGCTTTAGTGGCGATGGTATCCTTTGTTCAGAAGAGGAAACTAAAACAGCGCCTGAGGGGGAATCCGTTGAATTCAACTAAAATTCAAAAGAAAAAGTACCAACCGCCTAAAATGCGACAGATTCAGCTAAAACGCCAAATGAACCTGATGTGTACAAGTAACTGCGGTGAACCTGTAGAACTTAACTAACTTAAACAATAATACCTCGAAAAGTTCTATTTCGGGGTATTTTTATATATATTTACAATATGTTTAAGCGAATCGTCTTTTCGTCTTTTTTGACGTTGGCAAGTGTTTTTTCTTTTGCTGACGTTGCTGGTGGTGAGGAACCTGCTCCGCAGGTTGAATCGTCGTCTTCGGTCGTGGCATCCTCTTCTGCGGTTGCGTTGTCCTCTTCGTCGGAAGAGGCAAGTGCTCCCGAATTTCGTGAGGTTCCCGTTCGTTATTGGATTAATGGGGATTCTGTAGAACTGGAAGCGATTTTTGTTAAAATCGAAAATGACACGGTTTACTTGAAAAAGCCTACCGAGGCCGAACTCAAGCACATTGCACATCTTACTGATCAGCAGGCGATTGCCTTGCAAGAAAGCAACGGCCAGGAAGTTGAGCAGGCTGAAGACGAAAACGAAGAAGTCGATTTGAATGCCAAACCCGCTGAAATCATTATGACGGATGCCATCAAGGATTCAATGGCAGCCCAGTCTGATACGACTAGGGCAGAGGCTGCTCCGGTAGACGATGGTGCTGACGATGACTTGGAAACGGCTCTCCAGAAAGAAGACAAACGCGTGAAAATGGAAGAAATCGCGAAGATGGAACAGGAAATCCGTGAACGCGAAATCCAGGATAGCATTGCCGCGGCCAAAAAGAATCCTTATATCAAGATTTACAGATTCTCGCTCAAGCGTCTCTATAACCTGGAAGATCAGGTGATGATCGATTTGTCTCTTTCGAACTATGTGGTTCCTTTGAAGAGAGTTGTGGAAGAAACGATTGAACTTTATCCGCCGGGAAATGCAAACCTGTTGGTAGTCTCGGAACCGGCTGCATGCTCGCTCTTTGTGAACGGAATCCCCTTGAAGCAGGTTGCTCCTGATACTATCAGGAATATCAAGCCGGGCAAGTACACCATTTCTGTGATGAAGGTCCTGAAGGATGTAGAATGGTGGGGCTCTGCCGTTGTGCGAATCAATGCCGATAGCGTGAATAAGGTGACGATTCCGGTGCTGCGTCCTTCGACGCGCTTGACGTTGAACTCGAACCCTGAAGCCGCTGAAGTCTATGTGGGCGAGGCTCCCTCGTTGAACAAGATGCCGCACTACATGACTGATATGATTGTAGATAACGTAAAGCCGCAGGTTAAGACGACTGTGTACTTTAGAAAGGTGGGTTACCGCGATACGTCCGTGACCACAGAAATCAAACCCTACATGCCGAACCTTGTGTATGTGGACATGACGCCTGTGCTGGACGATCTTGAATTTATCGAAGGCCAGAATGCCTTTAACAAGGAACGTGGCCTGAGGCGTATTGGCCGTGGACTCCTGTGGGGTTCCATTGTTCCGATTCTTGCCGGCGGTGTCATGTGGTACCTTGCTGAACGTGATTGGAGCAAGGCTGCCGACAAGAAACACGCTTACGAACGTTTGTCTGCATTCGATAGCGATGATACCCGACAGATGGTCAAGGATAACCACGAGCTGAATGACAGTGGCGATACCAAGTGTGGTGTTGCTATTGGACTTGGCGCCTTGGGTCTTGGCCTTTTGACGGCAGGTATCATTCTTGCGTTCTAGCATTAAAGGCTTGCTATGTCCTGGAAGTCCTTGCTGGTGAGTGTGCTTTGCGGGGCTTCGCTTGTATGCGCACATCCCCATGTGTTTATTGATGCCAAAGTCAAGGCCGTATTCGATAATGCGGGATTTTCGGCAATCAAGAATCATTGGGTTTACGATGAACTTTATAGTTCGGCGTTGATGTCGTCGGGTGATGCCGATGGTGACGGTAAAATTTCAGATTCCGAGAACAAGGTGTTCCTTGAAACGATTTTAGGCCCGCTTAAGGAATCCAATTACTTCAATTACGTACAGTCGGGTACCGCCTTTTTGAAGGTTCAGGGAATTTCGAATTTCAAGGCGACCTTCAAGAACAATCGTCTGGTCTTGGATTTCGAAACGAAATTCTCGGTTCCGGTGGGCTCGGACTATACGATGCTTGTCATTGCGATTGCCGACATTTCTAACTATTTCCAGGTGACTGCCGATATGGAAAATGCTGACGTCGAGGGGCCTGATTCGTTTGACATTGAATTCTTTAACGACGGTTTACAGGGACTCACGCTGTTTAGGGCGTTTCGATCGGATATTGAAGGCCTGTACTTGAGGTTCAAAAAGAAATAGCTTGAGGCGCTCTCCTGTTTTTTTTATTTTTGAAGAACAAGGAGATGATATGATGAAAAAATTTATTGCAGCATGTCTGTTTGTCGTGGCGTTTGCATCGGCTCAAGTGGTTGATGATCCCTATGCTTATACTTCGGGCGCCCAGGAAAAGGAAACGCCGGTAATGGATATCAACCATACCGAGAATGATGAGCCGATGTTTGCGGTGTCTATTCACCCTATATCCATGTTGATTTTGTCGTTGTTCGATATTCCGTCGATTTATTTGACGATTGAAGGCAACTTGGGTAGCCATATGTCCTTGATTACGCGCCCCAGTTATATCTGGGCGGAATTCTCGGATCGTGACGAAGATCTGGATATTTACTTGTTCGGCATTTCGGAGGGCTTGCGTTTTTACTTTGACGAAGGACACCGCGGCCTGTATTTGGCGGGACATTTCAATTATGCTCGTGTAGGCTTGGAATACTCGTACGATTACGACCATAGCGAGGACTATGAGGCTCATGCGAATGGTTTTGGCTTTGGTCTTTACGTCGGCCATAAGATCCGTGTGGGACACTTTACGTCGTCTTGGGATATCGGATATTGCTATATGAAATACTCTGCCTCGGGTAAGGAAAAGGACGATGTGGAAGATGTCTCTACCGTGGGTTCGGGTTACGACATAAATTACACGATAGGTTTCGCGTTCTAGGCGAAATTTGCTATTTTAATAGAAAAAACGGAGTTTTTATGCCAGCAATTCATTTGACTGCAGAAAATTTTGACTCGGTGATTTCTTCGGGCCAGCTGGTCTTTGTGGACTTCTGGGCTACTTGGTGCCGTCCGTGCATGATGATGGGCCCGATTGTCGATGAACTTGCCGACGAATACGATGGCCGTGCGGTTATCGCAAAAATCAATGTGGACGATGCCGGTGTGAGCGATATTTGCGCACGCTTTGGCATTACCAACATTCCCAACATGAAGCTCTTCAAGAACGGAGTGGAAGTGGGCAATGTGGTGGGAGCCGTTCCTAAGGCTACCGTTAAAGGCGTTATCGACCGCAACCTGTAGGCCCCATGCTGACCAAACGTTTGATTGTATGCCTTGATGTCCGTAACCGCAAGGTAACGAAGGGCGTCAAGTTTAAAGGTAATATCGATATCGGTGACCCTGTAGAAATGGGGGCGCAGTATAGCGCCGACGGTGTCGATGAATTAGTCTTTTATGATATTACCGCAAGTGCCGAAAACCGTCCTTGCGATATGGAAATGATTCGCCAGATTGCTCACCGCGTGTTTATTCCGTTTGCGGTGGGTGGCGGTATCCGTAACTTGGATGATATGCACGAAGCGCTCTTGGCCGGTGCCGAGAAGGTTAGCGTGAATAGCCTTGCCGTACTCCACCCCGAAATCATTGCTGACGGGGCGAAGGCTTTCGGCCGCCAGTGCGTGGTACTTGGCATGGATGCCAAGTTCGTGGGTGTTTCGGATAAGTTTAAAAGTGGCTACGAAGTCTATATTCGTGGCGGTCGCCAGGCGATGGGCATCGATGCCGTTGAGTGGGCCAAGAAGGCCGAGGACTTGGGTGTCGGCGAAATTTGCCTGAATGCAATCGATACCGATGGCGTTCGTAATGGCTACGAGCTGAATATTACGGATCAGGTGGCACGTGCTGTGCAGGTACCGGTGATTGCCAGCGGCGGTGCCGGAACTCCGGCCCACATTGTGGACTTGTTCCACAAGACTTCTGCCGATGCAGCTCTGGTGGCTTCTATGGTTCATTTTGGCGATTACACGGTGCCTGGAATCAAAAAAGAAATGCTTGCGGCAGGAATCCCCGTGCGCAAGAAAATGAACGGCGAGGTGTAGTTTGAATCCTTCTGTTGCAGTGAAAATTTTTGAAGCGGGCAAGAGTGCCGGTGCGGATTTTGTCGAGATTTTTGAAGAAGAAACTCGCAGTTCGATGCTTGGACTGAAGTCAAGCCAAATTGAATCTGCAACAGCTGGAACCGAATACGGCATTGGAATCCGTTTGATTTACGGGACCGAGGTGCTTTACGGCTTTACTAGCGATGACTCCGAGGAGGCTTTGGTAAAGCTGGTTCAGACGCTTGCGTTTGGCCGCATTGCCGGTCAGTCCGCCAAGTCTGTTGAATTTGCACCTCAGAAGCGCGTTGCCGATTACAATGTAGATGCTTTCAAGGATCCCCGAGTGCTGGGGCAGGCTGTTAAGCAGGACTTCTTGTTCCGCGCTGACCAGGCTGCCCGCAAGATTTCGGATAAAGTAGTGCAAGTGGGCGCTTCGGTGACGGATGCTTGCTCGACCATTACGCTCATGAACAGCGAAGGGTTGAATCTTGCGATGAATCGCGCTCGCTTGCGCGTGAACGTCACCGTGACGGTCTCTGATGGAACCGAGAGATTGACCACTCACGAGGCTCCCGGTGCACTCGGCGGCTATGAACTTTTAGCAAACTATTCGCCAGAAGCTTTGGCGACCGAAGCGACAGAACGCTTGTTGCGCATGCTTTCGGCGGGCTACATTAAGGGTGGCCAGATGCCGGTGGTGATGGGCAACGGTTTTGGTGGCGTGATATTCCATGAAGCTTGCGGACATCCGCTCGAAACGGAATCGGTCCGTCGCGGCGCAAGCCCGTTCTGCGGTAAAATTGGCGAAGCGATTGGCCAGCCCTGCTTGACTGCTATTGACGACGGTACCATGGATGGCGTGTGGGGAAGCCTCAAGTATGATGACGAAGGTTCACCTACCCAGCGCACGACCTTGATTGAAAACGGTATTTTGAAGACTTACATGAGCGACCGCGTGGGCGCCCAGGAAGTCGGAATTGCTCGCACGGGTTCAGCCCGCCGCGAAAGTTACAAGTATGCGCCGGTAAGCCGCATGCGCAATACCTTTATCGCCCCCGGTAAAGATACACTCGATTCCATGATTGCAAGTGTCGATAACGGCCTCTATGCGGCCCGCATGGCTGGCGGTTCGGTGAACCCGGCTACGGGTGAATTCAACTTTGCTGTCGATGAAGGCTACGTTATCCGTAACGGCAAGATTTGCGAACCGGTTCGCGGTGCGACCTTGATCGGAAAAGGCCATGAAATTATGCCCCGCATTAGCATGGTGGGGTCTGACTGGGAATTGGCCGCAGGTGTCTGCGGTGCAAGTTCCGGACATGTGCCTGTGACTGTGGGCCAGCCTTCTATTAAGGTGGACCAGATTCTGGTCGGTGGCCGCTAGATTTTTCCCCAGCGTCTTTTGGGATTGGGACAATGGTCCTCGTGACCATCTGGCCAGACCCATACTTCGTCCGTAAAGGGACATTTTTCGCAGGAATCGCTCATGGGGCAGTCTCCTGTCGGGTCTTCTAGGAATAACGAACCTTCGAATTTAACTTTATCGGAGCGTAGCGAACCATCTAGAAGTTCGTGACGGAGCGATTCTAGTTCTTGCTTGCTGAGTTGAAAACGTCTTTCAAGTAAATCAGAAGTGTTGGGGATGAAAACGGCCGGATTCCATTTGATTCGGTGGACGCCCACCTTTTCGGCCCAACTTAGAATCTCTTTGACATCCCGTATGTTTTCACGGTGCAAGGTGACTTGCAGGGAAATGGTGGCGCTGGAATCTAGCCTGCGTTTGCGGCATTCGATAAGTTGCACTACATTGGCGCGCCACAAGTTGCGGAGAAAACCGCCCATTTCGTAGGCTAAAGTGCTTACCTTGATGTCGCTGCATGCTTGAACCAATTCGAACATGACCGACGGGGTACCCCATTTGCCAGGGAAGGTCCCGTTGGTGGTAAGGTTCATCTTGATTCCGCTCATTTCGCAAAGGTGCAGGAGATCTTCGAATTTTGAATAAAGTAATGGTTCCCCCATGGTGGAGGGAATGACTTCTTTCAATAACGGTTTGCCGGAATCATCGCGCTCGGCGGCATATTTTTCGATAGCGGCCTTGGCGGTTTCAAAGGGCATCTCTCCTGCGTACGAAACAACGCCTTTTTGCCTCAAAAAGCATAGGGCGCAACGCAGATTGCACTTGTCAGGATTTGTGAGTAGGGTGATACGACGCACTATCTAGGCCCTATTCTCCCTGATGTATTTGATGGCTGCAAGTCCGGCCTTGGCTCCTTCGCCTACCGCAACGGAGACTTGGAGCGTTCCTCCTGTACAGTCTCCCGCAGCAAAGAGTCCGGGAAGTGTTGTCTGGAAATCCTTGTCGAGAACCAATGTGGGACCGTCAAAGCCTGCGCCGGCTTTTTTGGCGAGATCAGTTGCGCTTGCACTTCCGAGTGCTACGAATAGCCCGTCGAAGTTTTCTTCGGTGCCGTCTTCGTAGTGGACTCCCTTGAACTGGCCTTCGCCAACAAGGGACTGCAGGTGTCGATTTTCGATGCGGACGCTGGGCGGGAACGATGTGGCCAAGGCGGCTCCGTTTGTAAGGAGCGTGATGCTCTTGACGACTTGCAAAAGTTCCTGAACTTCGTGGAGGGCGTACTCGCCGCTTCCTAGGACAGCCACATTTTTCTGACGGTAGAAGAAGGCGTCGCATACGGCGCAGTAGCTTACGCCGTGGCCTTCGAGTTCTGCCATTCCGGCAACAGGATGCTTGTTGCGGGCGGCACCAGTTGCCATGATGCAAACCTTTCCGTGGTATTCGCCAATGAGGCCTTTTGCTGAAAATCCTTGGCCGTCAAACATGAGGTCGGTGATTTCGTCGTCGACAATGGTGGCGCCAAGAGCTATAGCCTGCTTGTGTCCCACTTCCAAAAGTTGCTCGCCGGTAAGGGGCTTTTCAAGGCCGTAGTAGTTCTGGATCATGTGGGCTTTTGCCAAGGCTCCGCCGTCTTTACCAACCAGTTGAACGGAGAGACCGGCTCTCAATCCGTAGAGTGCGGCTGAAATTCCTGCAGGGCCGTAGCCCAAAATCAGCATATCTGTCATAAAAGCCTCCATATCGACTTATTCTTTACAACGATAAAATACAAATTATTTATCTTATGGAATAGATCGCTTTTGAAAAAAAAGTTTAAAGGATTATGATGGAACGATTGACTCCGCGCGATATGTTTGTTGAAGCTGGTTATGGTCCCAGTTTTGCAGCTCAGCTTATACAAAATGCCTATAGCAAGTTATTTGAAGGTGACCCGATCAATGAACGAGTCTGCTTCGACGCTTCTGATGACATGAGCTATATCATCGATATCGGTCACGATGACATTCGTTCCGAAGGCATGAGCTACGGAATGTATATCACGGCTTTGACTGGACATGAACGCCAGTTTGACAAGCTGTGGAATTTTTCGAAGCGTTATCTGCGTAACGATGACGGCCCTCATGTCGGTTATTTTGCCTGGCAAGTTTCGACGACGGACTTTAGCAAGATGGATCCGGGGGCAGCTCCCGATGGCGAAGAATATTTTGCCATGGCCCTTTTGATTGCTGCCGAAAAATTCAATCGTCCTGATCTTAAGGATGAAGCCATCGGCCTTATTAACTGGATGCGCAACAAGCCGAATAACGGAATTGTGGGCCCGATGATTGACCCTGAACGGAACCTGGTGAAGTTCTCTCCTGTATTGGGCAACGACTTTACGGATCCGAGCTACAATACCATTGCTTTCTACCGCGCCTTTGCCGAAGCGACTGGAGACGAAAGGTGGTATACGACTGTAGAAAAGAGTCTTGAATATTTGCAGAAGGCTGCGCACCCTGTAACCGGCCTTTGCAGTGAATACTCCGAATATGACGGCACTCCGCGTGCGACCCCGTGGTACCCTGAAAGTGATTGCTTTAGTGGTGACGCCTGGCGCGTGGCCATGAACCTGAGCTTGGATTACGCCTTGTTCAAGGGCCATGAGTGCGAAAAGCAGATTTGCGAAAAAATGCTCAATTTCTTCAACGGCAAGCGGCCTTACCTTGCTGACTATTCTATTGATGGCGGCGATTTTCCCCGTCCGGGTCGCAATGCGACTCCTGGCGTAATCGCCATGAATGCGGCTGCCACTCAAGTGCTTCCGGCTGAAGATCCGCGTATCAAGCCTTTTGTGAAGGATTTGGCTGCTTTGTCCGTGCCTTACCGCTTTTGGCGCTATTACGACGGAATGCTTTATCTGATTGGGCTTCTTGCTACAGCGGGAAAGATTAGAATCTAGAATTCTTTTAAAAGGAGTAGAATAACATGAAGAGATTAAATACGCTGATGATGTCGGGGGCTGTCGCCGCAGCCTTGATCTTTGCGGGTTGCGAAGATGTTCGTACCGAAGAATATCCTAGCGGAAAAATCCGTATTCAGTCGACTTACGTGAAAGACAAGAAAGAAGGCCCCGAAAAAGAATATTACGAAAACGGCAACGTGAAGCGCGAAGCGAATTATGTGAATGATCGCCGCGAAGGGGTTGTCAAGGAATATTACGAAGACGGCACGCCCGAAGCGGAATACAACTATGCCGACGGTTATATCGAAGGCCTGGTCACTCGTTACCATAAGAATGGCAAGGTGGCATCTAAGGCGGAATACAAGCAGAACAAGCAGATTGCTTTCGGTGAATATTTCGATGAAAACGGGGAGCCTGCGACTAGTGGTTCTTACAAGGATCCTCGCGATGGTTACTCTTACGAATGGATTCGCATTGGTTCGCAGCTGTGGACCGCAGAAAACATGAACTATGCGACGGCTTCGGGTTCCCTTTGCGCCCAATGCAATCACTGGGGACGTCTCTACAATTTTGAAAATGCGAAGAAGGCTTGCCTTGACGGATTCCATATGCCTACCAAGGATGAATGGAATGTGCTGTTGACCTATGCGGGTACCAGCAAACCTGTGGGCGTTGTGCTTAAGGCTGGTTACGGCTGGGACCCGATCAAGGGCACGAATAATTATGGTAACGGTAAGGACGAACTTGGATTCGGTGCCAAGGCCGGTGGCGGTCACTTTGCCAAGAGTGACGTTCCCCTCAAGGAACGCAAGTTGGAAGGTGCCGGCCAGAAGGCTTATTTCTGGACAGCCGAAGGCGAAGTGCTCGTATTCTTCCATGACAAGGATGTCGCCAAGTTCGAAAAGTTTAACCCCGAATACGGCGCTAGTTTGCGCTGCTTGAAGGACTAAAACGTTATTCAAGATTGCTATTATTACTGGAGAGTCCAAAGGCTCTCCTTTGTTATAGAATTAGGATTAGGAGAATGTATGAAAAAGCTTGCCACATGCATAGCTCTTTTGTTGGCAGGAGTTGCTTCCGGAAGAACAATTGTTCCTCAAACGCCCGATTGGAATGGAATCTGCTATAGAATTTTCACCGCGGAAGAACTTTACGGCTTTGCTGAAATCGTAAACGGGGGTGAAACGCATGCCTGTGGCGTTCTGATGAACGATATTGTTGTCAATGCGGATTCCATAGACACCGATTACGCCGAATGGATTCCTATCGGAACAAAAGAGAATCCGTTTAAGGGTACGTTCTCTGGTGGCTGGAATGTTATTTACGGATTGTACAGCAAAAATTCCAAAAATGAGGTGATGGGATTTTTGGGATACCACTCAAACGATTCTATCGAGACGAGCATTGTTCATTATTTGGGACTCGAAAATGTTCACTTCGAAGGGTCGGGCTCTATCGGAGCCTTTGTGGGGGTCGTCAATTTAAGTGAGCATGTCGATTATGACCACGTCTATGCGACAGGAACAATCAAAGGTGCTAACGGTAGCGTTGTCGGAGGAATCGCTGGGACGGTTAACGGAAAGGCCAGATTTTTGAGTGTATACAATACCGTTAAAGTGTCCGGAACGAGTGCCAGTTCTTTTATTGGAAGTGGCGATTCCAAACAAGCTGGAAACGAGTATAAAGATGACATTTATTTCAAAAATTGCTACTCCCTTAGCGACTATAGCATGCTGGGTGGAGACGATGTTGACGGAATAACAGCTTTCGATGCTAAACAATTTGAAGACGGTACCGTTACCGTAAAATTAAATGGAAGGGATGTCCCCAAATCGGAATATTCAATCATTTGGGCGCAGGGCAAGGGGGTAGACCATCCTAGATTTGGGACTTCTGAAAAACATTATTCTACATACTCGCCCTACATCTTGCATTTGCCCGATGGAACAACCAAAATAGGTTATTACCAAGCTTTCGGTGAAAAGGTTCAGCTGGATTCTGTCATTGACAACAAGTTCTGCTTTATGGGGTGGTACGACACTCCGGACTTTAGCGGGACTCCGCAAACAACGACGCCGTTGAACTCCTACGGAACCAAAGAATTCTGGGCGATGAGTTTGCCCAAGGACAAAGATGGTTGGTGCCTCATAGGAAATACCGACGACCTTTACCATTTTGCCCAAGGCGTAAATACTGACCACTCCGTAATCTTGGGTAGAGACTCCGTCTTTAACGGAAAACTTTCCGCCGATATCGTCGTCAATAAGAAAGTTCTCGACAAAAACGGAAACTTGAATTCTGGCGAATTCAGGCAGTGGACTGCCATCGGTGAAGAACTGACCTTCAAGGGAAATTTCGACGGGAACGGACATGTCATCAGCGGTCTCTATTCTACGGATAAAGATTTAAGTGCCTTTTTCGGGTGGCTCAATAGAACCGAAGGTGACTCGGTATCCCAGACAATCAAGAACCTTGGCATTGTCGATTCCTATTTCAGTGGAAGGGATGCCTACGGTCTATTCTACTCGGCACGTGGGAGTATTACCGTTGATAACTGTTTCTTTGAAGGAACACTCATCGCAGACGAAGACGGAGATGCTGCCGGTCTATTCCAATATTATAGCGATACCACTGCAAACATTCTCGTCAGTAACAGCCATTTCAAAGGAAAAATCGAAGCTGGGTATGCAGGTGGGTTGGCTGGCAGCGTGCTCGCACGCGAGGCTGTCGTACGCAATTCCTATTTCGAAGGAAGTATCGCGACCAAATATTCCGCAGCAGGGCTTATCCTCGTCGGTGGCAATGTTTCCATAGAGAATTGCTACAATGCTGCGCAACTCAACGGGAAAAAAAGCGGAGCTTTGCTCTATAACACCCTGAAAAAAGCTGCTATAGTTAACAGCTATGCTGTCTTCCCTCATTTTGAGAGCGATTCATACCAGAATACAAACCTCTCTGAAATATCTCTTGTGGCAGATGCCATGGAAGAAGTGAAAATAATAAACAGTTACATACTGATTGACATAGACCACGACAAGGGAATCCCTTACCATGGTCTTGTCGCTTATCCGAAGGATAAATTCGAGGATGGAACGGTTGCGGCGCTCTTGCACGAATACTGCGTCAATGGTGTAGACGGTTCTATTTGGGGGCAAGAAAAAGGTGCGGAACTTCCCAATTTCAGCGGCACGGTCGTCTCCAGCAAAGTCTCCTACGCAACACTTACGCTAAAGACATACGACGGGGATCCTAACGCAAAAAAATATCCGACCAAATATGTTATCGGACACAGGCTCATTCTCCCGACAGCAGTTGATGTCGAACGCGACGACTACTACTTTGCTGGATGGTACAAAAAAAGCGACTTCTCGGGAGACGTTGTCACGGAACTCGATTCTACCGAAAAGAAGAATGTCACTTTGTACGCAAGATTTGTTCCGAGAGTATCAGTAACGTTAGTTGACGAACTAACAGGAAAAGAAACTCTTGTCGCGGGCAAGGGTGTCGAACGGAAGCTTCCGTCTCGAAGCCGTCGTAATGGATTCGTTTTTGGAGGCTGGTACAAAAAGAAGGATTACTCGGGTTCCACTCTCGGAAGCATCACTACCAGTAAGGATATCACTCTTTATGCCAGATGGATTGAAGTCAAATCTCCCAAAATCAAGGACGGCTGCTACCAGATTTCGGATGCGGGAGAACTATATGGACTTGCCGAAATTGACGATAAAGAGATGTGTGCCGAACTGACAAACGATATCGTCTTGAATCGCGATGTTCTGGACAAGAATGGAAACCTGAACGAAGCATCCAAGGACTGTTTTGCAGAATGGGAACCTATCATTGCCATCAGTTATAAGTCTTTCGACGGAAATGGCCACACCATTAACGGCCTCTTCTACGACCAAGAAAACGGCCGAGAGGTGGGGTTGTTTGGCTGGTTCAAGCTCAAAACTGATAAAGGATTTACCATTAGCAACTTGGGAATCAAAGATTCTTATATCAAGGGGAAAACGGTTGTTGGTGGTATTGTAGGACGCTCCTATTCCAAGACGAAGATTATCAACAGTTTCTATGAAGGGGTCGTCGTTTCTAGGCAGAATACGGCTGGTGGACTCGTAGGAATTGCAGACGATACCATCAGTATCGTCAACAGTTATCACCTGGGGCCGGTCTACGAAGCGACGGATAATACGGCCCTTGGAGCCTTTATCGGAATGCTTTATTTTCAAAGTAAAGCCAGCCCAGAAATGGTCTCCATTACCAATAGCTACCATGCTGGCGAATTGAAGGCTGAGGGCGTTAAGAGCTTCTTAAAAGCTACCGGGCTTGTCGGATATGCACTTACTTCCAATGTGAAACTGCAAGATCTTGTTGTTACACGCAACGTGTTTGTCGAGGGAGACGTTCCGACAATAGGAGCATATTATACTGACGGATTGTCCAACGTTGCCTCTAAAAAGTTTGCAAGCGGTTATGTTGCAACGAAATTGCATAGCTATAAGTCCAAAGGTGTGGACGGTTCCATCTGGGGACAAACCAGTGGCCGACTCTACCCGGACTTTAGCGGTGTCGTAGATAAATCACTCAAGGATACAACCGATAGCGATAGAATCCGATTCACTTATGACGTCCGTTCTGCTAACTCGATATTCAATGTAAATGTTGTCGGGAAGCGGTTGCAAGTTAATAGTTCCGTCACTGGAACCTCTTATGCCATATTCGATATGCAGGGGAGTGTCATTCTTCAAGGAAATGTGGATAATTCAAGCTTTGAACTTTCCGTTCCTTGCTCTGGAAACTACATCGTCCGCATCGGGAAAGCGACGCGGTTAGTGAATGTGAAATGAGAATGAAAAAAATCCAGACTTACAAGTCTGGATTTTTTAATGATTTGAAATGAGTCGCGATTAAGCGATGTTAAGCGATTGTTCACGGATGCATTCGACTTCGTTCTTGAGCTCGATGGCAAGGGCGGCGATGTCGGCACTCTGGCACTTGGTGCCGAGGGTGTTGGCTTCGCGGCCCATTTCTTGCAGAATGAAGCCGAGGTTCTTGCCTTGGGCGCCGCCTTCCTTGAGGGCGTTCAGGAAAAGCTTGTTGTGGCTACGGAAACGCGTGATTTCTTCGTGAATGTCGAGCTTGTCGGCCATGATGCAGGCTTCCTGCAGCAGGCGGACGTCGTCGATTTCGCTATCCTTCAGGAGCACGTTGATGCGTTCCTTGAACTTGTCTTTCCACACTTCGATACGCTGCGGGTCAAGCACTTCAATCTTGTCGAGGACGGCGTTCAAGTGATTCACGCGGCCTTCGAGATCGCGGGCGAGGTTTGCTCCTTCCTTGGCTCGCATTTCGTTCACCTGGTCAAGGGCCTTGTCCAATTCTGCAGCGAGGTGCTTTTCCAGAGCATCGGAATCAGCGTCGGCATCGGTGAACTGCAGCACTTCAGGGAGTGCCAGAATGTTTTCCAGCGTAATGTTGCCTTCGATGCCGAATTTCTTCTGCATGGCGCGGGTGATGTCCACGAATTTCGCGATGGCAGCTTCGTTATAAGATACCGGAATGTTTCCGCCGGTGCCTGCGCCGAGTGTTACGCTGAAGATGACGGAACCGCGGACCAGCTTGTCCTTGATCTGGTTCTTGAAACTATTTTCGAGGTAGGCCAGGTTCTTGGGCAATTTGCAAGAGATGTCCAGAAAGCGGTTGTTCACGCTGCGGACTTCAATCACGCAACTTGCGCCCTGATACATGGACTCGCTCTTTCCAAACCCTGTCATCGATAAAATAGCCATATTCAATCCTTTTACATTCATCAATGGATTGCTTCGTCACTGCGTTCCTCGCAATGACGTTGCAACTATTTCTTACTTACTTATAAGACCGTTCGCTCTTTCATCGCTCACTCTCGCAATCGTCCCAAACTTTACGTTTGGGACTTTTTGCTCACCATGGCAATCACGTGTTCTGCGCCGAAGGTCGTGAGGCCGATAGCCGTCAGGAACTTGCTGAACTTGTGTTCGTTCTGGTAATGAATGGTTTCGACTTTCAAACCTTCTTTTTCACAAAGAGTATAGAAATCTTTGAGCGTGAGCACACGGATGTTCGGCGTGTCGTACCATTCGTAAGGCAATTCCTTGGACTTGGGCATGCGACCGCGCAGCATCAGGCTTCCGCGGGTTGTCCAGTGACCGAAATTCGGGAAGGTCACGATGGCACGCTTGGCCACACGCAAAAGCTCGTTCAAAAGGGCCACCGGATCGCGGATTTCTTGAATGGTGCGGTTGATGATGGCGTAATCGAAGCTGCTGTCCTTAAAGTCGCGAACGCCACTTTCGTCGAGGTCACGTTGGATTACGGGCACATCGTTTTCGAGGCAGTCCATGATGCTCTTGAAGTTGCGTTCGATGCCGAGAACTTCGACATGCTTTTTTTTGTTCAAGAAATCGAGCAGTTCGCCGTTACCGCAACCGAGGTCGAGTACTTTAGTGTTTTCCTTGACAAGGCTTCCGATGTAGTCGAAGTCTTCGGTGTCGTGGAATACCGGCATGACCTGCGTGTCGGCCGAGGCCGGAATAATCTTGCTATCGAGGAAACGGCCCACGGCCTTTCCCAGGTCGCCGACTTCGATGAGGAAGCCGTCGTGGCCGAATTGGGTGTCGAGTTCGAGGCTGGTGACCACTTTGCCGGTATTCAAGAGTGCGCTTGTGATGCGGCGGGATTCGTGGGGCGGGAAAAGCCAGTCGGTACTCAGGTTCACATTCAGGAATTCAGCCTTTACTCCCTTGAATGCGTTTTCGAGAGAGCCGTATTCCGTTTCAAGATCGAAACTGTCAGTAGCGTGAGCAATGTGCAGGTAGCTGTTGGCGTCGAAGCGATCCACGAATTTTGCACCTTGGTATCGCAGGTAGCTTTCGAGCGGAAGATTCAAGTCGAAAGGAGTGCTGTAGGTGACTGCGTGGTTGCGACTTTCCTGGTCTTGGGCGCGCTTGAACTTTTGTTCCATGCCCACAGCGCTGAGGTAGGTGATGTGGGCGAGTTTGCGGGCGTTGGAAAGACCGACATCGGGGTGGGCGGATTCGTAGTAGTCGCCACCATTGAAGTTCGGGTCTTGCGTAATCACGTCGCGGGCGACGATTTCAAAACCGAGGGCCTGGCTGCTGAATCGCGGAGAGCTTGCAATCACGATGCAACGGCGTACAAGGTCCGGGTAGTAAATGGCCCATTTCATGGCCTGGAAACCACCCATGGAACCACCGATTACGCAGCAGAGCTGATCGATGCCGAGTCCCTTGGCGAGTTCTCGTTGGGCGTTCACCATGTCGCCGATGGTAATCATCGGGAAGGTGCTGCCGTAGGGTTTGCCTGTGCGTGGGTTGATGGAGGCGGGGCCTGTCGTGCCTTTGCAGCCACCCAAAATGTTACTGCACACGACAAAGAATTTGTCTGTGTCGACCGGTTTGCCGGGGCCAATCAGGGCGTCCCACCAACCGGGTTTCTTGTCGGTTTCAGTATAGTAGCCGGCAACGTGGGCGTCTGCCGTAAGCGGAGAACACACCCAGACCACGTTGCTCTTGTCGGCGTTCAGCGTTCCGTACGTTTCGTAACGGATTTCCAGCGCCGGAAGGGTCTTGCCACTTTCGAGCTTAAAACCCTCGTCCCCGTAATCCTTTGTAAAGGTCTGGGGCACCACAGGGCCGACGCTATGTTTATGCAAAAATTCACTCATATGCATAAATATAGCTTATTCCAACATAATCGTAAACGGTCCGTCGTTGGTTAAACTCACTTGCATGTCGGCGCCAAAGCGCCCTGTTTGTACTACAGGGATCTCTTTTTTGCATTCAGTTATAATATAATCATATAGCTCACTTGCTAAGGTTGGATTTCCGGCTCCGTTGAAGGTAGGACGGTTTCCCTTGTTGCAATTTGCGTATAAAGTAAATTGCGAAACCAGCAATAGTTCGCCGCCGACATCTTTGATCGAAAGATTTGTCTTGCCGTTTTCGTCTGCGAAGATGCGGAGCGCAAGCATTTTGCGGATGTAGCGGTCGGCAACTTCCTTGGTGTCGTCTTCGCCCACTCCGATAAGAATCATATAACCCTTGCCGATTTTTCCGACGGTTTCTCCATCGATGTCGACTTGGGCGTTGAGAACTCGTTGAATCAGGAATTTCATAGGCCTGCAAAATAATAAAAAATTCCTATAGCAGCTTTAGGAGACGGCGGAATCTGTCAGAAATCTTATAAAATTATATTTTCCTTACAAAATTGAGGGGGTATGCTCCAAAAGGGTAGGAAAAAATCCATTCTTTTCTAAATTTGGCACGGTTTGTAAACAAAAAGTTAAGAAAAGAGGTGTTAAGATGGTCGTTGAACCGATGATCCGCAGCAATATGTGCGTGAATGCACACCCCCAAGGCTGCGCAATGGATGTGAAGCGCCAGATTGAATACGTACAAAAGAAACGCGCTGAACGTGGTACTCCGAAAGATGCTCCGAAAACGGTTCTGGTGCTGGGATGCTCGACCGGTTATGGACTTGCTAGCCGTATTTCGGCTGCTTTTGAATTCGGTGCTGCCACCATTGGTGTATCCTTCGAAAAAGAAGGTGCCGATGAACCTCGCCAAAAGAGCGGAACTCCGGGTTGGTACAACAATATGGCTTTCGACAAGTTCGCTCATGAAGCGGGACTTGAATCGGTGACTTTTAATGGCGATGCATTCTCGCATGAAATGCGCAAGAACGTGATTGATACGCTCAACAAGATGGGCCGCAAGGTAGACTTGTTGGTGTACAGCGTGGCATCGAGCGTGCGCGTGGATCCGGATAACGGAACCCTTTATCGCAGCGTGTTGAAGCCGATTGGCGAAACTTTCTCGGGTGCAACGATTGACTGCATGACGGGCAAAATTAGCACGATTAGCGCAGAACCCGCCAACGAAGAAGAAATGGCGAACACAGTGAAGGTGATGGGTGGTGAAGACTGGGCTCTTTGGGTGCGTCAGCTGAAGGATGCCTGCGTGCTTGCCGAAGGTGTCAAGACGGTGGCCTATTCTTACATTGGCCCGGCTTTGTCGCATGCAATTTACCGCGACGGTACCATCGGTGGTGCCAAGAAGCACTTGGAAGCGACTGCCAAGGAACTCAATGCGGAACTCCAGAAGGAATTGAAGGGCGAAGCCTATGTGTCCGTGAACAAGGGATTGGTGACACGTTCCAGCGCCGTGATTCCGATTATCCCGCTGTACCTTTCGGTGCTTTTCAAGGTGATGAAGGAACAGGGAACTCATGAGGGTTGCATCGAACAGATGGAACGCCTGATGAACGAACGCCTTTACACGGGTAGCGCTGTTCCGACGGATGAAAACCATCTGATTCGCATTGACGATTGGGAACTTGACCCGAAGGTACAAGAAGAAGTGAACAAGCGCATGGCTACCATCACTCAGGAAAATCTGGCTCAGGTGTGGGACTTGGAAGGCTACCGTCACGATTTCTTGGCCACGAACGGCTT
>JAEEGH010002428.1_pt1 | contig 50545 bp, 44 predicted proteins | sample 9134181 | NCBI WGS metagenome assembly JAEEGH01 (sample SAMN16246544, study PRJNA631951) | gut metagenome | biome: gut microbiome; feature: rumen; material: DP-attached | host: Bos | place: Iran: Karaj | collected 2018-10
TGATAGCATATTATTATGGAAACGATGTGTTATATACATTATGGTTTGGTTTGATGCTTTCTCTTACGGTACATTTTATCGTGCATATCGGACAGAGCGTCTATATAAAGAAATATATTCCATCTTTGATTACAAGCATAATATGTCTACCGATAAGCGTGATTATTTTGATAAACAGTTCGCAATACATAGTTATCAGTATGTCGACTATTCTGCTTATAGTTGGCAGCATTTTATTGATGATGGCTAATCTTAAATTTGCTCATTGGCTTATGCACAAATTTGGAAAACAACTTGGATAAACAGTAAATTGGAAGATGACTGCACAATAATAATGTACGAAGTGATTTTGAAAGTGTGAAAAAAATGATCGGTATTTACTTTAGCGGAACAGGAAATTCAAAGCACGCAGCGGAGTTATTCTGTAAAGAGTATGACAAAGAATCCTGTGTATATTCTATAGAGGATACAGAAGTATTAACCGCAGTAACAGACGCAGATCTTATCATATTTGCATATCCGGTTCAGTTTAGCACAGTTCCAAAGATCGTGCGGGATTTTATTACAGATCACGATGAGCTGTGGAAGTCAAAGAAAGTATTTGTTATCGCAACGATGGGGCTTTTTAGCGGTGATGGAGCAGGATTGCTCGGACGGCTTTTGAAAAAATGCGGCGCTGAGGTTATAGGTGGACTTCATCTCAAGATGCCGGACAGCATAGCAGATGAGAAGGCGTTAAAACGTCCTCTTGAAATGAATAGAGATCTTGTAAAACGAGCGGATCAGAAGATAAAAGAATCTGTAAAACAGTTGAAAGCCGGCGATCCAACACGGGAAGGTATAGGTGTTTTGTACAGGCTGGCCGGTTTCTTTGGACAGAGAGCGTACTTTGGCCATAAGACCAAGAGATATTCCTCAAAACTTAAGGTTGATACTGACAAATGCATCGGTTGTGGATTATGTGAAAAGATTTGTCCGATGAAGAACATTACTATTGAGGAACAAAAAGCGGTTTCGAGTGACCGGTGTACCATGTGTTATCGCTGCATCAATAAATGTCCTAAACAGGCACTTACTCTTCTTGGGAAAAGGGTTGTAGAACAATGTGGGATTGAGAAGTATATATAGGGAGAACTCTATTGAGGGTAGATATTATTAGACATGCGGAAGTGGATTTTTGCTGGAGCAGGCGATGCACCTCAGAAATGTTTGATTCAGAGTGCAGAAAATATGATCTTTCCCCGATCAAGAATGTGACTTATAGCATTCCGCAGACTGTATATCAGAAAATATATGTCAGCGAATTGTCTCGGAGTCAGGATACAGCTAAAATACTGTTTCCGAATGAAGAATACTTTGAATCCCAGCTTATAAATGAAGTCCCTCTTAAATCAAGCTTTGATACAAAAATGAATATGCCATTATTGTTTTGGAATCTGGTGGGCCGTTTGCAGTGGTTTATTAATTGCAGAAGGCAGGCTGAAGGACGCAGGCAAACGAGAGAACGGGCAAAAGAGTTTGTAGAATTGATCAAAAGTGACGATATGGATTTGGCTGTTGTCACACATGGATTCTATATGCACACTTTGTTACAGGAGATGAAAAAAGTGGGATTCAAGATGACAGGATCTTTTGTAAAGTTTAGGAACGGGGAATATGTTACAGCAGAAAAATAGAAATGCATTTAATCAGGAATTAAAGCTTTCAAAGGTGACATAAAGCCATATAAGTACAGACAGGTAATGATGCATGCCGAAAATGCAATGTTAAAGTTCGAAGAGAATGGTAACGTGATTATCTGATCTGTTGACAATATGAAAGAGCGTGTGATAATTTATGAATGAATAAAAATTCATTCATAAAGGAGCGGGTATGCCAAAATCACAGGAACGCTGCCAGGAGATAAGGGAAGAGACCAGGAACCTGATCATCAGAAAGTCTGTTCTATATTTCGCGAAGAATGGCTTTGACGGTACAAAGATAAGTGACTTGTCCAGGCACATCGGTATCGCTCAGGGAACTATATATATCTATTTCAAATCAAAAGAAGAATTATATTCTGAGATCTTTTCCATATCAGATAAGATCGCTAAGAATGATAAGCTTACAACACTTGTAAAGCTTCCTCTTCCTGCTGATACGAAGATACGTAAGTTGTCTGATTATCTTATCAAGAATCTTAAGGAAGACGAGATGTTCTCTGCGGGAATCGCATTATATACTCAAAGACTTCTTGAAGGGGAGGCTGATCAGTCTTTCTATAAGACAACTGAGAAGATAATCAAGCAAGGTCAGAAAGAAGGATGTGTAGTATCCGGCAACTCCAGAAAGCTGTCAGAATTATACTGGGGTGTCGTCTATCTTTACGCTGTAAAGAATATGTATCAGACTGACTTTGCTATGATCAATTCAGATGATTTATCAAGGGTTTTGCTGGGGGATAAGTAATGATCGCAATAGTTACAGGTGCGACAGGTGATATCGGTAAAGAGTTTATAAGTAAGCTTTACGGCGAAGTAGATAATATCTGGGCTGTAGGAAGAAGTGAAGAAAAGCTATCAGAACTGGCAGAACTCTACGGTGACAAGATCATCCCTGTAAAGGCTGATCTCTCAGATAAAGAACAGATCTTATCACTTTGCAGAAAGATCGAATCTGAAAAGCTTGAGATAAAGTATCTGGTAAATAATGCAGGTGTTGCAAGAATGGCTCCGGTATCAGAATTCACATTGGAAGAGATAAGTGACATGCTTGATATCAACGATAAAGCAGCAACACTTATCTGCAGAGCGGCCCTTCCATTTATGGCAGAAAAATCATATATCTTAAATATTGCATCTGCCTCTGCTTTTCAGCCTAATCCGTATATTGCTTTATATTCTGCAAGTAAGGCTTATCTCTTGTCATTTACAAGAAGCCTTAATGTTGAAAATGAAGGGATAACATGTACAGCTGTTTGTCCAGGTTGGGTCGATACGAAGATGCTTCCGAAAACTAATAAGGGGAAAGAGATCAATTATCCCGGAATGGTAAATGCCGGTAAAGTTGTGGATGTAGCTTTAAAAGATGCCAGGAAGGGCAGAGATGTATCGGTGTGCTCTTTCTACTACCGTTATATGCGTTTCTTAAGTAAGGTTATGCCTCACAGGCTTGAAATGAAATTGTGGGTTAATGGAATAAAGGAATACATATGAGATATAGGATCGAGACTGAAAGAGGAGATCTTTTTGATACAAGCATTGTTATATCAATGCTTGTAAGGATCAGTGAAGATGTTCCGTTTGGCCAAATGAAAGCTGCTTTTGAAAAGGCTTGCCGTGTTCATGAAGTTTTGAATACGAAGGTTGTTATAGAATCATCAGGTGAGGCATATTATGTAACTTCTGATGAAACGCATAACGGCTTTGAAGATACGGATAAGTCCATACAGGAACTAATCGATTTAAATGAGCGAAAGAGATTTCATATAGAAGACGGCGAATTCATAAGAGGCTTTAAGTCTGCTGACGGGATCCTTTTTATGATGCACCATCTTGGAGGAGACGGTAAGTCACTGCTGTATTTTATCGAGACATTTATGAGGTGTCTTAATGGTGAAGCAGTAGAACCAGTTCCTTTTAGAAATCTTACGGTGGAAAATATACCTGAAGGAAGTGAATTGTCTTCCCTATATGAAATGCTCCTTAAGTACTGGAATAAGAAATGGAAAAAGGAGAAGAAAGTCTTCAGCTTTGAAGATATGGATAAGGCTTATGAATGCTACTGGAAAGACCACAAGTCAGTAATTGACATTAAGCGTTATGAAAAAGCTGAGCTCGACGGAATGCATCAGAAAGCCAAAGAGGCAGGTATTGCTTTAACTTCTTATCTGATCACGGATATGATCAAGAATATGGATATCAAGGCAGATATTGGTCTTGCAGTAGATGGCAGGACTGACGGCAACAGATCAATGGGCAATCAGGCTACAGGAATCTCATTTCAATACAGATACAACAAGAGTGTTTCCTTTGAAGAAAATGCCCGTAAGATACAGAAACTGATGAAGCGGAAGCTGGAAGATAAAAGACGCCTTTATCTCGTTCTTCTGTTTATGGGGAAACTAGATCCCGCATTGGTCGATGCATTAAGTCTTGAACATGCAGGGTATTTCTCAAGCAAGCTATCGAAGAAGGTTGCAGAGCTTCTGGGATACGGCAGCAAAGTAAAGGATATCAGTCTGACTAATCTGACTCGTGTGGATATCCCGACCGTCTATGGTGATCATAAGATTGAGGAATTGGTTTTCGTGCCTCCGGTGGTATCATATGGAAAGAACATCATCGGAATCGTTACGGCAAATGACGTAATGAATATTGCAGTACATAAGATTGAATAAGAGGGAATTATACTGACCAAACCGGCAAGGCTGACAGACGTCAGCCTTTTCTTTTGACGCAAACGATGTCATAGTAATGCTATGACAGTGAAAATGGGGGTGTGCGTTATGGTCAGGAACAGTAAAACGATTTGTTGCGTATTATTGGCGGCCGCTGCGGTATTGTTCTGTGCCGGGTGCAGCAGGAAGTTCACTTGCAGCAGTGATAACCTGATGGGTTTCGAGGGGTACTATTACGAGGACGGCGAGTTGTATGTCGTATTCGACGAGGACAACATCGATGATGTCTGGAACAAGTATGTCTATGAGGATGAAGAGTGGAGAGAATGGGATGAGATCCATGTTCATCTGGGCGATGATGTCTATGAGGTCGACTCTGATGATGTCGATGTGGATGTCAGTCACGGTCAGCTGCTCATAAGCTTTGAGATGGATAAGGCAGATGCCGGCAAGATCACGGGATTCTATTTTGATTTCGATTACTGCCGCTATCTTTTGGATCTGGAGAATGGCAAGCTGAAGATAGAGATTGAAGGCGGAGAATGTAAGGAGTATTACTCGCAGAACTACGATCCGAAGACAGATGAGTGGTCTGAGCCGGATTATAAGTATAAAGAATATTCATACGTAGATGACGTTGTAACTGAGAAACCTGTTATCTATCTCTATCCCGTCCAGGAGACAGATGTAAGTGTCAGTCTCGATTACGACGGAGATCTGACCTGCACTTATCCGGAATACGGTAACGGGTGGAATGTGACCGCTTTCCCCGACGGAAAGATCTATGACCCCAATACTGACAGATACTATGATTATCTGTTCTGGGAAGGAACAAGGTCGTTTGATTCATATGAATTCAAGAATTATGCCTGCGTGCCGGGTGAGGATACCGCAGAATTCCTGGAAAACTATCTGGAAGCGGCAGGCCTTAACGACAGCGAGATCGATGATTTCATCTCATACTGGCTTCCCAGGATGCAGGGATCTCCTTACAATCTAATTTCTTTCCCGAGCGATGAGTACAACGACTGGGCAAAGCTCAATGTGTCTCCCGAACCTGATACCCTGATACGTGTATATATGGTCTTCGCTCCGGTTGATGAGCCTGTCGAGGTCCCGGAATCCAATGCGCTTATAATGCCTTCAGGCATAGAACGCGAAGGGTTTACCGCGGTTGAGTGGGGCGGAAGTGTCCTGTATGACGTGACGATCGCTGCGAATTAACATACATCAATGCAAACGTGCCGGCCGGATGATATTGTGTCTTCATGAGATATGAAGGAGGTTCATCTGATGAACAGGAATGTAATGATAGGCACTTGGGCATGGGGCGCAGGATATAACGGTTCCGGGGATGTTTTCGGGAAGAGATATGAAGAGAGCAGTCTGAAGGAGACTTTTGAAGAAGCGGTCAGGAATGGCCTGACTAAGTGGGATACTGCTGCAGTCTATGGCATGGGTTCCTGTGAGAAGCTTCTTGGCAAGTTCATAGCAGGTCATGATGATATATTCCTCTCGACAAAGTATTTCCCGAACAAGAGATTCAGGAAGGGTGACCTGGAGAAGTCCTTCGAAGAGAGCATGGCAAGGCTCGGCATTGATTCGGCGGATCTGTTCTGGATACACAAACCGGTCAATCTGACGGAGAATCTTCAGGATGCCGTTCCGCTGCTGAGAGACGGACGCATCAAGTCCATAGGAATATCCAATGTGTCTATGCAGGATATCAAGATGGCGGAGGAGCTGCTCGCCGGGGAAGGGTTCACACTCGGTGCGGTCCAGAATCATTTCAGCCTGCTCAGGAATGACCAGCAGCCGATCATCGATTACTGCAACAGCAAAGGCATAACCTATTACGCATACATGGTCCTGGAACAGGGTGCACTTGCAGGAAGATACAATGCGAAGGATCATTTCCCGACATTCTCGATGCGTAATCTCGCATTCCCAAAGAGGAAGTTCAAGAAGATCGAAGGACTCCTTGAACTCATGAACAAGATAGCAATAAAGTATAATATAGACAGATCGCAGGTTCCGATCTTATGGGTCATTGCCAAAGGCGCAATTCCGATCATCGGCATTACAAAGCCTGAATATGTCGGGCGTCTGGCCGGCGCATTGGAAGTGAACCTGGATGCTGCAGAGGTGGACAGTCTCACTGCAGAGGCGAAAGCGACAGGAATAAGGCAGCAGGGGTCATGGGAACCGCAATGATCTGAGGAAGGCATACGATGGACAAAGAGTATCTAGTTCAGCAATTATCGGAAATCGCTGCCAGGTATAACGTGCCGGCAGACAGAGAGGCTCTCGGTGAACTGGTTGCCATATCCAGTTTCAGAGTAATTGCCCAGGGGTCGCTGATCGCATCCATAGGTGATGGTACCGGGTATAGCGGGTTAATGCTCAACGGTACCGCACGCTCATACTATATTGACAGCGAAGGCAACGATATAACCAGAGGCTTTGCCGTGGAAGGCTCACTCTTCATGGACGAGGGCCTGTACGGCTACGATGAACGCATATGTATGTGGGAAGCCTTGGAAGATTCTACGGTCATGCTGTGTGAGACTTCCAGGGTCAAGGATCTTATCCGCAGCAATGCAGCATTCAAGGATCTGTGGATATGCCTTCTTGAGATGTCTGTCCGTTATAAGCTCTACAGGGAGAACGGCTTCCTGGTCGAGAGCGCTTCCGAGAGATATATGCATTTCAAGAAGCTCTATCCGGAAGTGTGCAGACGCGTTCCTCAAAAACACATAGCAACTTATCTCGGGATCACGCCTGAATCTCTAAGCAGGATAAGAAGCGCGATGAAAGAGAGAACGCCGGAAGCCTGACAATCTCGCGATTGTGCGCTGCTATCTGATATAATGAATCCGTTGGATAACGGATCTGTTATAGGGGATATAGATGTGAGCACCATTAAGAGACAACAGTGTCCTTCCTGCGGCAGCGGACTTACTGTCGATAACGACAAGCAGATGTACTACTGCACATTCTGCGGTTCGACCTATGATTACGAATACTTCAGAGAAGAGAACCTGCACAAGCTGGGTGATACTTCTCTGGCTCGCGGTGAGTTCAAGGCGGCCGGCGAAGCTTTCAAACTGATATTGAAGAAGGCTCCTCATGATTTCCATGCTCTCAGAGGAATGATGCTCGTTGCTGCCCGCCTGCATAACATTGATGAGATCAGGAGTATCGATAACCCGGAACGATTCCGTTATGATCCCAAGATCGTCAGAGAAGCAGTTGCTAGTGCTTCGGAAGATGACAAGGAATACTTTGCTGAGTTTGCCGGGGTCTATTCTGACAAGAAGAGCCTGGCAGAACTTCTCGGGCAGATCAGATCTCTTAAGGATGACCGGGAAAGGCTTGAGTCCACTATCCGGCTGACCGATAATTCCCGTTACGAATACTATTTCACTACAAAGAACGGATCCCAACAGTCTCCCAGATCGTTGTTCATTACGATGTGGTGCTTAGCCGGCATGTTTGTGCTGGTCGGATTGGTGCCCTTATTTGCATTAACAGCGGATGATCTGTTCGATAAGGGATTGGCAGAGTTTTTGGGACTGTTCTTAGGCGTGACCATTATTGCCATTGTGATCTATAATCTCGTTCTGGTCTTACCGAGAGTCAGAGAGGTAGATTATCTGGACAGGCATATCCGTGCGCTTAATTCAGACCTTAACAAGATGAGAGATGACATTCGGTCCCTTGAAGCAGATGCCGAGAAGCTTACTGACTCAATCAGTGATTCCGCTCAATCCTTTGTCAAAAAAGACAGCCTGATAGAGCCGGATTCCGTAAGCGAATACGGTTCGGGAATGAGTGATGTCAGGAAGCATCAGTGTCCGACCTGCGGCGGAATCCTCATTCTTGATGAGGACACGCAGATGTACCATTGTGCTTTCTGCGGTTCGGACTATGATTACGAATACTTCAGAGAAGATCAGATGCATGAGGCGGGTGAGAAGTATATCGCGCGAAGCGAGTTTAAGGCCGCTGCCGATGCATACATATTCACATTGAAGAAGGATCCTCACGATTTCCTCGCTCTCAGAGGATTGATGCTGGCGGCAGCCAGACTGTCTGACATGAGCGAACTTGAACGCGTGTCTGAGGCGGCAGAGTTCTCTTATGACTCGAAGGTGGTCGGGGAAGTGATCGCAAAGGCTGCGGAAGAAGACAAGGAATACTTTACGGAGTTCGGCAAGGTCTATTCTGACAGGGTGAGACTGGACGAATGTGCAATGGAGATCAGATCTCTTCAAGAGGAAAAGGATAAGATCAATTCCATGATCGCGAAGAACAACATAGACCGAGGTGGAACTTATATTGTGGGGAAGAACGGCGAACTGGGGTCTTCCAAGATCGCGTTTGTTATATCGTCGATCATGACCGGCATTTGGACTCTGATCGTGAGCTTCTTTGTCTATGGCTTATTAGAGGCAACAGCCGCTGCGGAGCATACAGAATATTTTGGCGTGATGATATTCTTTCACAGTGCGATATTGATCGGATTGGCTGCGGAGACGTTTGCAGTCCTCCTGCCCAAAGTCAGAAAGCAGAAAAGGATAGAAGCAGATAACAGAAAACTCTATGAGGAATCCGGTCAGGTGGCTGAGGAGATCAAAGCTCTCGAGAACAGATCAGATGAGTATATGCGCAGCCTCAAGATGTCGATCCATGATTTCGTTAAGAAAGACAGACAGGTCATGAGCGATCGGATGGATATATAATATTCGTATGAATGCATTGGTCAAAACATTGAAGACCGTCAATTTTATGTCCGGCAAAGCGGATTCCATGGCGGAGATCAAACGCCACCGTAAGCAGGCAGAACTGGCGAGCCGCCTCGCGACGCCCAAGGGCAATGTAGAGCGCAGAAGATTCCGCATCGGCAGGATCCGCTGTGAGGAGTTCAAGCCTGCAGGCAAGAACGAACCGGATCATGTGATACTCTACTGTCACGGCGGCGGGTACATCAGCGGAGCGCTTGATTACGCGGGCAATCTTGCCATGAAGCTCGCACTGGCTACCGGGTTTACGGTATATTCTTTCGCGTACAGGCTGGCGCCGGAGCATCCTTACCCTGCTGCATCAGAGGACGCGGATTCCGTGTGGGACTATATCACGTCGAAAGAGGCAGACGCAGACCACGTGCTCCTTGCGGGCGATTCTGCGGGCGGCAACATGGCACTCTGCCTTACCCAGAGACTTATCGCAGAGGGCAGGCCCGCGCCGCGCGAACTTCTCCTGTTCAGCCCGTGGACCGACATGACCGGAACGGCAGAGTCCTACGAGACAAATCAGGACATCGATCCGATCCTTACGAAGGAGTTCGTGATGAATTCCGTCCGCGCATACATAGGAGATCAGGACCCGGCAGATCCGGCCTTCAGTCCGCTGTTCGGAAGCTTCGAGGATTTCCCGCCGGTCTACATCATGGCCGGAAGGAACGGGATTCTTTTGGATGACAGTGTTAAACTCAAAGACAGGATAGATCAGGCCGGCGGTACGGCCGTACTTGATATTGAAGAGAAAGGATGGCATGTGTATCAGCAGATGCCCGTCTCCATAGCCCGTAAGGCAATGAAGCGGCTTGCAGAGCATGTTAAGCACGAGATATATGGCAAGCGCTAACTGGTACAAGATCGACAACGTATCCAAAGTCTTTCTGGCCACTCTCGGCAAACGGGACACGCGTTCCTTCCGTCTCAGCTGCACGCTCAAGGAAGACGTTGATCCTGAGCTCCTGCAGCAGGCGGTGCTCTCTGCGATCGAAGACCGTCCCCAGGTACAGGTGAGGATCCGCCGCGGATTCTTCTGGCATTACATGGAAGATACCGATCTTATGCCTGTGGTCAGGGAGGAAGACGACCGTATCTGCCCGCTCCTGTATGTGCCGTCCAAGACGATGCTACACTATCAGGTGACCTATTACGGCAACAGGATCAATCTGGACATGTCACATGTTCTCGCAGACGGAACGGGTGCCATGGAGTTTCTGAACATCATCGTGCTTGATTATCTCAGAAGGAAATATCCCGGCGAGCTTACGGACATCACGGTCCATTCGGGCGCTTCCGAGGGAGACCTGAGTCAGGACAGCTACTGTCAGTTCTTCGGCAGCAAGAACCTGTCTCACGGGCCTGCACGGCAGACGGCATATCATCTGAGCGGACTTAAGCTTCCCTACGATCAGCTGCAGTTCTTCGAGATCCGCCTTCCGACTTCGCAGATCCTTCCGAGGGCCAAAGAGATCAAGGTCTCTCTGACGAGCTATCTGGGTGCGCTCTGGATGCTCGCGATCCGTGACGAGATGCCGCCGCGCAAAAGGCACCTCCCCGTGACGATATCCCTGCCTGTTAATCTTCGTAATTACTACCCTTCCAAGACCGCGCGCAACTTCTTCAACAGCGTGAACGTGACGCATGTCTTTGACGGCGAGATCACACTCGAAGAACTGGCAGCGGAGTTCGATGCCGAGCTTAAGAGCCAGCTGACCGAGGAGAACGTCAAGAAGCAGATGGATGCTTTCGAGACGATGGAGTATGTTGCTCCGGTAAGAGTGGTTCCGCTGTTCATCAAGCAGCTTGTGGTGCGGCACTTCACGCGGAAGTCAGGCCGGAAGGTGACCATGACCTTCTCCAACATGGGTGTTCAGAAGCCGCCGAAAGCGCTCGCAGACAGGATCGGCAACTACAGCGGGTTCTGCAGCACCAACACCATCTTCTCCACCATGTTCGGTTACGGGGATAACCTGACGCTGGGTGTCTCCTCTGCGTATATGAATACGGGCGTCGTGAAGAATTTTGTGCGGGCTCTGTCCGAGTCCGGAGTTGACGTCACCGTCAGTGCGACGGAGGTGATCAAATGAGAAGATGTCCTTATTGTAAAGTCGATATCGCAGGAGATCTTGCCAAGTGCCCGCTCTGCCAGAGCAAGCTGTCGGGAACCGGTGAGACCCCCTGCTATCCGAAGTTCGATGCACAGAAGAAGAGGTCATTCTTCTATAAGCTCCAGCTGACTATCGTCTGGGGTCTGCTTATCGTCGGCGTCTGCCTTGACTTCATGGTCGGGATAAGACTGCCCGGCTATGCGGATCTGCACTGGAGCCTGATCCTCGCGATGTGGCTCATGGGAATAGAGTTCGGCATCCTCCGGCAGTTCAAGCCCGGTACAGGCTCGGCCGGCAAGGTTACCATGCTGGCGCTGATAATCATCGCGATGTGGTGTGTCACGGCATATTGCTTCGGGCTCTTAGAGTTCACGGTCGATCTGGTGATACCGATCGTGCTGGCGGGAATAAGCATAGCGAATTTTGTACTTGCCCTGATAGACAAAAAGGGCAACACGATGTCATATCTTCTCTCGGGTCTGTTCCTGGGCGTGGTTCCGAGCATTATCTGCTTCATTGTCAGGGGCAGCATCCCCATTGCCTGGGTCATCTGTCTGATGGTCAGCGTCAGCCTCTTCGCGGGCGCGGTAATATTCCGCGGAAGAGCCGTAGCGGAAGAGATACGGAGAAGATTCCACCTGTAAATACATCTGCATTACGACATTATTTTTGAATTAAGCAACACTCGGCATAAGAGGTGTTGCTTAAGCATCAAAACGCCTTCACATTACTGATTGTTGCACCCTCCTGTTCGGCTGATAATGAAGCCATCAAACCTGAACACAATATCAAGACCAAACAGGAGGAAAAGAAAATGACACACGTAAACATGACAGAGATCAAGATGGAACAGCTCGAGAAGATCACAGGCGGCTTCGGCGAGACAGGCCCTCTGGGAACAGGCCCCCTCACAAAGGGACTCCTCACAACCGATGAACAGGCAAAAGGCTCACTGATCGCACCTGCACCTGTAACAGCACCTGCAGCACTTACAGAGACATCGTTCATAGACAAGTTCATCGCATGTATGAGATTCGTCGCAGGACAGATGATGTTGTTCATCTGAACCCGACCGGCCGGCATTCTCGGACCGTCTGTTCTGATATGGAGCAGACGGTCGTTTTTATGTGCACGATGGATTACAATAAACATACGGAAAGGGGATGGCCGCTATGTATCAGAGTCCGTTGTTTATTGAAGAATGTAAGAAGAGACTGAGTTCGCTCAGTGACCGGGGATTTGGTCCCGCGTTGGAATCAATGAAAGATGATTGGGCACTCCTGGTGTGGAGACTTGACGATATCAGGATCGCCATCGAATATCATCCGTACGCTTACACCATGAATACATACATAGATTACCGCGGCAAGCATCTTAATGTCCGCAGGCTGTACGAACAGGCGGGCATAGAAGCGAGGGAGAGATATCAGTTCTGGGGAGCAGGTCTTGCGGCAGGAATCGAATCTTCCACTGCGGCAATAATGTCATTCGTTGACCATTACGATACACCGGATCACTCCGGATTAAAAAACGTTCTCCAAAGAGAATACGACGAGGAGATGACTTAAGTTCTTATGAACTTGTGATCCGCCTCATATTCGTCACTGACAAAACGCTCGATCTTCATGTGCAGATCATACTTCTCGCGAAGCTCTGCGAGCTGCTTCATCATGGCCGATGCGTGGTGCGCGTCTATCGCAGCCTGGTCAGCCCAAGAGTCGATGAGCAGGATCGTCTCAGGGTCATCCAGCGGAGCAAAATACTGATACCTCAGGTTGCCCTCTTCTGCACGGATGGCATCCGCTATGCCTGACTTCTCCATCTCGTCCGCGAAAGCTCTCGCACTGCCGTTCTGACCTTTGTAATACAGGTTTACCGTTATCATATCCATTCCCCCGTTGATGTTTTTCTTAATTATACATTTACGGTGAAGGCAGTGGGGCATATATGTTATATTTAAGTCAGCACTCGAGGTAACCAAATGACTTATTCTATCATCGGCATTCTGGCTAGTATCCTGTTGGTCATCACCAACAGGGATATTCTGTGGAAGACCGACGGAAGCAGCCTTACAAAGACTCAGAAGAGTTACCGGCTGTTCCTTATAGGAGCGCTGTGTTACCTCATCACCGACCTGCTGTGGGGCATACTGTATTCGGCGCAGATGCTGACCGTCCTGTTTGTCGATACCTCGATACATTTTGCTGCGATGGTGGGCGCGGTCATGCTTTGGACCCACTATGTTGTATCCTATCTCGATACCGGAAGGCTGTTCGGAAAGATACTGAAGATAACAGGACGTGCGTTCTTCATCTTCGAGCTCATATGCGTCGCAGTCAATCTCTTCCAGCCCGTACTATTCTGGTTCGACAAGAACAAAGAGTACCAGGCTGGCGTCGCCAGATACATAACCCTTCTGCTTCAGATAATACTGTTCCTCGGAACGACTACATATACGCTCGCGGTTGCCTTCAAGGCGAAGGGCAGAGTGCGCCTGAGGCACATGACCATCGGCTTCTTCGGACTTGCCATGGCCCTGCTTATCACCATTCAGGTCTTCTTCCCGCTGTGGCCACTGTATGCGATGGGGTACATGCTCGGTACGAGCCTGCTGCACACTTTCGTTGTGGAAGATGAGAAGGAAGAATACAGAAGAGAGCTTAAGGCCGCGCTGGCTGAAGCCGAGAGGGCGAACAGCGCCAAGACCGCCTTCCTGTCCAGCATGAGCCACGAGATAAGGACGCCGATGAATGCCATCATCGGTCTGAACAATATCGCGATGAACGATCCTACGGCAAGCGATGAGATCAAGGTCTATCTGAGCAAGATGGGAGATTCGGCGCAACACCTTCTCGGCATCATCAACGACATCCTCGACATGACCAGGATCGAGTCGGGACACATGATACTGAAGAAGGAAGTGTTCTCCCTGACCAATGCCCTCGAGCAGATCAACACCATGATCGGCGGACAGTGCGAGGATAAGGAGATCACATACAGCAGCCGCGTTAACGGGCAGATCGGTGAGTATTACATCGGCGACGTGCTGAAGCTCAAGCAGGTTCTCATCAATATCCTTGGCAACGCAGTCAAGTTCACATCGGAAGGCGGAACAGTCGAGTTCGTTGTCGAAGAAGGCGAACACTACGCACAGAAGACTGTGCTGATATTTACCATTAGCGATACGGGCATCGGAATGGATAAGGATTACCTGCCGCACATCTACGATGCCTTCAGTCAGGAAGATACTTCCGCGACCACGCAGTACGGTTCGACCGGTCTCGGCATGCCCATCACCAAGAGCATCGTGGACCTCATGAACGGCAACATTGAAGTGGACAGCGAGAAGGGTAAGGGCAGCACTTTCAAGGTGACGGTCACGCTTGATGACGCGGAAGATGCGGGCAGGAACGAAGAGCCGTCGGAGAAGCGCGAAGAGCGTCTTAAGGGAATGAAGATACTTCTTGCCGAAGACGTGCCGGTCAATGCCGAGATCATGATGATGATCCTCTCCGGCAAGGAGATGGAGGTCGATCTCGCAGAGAACGGCAGGATAGCTGTGGAGCTCTTCGGGAAGTCCGCGCCCGGGCATTACGATGCGATACTTATGGATATGCGCATGCCGGAGATGGACGGTCTCGAAGCGACAAGAACGATAAGAGCACTTGAACGCGAAGACGCGAAGAAGATCCCGATAATCGCGCTTACGGCAAACGCTTTCGACGAGGATGTGCAGCAGAGCATGCAGGCCGGATTGAACGCGCATCTTACAAAGCCTGTGGAGCCGGACGTATTGTTCGAGACTCTGGGAAGGCTCATCAATTCATAAGAGGAGACAAAAACTATGGGGAAGATAAGCCTTAAGCCTTATAACGACTATTGTCCGCAGACGCTGTTCCTGTACGGAACATACGATGAGAACGGCAAACCCGATTTCGGACTGTTCTGCTGGTTCAGCTATATCTGGGACGGAGAGATGGGAGTCATGTGCTGCATCGGCGGCGATAAGACCACGGTAAGGAACATCAAGCGCAATAAGATATTCTCTGCCAATCTGGTCACGGAAGAACTGCTGAATGTCGCAGATTACATGGGCATCGTAAGCGGCAACAATCCGGACAAGATGAAGATAGACCTTGATATCGGCAAGGGCGAAGTTCTGGATGTTCCGATACTTAATGCCTCACCCGTTAACTTCGAGCTCGAAGTTACTGATTTTATCTGCAAGCACGACGGCACAGTCATGCTCTGCAAGATGAGGAATGTCCTTCAGGACGAATCGCTCGCATCCGAGGGCGAATCCTTCGAGCAGAAGTTACGGCGCATCGCTCCGGTGAAGACGACATGTAAGCATTACTTCAGTTACGAAGGCAAGGACCTCGGGGGCTGGGGAGAGCCGATGAAGAGGCTTGGATAAGGAGACAGCACATGAAGAAATGGTATGACGAAGAGTACGAATTCACCGTGGAAGTAACAGGTTACCTGCACGGCGACAAGACCGAGAGATACTGCAGGAACGGCGAAGAGATCGGCGATACTTACACCTGCACATACGGCTGTCCCGTCAACAAGGACGGATACGGCATCTGCTCGAAAACGATGATGATGCTCTATCCTCTCATGGAAGCTATAAGGAGCGGCGGTGACCTTGAGAACTTAGGCGGCGACGGAAAGTATACCAAGACCGTCGTATGCCCGGACGGCTGCGTGATATTTAAGCTCACGGCAAAGCCCCTCGGCAATGAGAATTTCCACAAAGGAGGATTCTGGGAGTACCCGGATGCAACATAACACATGATCAGATTCATAGAAAACGCAGAAGAGAAGAAGCAGATCTCGCGTCAGATCCTAGAAGCTCTGACAGAGTGGTTCGAGGTAGAATCAAGCCGCGAGCAGTATATAGAAGAGTCGGCAGGACAGCCCTTCTGGGCATCGGTCGAAGGTGACACATACGAAGGCTTCCTCTGCCTTAAGGAGACAGGTAAGTCCACGATGGAGCTTGCCGTGATGGGCGTCCGCAAGGAGTGCCACAGGAAGGGTGTGGGGAGAAGGCTTTTCGCCGCGGCAAGAGATTATGCCGCAGCAAAGGGTTATGAGTTCATCCAGGTCAAGACGGTCAGGTCCGGCATGTACGAGGACTACGACATTACCAATGAATTCTATAAGAGCCTCGGGTTCAAGGAGCTCGAAGTGCTCGCGGATTACTGGGACGAGGCAAACCCCTGCCAGATCTACGTGATGTCTCTTAAGAGTGCTGTGGGAACGATCGCGACGAGACACAGCTACCGCGGTGCTTTCGTGCAGGAAGAAGTGCCTGAAGAAGACCTCATAACGATCGCCAGATCAGGCATCGACGCGCCTTCGGGATGCAACAAGCAGACGACCGACGTCATCATCGTGAACGACCCGGAAGTGCTCTCGAAGATCAAAGCCGTGGTCGATCCGCCCGTCGCGCAGACGGCGCCCGCGATGATAGTAGTCCTGACCAGAAGGATCAATGCGTACAGGGACAGGTGCTTCGCGGTACAGGATTATTCCGCAGCGATCGAGAACATGCTCCTGGCCATAGTCGAGCTCGGTTATCAGAGCTGCTGGTACGAAGGACATATCACGGACGAGGACAGGATCTGCGATAAGATAGCTTCCATCCTGAACGTCCCTGCAGAATACGATGTTGTCTGCCTGTTGCCCGTCGGCAAAGCCGCAGACGATTTCCACGCACCGAGCAAGAAGCCTCTGTCCGAGCGCGTTAAGTTCAACCGCTGGGGATAATGCGCGAAATGATACACAAACGATACACCGGACATGTATCATCACTCTTGACGGAGGAGATTCATGTACAACGTTCTGCTCGTTGAAGATGACATTCAGATCAGAGAAGTTATCGGGGACTTTTTTGCCAGGCGCGATGAGATCAGGCTCGACCTTGCCGCAGACGGGGAGATAGGCCTTAGCAAGATACTTAACGGTCAGTATGATCTCATAGTTCTTGACATAATGATGCCCGGTATCGACGGATTTGAGCTCTGCAGGATCATCAGGAAGAGGTCGGATGTTCCGGTCGTTTTCCTGACGGGCAAGGTCAGGGAAGAAGATGTGCTCTACGGCTACGAGTTAGGTGCCGACGATTACATCGTAAAGCCCTTCTCCATCAAGGTCCTGTACAGCAAACTGCTTGCCATCCTCGAACGGACGGACACAGGCAGGGTCACTCACAAGGTGCTCGAGAGCGGACAGATAATGCTCGACCCTTCGAAGTTCGAAGTAACGGTCGGAGGCGAGATCATCGATCTGCCGCCCAAAGAGTATCTTATCCTCAAGTACATGATGGAACACCCGGGGACCGCGATCACCAGAAGGCTCCTGCTCGTTGCCTGCTGGAACGACGACTCGTTCATAACCGAGCGCGTGATCGACAACCGCGTTAAGAACCTCCGTAAGAAACTGGGTAAAGAAGGCACCCGCATTAAGACGCTTATAGGAGTCGGATACAGATTCGACTGAGCGCCCGGCGGTGTCCTTCAGCTTCGGCCGCAGACCAAGGGGGTTACAGGAATGAAGAAGTACAGGGATTTTGCGTTTCCGCACGTGGCAGTCGGACTGCTGATAGGTCTGGTCCTGTTCGGGTTTACGATCATAACATTCAAATACCGCTACGAAGCAACGCTGCATAGCGGCAATTCAGACATGATCAAGCAATACGAGAAGTTGATCGACAAGTACGAGTCGGGCGATATCGGAGTCGAATTCATCAACATGATGAACGAGTTCTACAGCTTTGATTATCTGCGCATATCCGAGATCGATGACAGCGGCAGCATTACGCCGATATTCGAGACCGACTACGATACCGTTGCCGCCTCGATCAATATTCACAACTGGATCTTTGTCACCAAAGACGATTCACTCGCCGGCACACAGGAGAATTACAATGAGCCGGCATCAGGAAACGGATTTGAACTGAACATGAGTTATGTTAAGTGCGATGAGATCTGGGAGCCAATAGAGTCCCTGGACCGGTATAACGGCAATTCGTATAATCTGCTGGCATTATCGGAAGGCTGGTACAGCTACCCGGATCCTTTTGTCGTCGTCGCTGAGGTCTACGGTAACTATGCTTTTCCCTGTCTGATCATCAATTCTTATTATATTGACGGTGATACTCTGCATCTGGGTTCGGTCCGCAGGGGGATCACTTCTCTCCCGTTTGCCAAGACATGGGATTTTACTGACAAGAGTTCGGCCGACAGTTACATTTATGCCGGTTCGGATGATTTCTTCGTTGAGTGTATCTCATACGGAATACCGGTAAGGCCGGACAAATATCTTGATGCCGAGAGTGATATCTTCATGCAGGATTCGATGGAAGATATATATGCGAGTGGCAAGATGGCTGAAGGCTCCCGCACATACACCAGCACGCTCGATGACGAAGGCAGGCTGACCTTCGGAGGCGTCAGGATCTATGAGACCGGCGGACACAGATATCTCATCGAGAGCGTCATCACCGCACAGTCGTTCACGGGATACTTTATGCCGTTCATGATCATCTATGCGTTCATCCTCATGCTCATCTTCATCGGCATCCCGATGCTTGCCGCAGCAAGGCCGTACAGGCAGTACAAGAGAGCTTACGAGAACAATCTCTTCAAGAACAACCTCATCGACTCGCTCGCGCATAACATCAAGACCCCTCTGCAGATCCTCGGAGGCTATGCAGAGAACTTGAAAGATGTCGACGATCCCGCCTCCAAGGACCACTATGCAGACCGCATCCTGGAGAAGACCGCCGAGATGAACAAGGACATCGAAGCGATCCTGAAGACGGCAGAGAAGACCACTCCGGTGCTTAAGTCCTGCTCCGTAAAGGAGATATACGACGAAGCCGCGGGTAAGATCGGCGGCGAGTTCAATATCACGGGTGACGCGCAGATGCCGCTGGATAAAGAGTATTACGCACAGGCGGTGTATGCGCTCCTTGATAATGCTTCACGATACAAGACGTCGGGCGAAGTGCAGGTTAAGATCGACAAGACCGCCGTCGTGATCACGAACAAGACCGACAAGGACAACTTCACGCCCGGCACCGGCATCGCTATCGCCGGCAGGATCCTCGAGCAGAACAAGCTCAGCCTTACGACTGCCATCAAGGGCGGTGTGTTCGAGGCCAGGATCTCGCGAAAGTAACTACGACTGTACAGCACAGCAGTACACTTGTAGTAACAAAACAATGAATAAGGGCTGTCTCACGTGGAGGCAGCCCTTTGAACTTTGAATTTAGACCGGATTATCAGTCGTTTTCCTCGACAACTTCTTCGATCTGCTCGTAGAAATCCTCAAGTTCCTTGTCCCAGTCAACGCTGGAATTCAAGTCGTTGATCGCAAAGATGAAGAAGCCGACGATCGCGCAGAAGAGCACGGTCGTGATGATGCTCCATACCAGACCGAAGATACCGAGGCCCTTGCCGCGCTTGCCGTGCTTCTTGCACGCATGGATTCCGACGATGGAGAAGATCCAGTTGAACGGGAACAGGCCCAGGAGTGCCGTAACGAATCCGGCAACGCACATTCCGCTCATGGGCGCCGGCTGCTGATATGCAGGAGCGGGCTGCTGGTAAACAGGCTGTGCAGGAGCGGGCTGGGGCTGATACTGATATACGGGCTGTTGTGCAGGTGCCGCTACAGGCTGAGGCGCAGGCTGATACTGATATTCAGGCATCTGTGCGGGTGCCGGCTGCGGAGCGGGTGCGGGTGCGGGCTGTGCCGGGGGCATATAAGCAGCATCTTCGGTTGCAACGGCGGCAGCGGCAGCAACGGGTGCGGCAGCAGCTGCTGCAACTACAGGAGCAGCTTCAGGCGCTGCTTCAACAGCAGGTTCGGCTGCGGGCTCTGCAACAGGTTCTGCCGGAGCAGGTTCAGCGACGGGCTCTGCCACGGGTTCCGGCTCAGCGGATACTTCGGGCTCTGCCGCAGGTGTTTCCTCGGCTGCAGGCTCAGCGGCAACCTCAGGTTCAGTTGCAACTTCCGGCTCGGCAGCAGGTGCCTCTGCCTCGGGAGCTGCCTCAGGCTCAGCGGCAACCTCGGGTTCAGCTGCAACGGGAACTATTCCGCCGCAGTTCGCGCAGAAACGGTCACCCGGATTCAGGGGTGAACCGCAATTGGTACAAAACTTGTTTCCTTCCATAGTTATCCTCCCTTAAGTAAAACTTCTTTTATTTTAAGTATTAGAACGCGCATTGTCCATCACGATCGCGCATAAAACCTCTTGCAATAACAGATACATTAGTGTAATCTTCATTCCGACAATCGAATACTTAACGGGAGCTTGTATACAGGCTGAGAGGAAGGTGTGACCTTCGACCGAGAACCTGATTTGGATAATGCCAACGTAGGGACGCTTAACACAGCAAGTGTTTTGAAGGGAGTTGCCAATGAAGGGCGGCTCCCTTTTTGTATTCTCCAAGGAGGACAAAATGAAAAGATACAACATCTTACGTATGGCCGTAATGGCCCTGCTCATCGCCATCGGCGTCGTCATCTCGCCGCTTCTCAGGATCGAAGGCATGTGCCCGATGGCTCATCTCATCAACATCACCGCCGCTGTGTTATTAGGCCCCGTCGACGCTTTCATCATTGCCGTTCTCATCGGCATCATCAGGATGTGCGCGATGGGAATACCGCCGCTCGCACTGACCGGTGCGGTCTTCGGCGCGACGCTGTCCGGCATACTCTATAAAGTTTCCAAGGGTAAGATCTGGGCGGCTGTATTAGGCGAGATCATCGGCACCGGCATCATCGGTGCGATCGTGTCTTATCCGGTCATGGCATTCATCTGCGGCAGGGAAGGCCTCGGGTGGTTCTTCTATGTGCCGTCGTTCATTTGCGGAACACTCATCGGCGGAAGCATCGCGGCAGTGTTGCTCTACAGGCTCCAGCACATCGGTGTCCTCGGCAAGATGCAGTATAAGTTGGATCACGGAGGCGCACTATGGAAAAAGCACAGCGAGAAGACCGCCTGATACACTGCATCACCAACCCCATCTCGATCAATCAGGTCGCCAACACCATACTTGCATTGGGTGCCCGCCCCGTCATGGCTGAGCATCCGGCAGAAGCTGAAGAGATTACTTCAACGGCATCATCGCTCCTGCTCAATCTGGGCAACATCACGGATGTCCGCATGCAGTCCATGAAGATCTCGCTTAAGACCGCGAACGATAAGGGCATTCCCGTGACGCTCGATGTCTGCGGTGCGGCGTGCTCTTCTCTTCGAAAACGCTTTATCAGGGAACTTCTGTCCTTGGGAGCTATCTCGGTCATCAAGGGCAACTATTCCGAGATATTAGCGCTTACAGACGATACATACAGCGCATCAGGTGTTGATGCGGCGGACAACACGGACGAAGACAGGATAAAGAGTGCTGTGCTCTCCCTGGCCGAAAACACCGGCGCCATCGTCGTAGCTACGGGCAGAACGGATCTGGTGGGTTCTGAAGGCAGCATAACTGAAGTGACCGGCGGGTCGGACCAGCTCTCATCCGTCACGGGAACCGGCTGCATGTCGGGCGCAGTCATCGCGACTTACCTCGCACGCGAGGTATCAGCCGGCAGCGTCATCTCCGCCTGCACCTACTTCAAGAAGTGCGGTGAGGAGGCAGAGACCAATGAAGGCCCCGGCACATTCATGGTAGATCTAATGGACTGTCTGGCCTTCCTGAAGCCCGTTTTGGATACGACTCTCTACTTCATAACCGACAGTACGGGCTTCGAAGAAGATGAGTTCCTTGACCGCGTAAACGCAGCATTGGCGGGCGGTGTAACATTGTTACAGCTCAGAGAGAAGACAAGAACCCCCGGTGAATACATCGATCTGGCCAGGAAAGTCCACAAGATATCGAGCAAGTTCGGCGTGCCCCTCATAATCGATGACAGAGTCGACGTCATGCTCGCCGCCGACTGCGAAGGAGTGCATGTCGGAGCGGAAGACATGCCGGTCGCGCAGGCCAGAAAACTGATAGGTAAACGCAAGATCCTGGGTGCGACGGCCAAAACAGTGGAAGCGGCACAGAAAGCATACGCTGACGGCGCAGATTATCTCGGCGTCGGAGCGATATATCCGACTACAACGAAGGTAAAAACTGTCCTGACTCCCGTATCCACACTTGATGCGATAACAAAGGCGGTGCCGATCCCAGTAAATGCCATCGGAGGCTTAAATTCAGGCAATATCGATATATTGAAGAACATCAATATATCCGGAGTGTGCGCAGTATCTGCGATCATGAAGGCTGATTCTCCGGAGCTGGCGGCACGTGAACTTAAGCAGGCATTCCTGGAATTAAGGAGGAACTCATGAAGACAGTACTTACGATCGCAGGAAGCGACTGCTCGGGCGGCGCCGGGATTCAGGCTGACCTTAAGACGATGCTCGCGAACGGCTGCTACGGCATGTCAGTCATCACGGCACTGACAGCGCAGAATACCACGGGCGTGACCGCCATAGAGCAGGTCACTCCGGAATTCCTGAGACAGCAGATAGATGCTGTGTTTGAAGACATCACGCCAGATGCCGTGAAGATAGGCATGCTTCCCGACGAGACTCTCGTTAAGGTCACGGCAGAATGCTTAAGATCTCACAATGCAAAGAACGTCGTGCTCGACCCGGTTATGGTCGCGACGAGCGGTGCGGATCTGTCTGACAGAAGGAGCGTAAAGGCGCTGGTGGAGGAGCTTTTCGCGATGGCGGGGCTCGTGACGCCGAACATACCGGAAGCGGAAGTGCTCTCTGGCATGAAGATCCTCACGGGCGAAGACAAGATGGAAGCTGCGAGGATCATAAGCGATAAGGGCGGCTGCCCGGTGCTCGTCAAGGGCGGACACGGAAGTGCGGGTGCCGACGATATCCTCTTCGCTGACGGCAGATTCTTCGAATTCCCGTCGAGAAGGATAGACAACCCGAACACCCATGGCACCGGCTGCACGTTATCTTCAGCGATCGCCTGCAACCTGGCCAAGGGAATGAGCCTGCCGGAAGCAGTCGAGACAGGCAAGAGCTATGTCACGGGCGCCATCTCGGCGATGCTGGATATCGGCCGCGGCAGAGGCCCGCTCGATCACGGCTACGACATCAAGACTAAGTATAAAAACTGACAGGAGAAGACTATGGAAAGAACTTACAAGACACAGATGGAAGCTGCGCGCAAGGGAATTATCACGCCCGAGATGAAGAAGGTCGCGGCAAAGGAATACAGGACCGAGGAAGAGATCCGTCAGTGGGTCTCTGAAGGCAAGGTCGCGATCTGCGCGAATAAGAACCACAAGTGCATAGAACCTGAAGGCGTGGGATCGATGCTCAGAACGAAGATCAACGTCAACCTGGGCGTATCGCGCGACTGCAAGGACTACGACGTCGAGATGCAGAAGGTTCAGGCCGCTATAGACCTCGGTGCGGACGCCATCATGGATCTGTCTTCTCACGGCGATACGATACCGTTCAGAAGGAAGCTCACATCCGAGTGCCCCGCCATGATAGGCACGGTCCCGGTATACGACTCGGTCATCCACTATCAGAGAGACCTCGCGACCCTGACGGCTAAGGATCTTATCGATGTCGTCAGGCTGCATGCTGAGGACGGAGTTGATTTCGTCACGCTCCACTGCGGCATCACGAGACACACCATAGACCAGATCAAGAAGCACAAGAGGAAGATGAACATAGTCTCCCGCGGCGGTTCTCTCATCTTTGCGTGGATGTGCATGACCGGCAACGAGAATCCTTTCTACGAATACTACGACGAGATCCTCGATATCTGCAGGGAATACGACGTTACCATCTCTCTCGGAGACGCCTGCCGTCCGGGCTGCATCGCGGACGCCGGAGACGTGTGCCAGATAGAAGAACTCGTAAGACTTGGCGAGCTTACAAAGCACGCATGGGAGAAGGATGTTCAGGTCATGGTCGAAGGCCCGGGACACATGCCGATGAACCAGATCGAAGCGAACATGAAGATACAGCAGAGCATCTGCATGGGCGCGCCGTTCTATGTGCTCGGACCTCTCGTAACGGACATCGCTCCCGGATACGATCACATCACTTCGGCGATAGGAGGCGCGATCGCGGCGGCATCAGGCGCGGCTTTCCTGTGCTACGTTACTCCTGCCGAGCACCTCGCACTTCCGAACGTTGACGACGTCAAGCAGGGCATAATCGCATCCAAGATCGCGGCACACGCTGCGGACATCGCGAAAGGCATCCCTCACGCGACCGACATCGACAATAAGATGGGAGATGCGAGAAGAGTCCTCGATTGGGATGCCCAGTGGGAGTGCGCGATCGATCCCGAGACCGCCAAAGCCATAAGGGATTCAAGGTCTCCGGAGCACGACGATACCTGCTCGATGTGCGGCAAGTTCTGCGCCGTAAGGAGCATGAATAAGGCACTTGCGGGAGAATATATAGATATCCTTTGATACTTTTTTGTAAGTTAGCAATATCTAACAAATCTCAGAAGATCATCAGAGGTATCACGGACATTCTGACGAAATCCCTCCTCCCGGGTTGACTAATCCTGATGTCAGGGTTAAATTCAAAATGTAATTCCCATGGGGGAGTAGCAAGCGCTTCGGCGTAGCAAGTCAACATCCTGGCGTAACCGTCTGGCTTGTTTTAAATTGCGAGACTCATGTATAGCTATCAGGACTATACATGGCATGATCAGACCTTAATGACCCAAGTATAGTTCAGCTGTGCTTGGGTCTTTTGTTTGCGCAGAAGATCCGGGGGTTCAAAAAACTGACCGGGAGGTAAGGCAAATGGAAGAAAGGTTTTTGGAGATCTCCGATCTGAAGAAGAGCTTCGGATCCGGAGAAGCAAGACAGGAAGTCTTAAGAGGAATGGACTTCACTGTGAAGAAGGGCGAGTTCTGTGTATTGCTCGGCCCTTCAGGTTCGGGTAAGTCGACCCTGCTCAACATAATCGGCGGCATCGACACGCCTGATTCGGGTTATGTCAGCATCAACGGCGACAAGCTGGAAGACATGGACGAGAAGCAGCTTACGATCTATCGAAGGAAGCATCTCGGGTATGTCTTCCAGATGTACAACCTGATACCCAACCTGAACGTCAAGGAGAACATCGAGGTAGGCGCATACCTGTCTGATTCGCCGCTCGACGTCGAAGAGGTCATCACCACACTGGGACTGCAGGACCACAAGTACAAGTACCCGAACCAGCTGTCGGGCGGACAGCAGCAGAGGGTATCAATAGGCAGGGCGGTAGTAAAGAACCCTGACATACTCATGTGCGACGAGCCCACGGGAGCATTGGACTACAAGACCTCCAAAGAGATCCTGGCCCTCATCGAAGACTGCAACAGCAAGTACGGAAGCACCATCATCATGGTCACCCACAACGAAGCCATCAAGTATATGGCAGATCACGTCATCAAGTTAAGAGACGGCGTCGTACGCCATAACGACATCAACGACAAGAAGATACCTGCTTCCGAGCTCGAGTGGTAAGGAGGTGCAGGCATGAGAAATCCCCTTATCAAGCGGATACCCAAGGAACTCGCTTCCGACTGGCATAAGTATCTCGTAATAATCTTATTCATGGTCATCATGATCGGAGTCATCTCCGGCATGTATGTAGGCCATGACAGCATGCTTGCATCCGTAGCCGAAGGCAGGGTGGAGTTGAAGCTCGAAGACGGCTCTTTCGAGCTGTCGGACAAAGCGTCCCCCGAGCTCATCGAAGCCATCAGCACCGGCGAGATGGCAGACGTCAGGCAGTACTTCATAGACGAAGGCATGAAGGAAGCAAAGGAAGAAGTCGACAAGGCTGCCGAAGACGCCCTGAACGAACAGGTGACGGCTGCGATAGAAGCGCAGGTCCGCGCCAGCTGCGAAGAATACGGCATCACGGACGAGGACATGATACAGGCTCAGATAGATGCCGCGATGGAAGAGGGCTTCGAAGATGCATTAGAGGAAGCCAGAGAGTCCGATGAGTACAAGGACGCCCTGGCTGAAGCGTACGATGAAGCCTACGACGAGGTCGTCAAGGCAGTCGATGAGGAATGGGATGACATCGCAGAAGAGTATAAGCTCAATGAAGAAGGCTTTGTCCCGGTCCCCGTAACTCTCTATGAGAACTTCTACAGGGACGAGGAAGAAGACTACGATAACGACGGCACATCAGATGCTACGGTGAGAGTGTACTCAAGCGCGAAGGAAGTGGACCTTGCATCCTTCCTCGAAGGAGAGGCTCCGGATGCGGATGACGAGATCGCGATCGACAGGATGCACGCCGATAACACGGGCGTCAAGGTAGGTGATACGATCACGGTCGGAGGCAAGGAGTTCAAGGTCGTAGGGCTTCTGTCTTACGTCAATTATCTGACGCTGCACGAGTCCAACACGGACATGATGTTCGATGCTTTCGGATTCGATGTTGCGATGGTGACGCCTGAGGCTTTTGACAGTCTTAACGCGAGAGTGCATTACAGCTATGCGTTCATGTATGACGTTAAGCCGGAGGGCAAGATCGAGCAGGCGGACTGGTCGGAGCGTTTCATGAAGTCACTCGTCACGCAGACGCTCGTGGCGGATAACGAGATCAAGGATTATCTTCCCGAGTACCTGAGGCAGGCCAGCAACTTCGCGCCTTCTGATATCGATGGAGACTCTGCAGGCACGAGCATATTCTGCTATATCCTCATAGGAGTCATCGCGTTCATCTTCGCGATCACGATAAGCAACACGATTGACAAGGAAGCATCTGTAATAGGTACTCTCAGGGCGTCGGGCTACAGCAGGGGCGAGCTCGTAGTCCACTATATGTCGATGCCGCTGATCGTTACCCTGATAGGCGCAGTGATAGGCAATATCCTCGGATACACGTTGTTCAGGAACACGGCCGTATTCCTGTATTACAACAGCTACAGCCTGCCTTCGTGCGAGCTTGTCTGGAGCCAGACCGCACTCATCAAGACGACGGTGATCCCGCTCCTTCTGATGTTCTTCATCAACCTCTTTGTCATCGTGAGGAAGCTCCGCTTAAGCCCTCTGAAGTTCTTAAGGCATGACCTTACCGAGACAAAGCGCACCAAGGCCAGAAGGATCCCCGCGTGGTCGTTCATGAACAGGTTCAGATTAAGGATAATGTTCCAGAACATGCCCAACTATGCGATCCTCATCTTCGGCGTCGTGTTCATACAGATAATGCTGTGCTTCGCTTTCGGTATGCCGGATTCGCTGACTTACTACAGCAAAAAGGCGCCCGAGATGGTCTTTGCAGACTATCAGTACATGCTCATGGGATATAAGGATGAAGACGGCAACATAATTGAGACGGACGAGCCTTCCGCAGAGAAGTTCAGTTCGACGAACCTGATGTATCCGAAGGCGAAGAGCTTCATGCGCGAAGGCATGGGAAGCGGCGGAGACGAGAGCGTGACGGTCTACGGAATCATAGACGGCAGTCAATATGTTGATATCCCCGCAGACCTCGAAGAGGGCCATGTATATATATCGACGGCATTCGCCGGCAAGTTCGATCTTAAGACGGGAGATACGGTAACGCTTAACGAAGAATACGAGAACAAGTCATATGAATTCACTGTTGACGGCATCACGGATTACGACGGCGGCATCGCGGTGTTCATGGATAACGACAGCTTCAACGAAGTGTTCGGCAGGAAGTCCGGCGAGTTCTCCGGCTACTTCTCGAAGAAAGAGATAACCGACATCGACGAGCAGGACATCGCCGTGGTGATAACATCTGAAGACATATCCAAGGTCACGAACCAGCTCATGCACTCGATGGGCAACTTCATCAATATCTTCAAATATGCTCTCATCGTGCTAGCGGCGGCGCTGATCTATCTTCTCGCCAAGATAATAATCGAACGTAACGAGCGCTCGATATCGATGGTCAAGATCTTAGGCTTCAAGAACGGAGAGATAAGCGCGCTGTACATATTGCCGACGGCGATGATCGTGACAGTGTTCTCGGTATTGGGCTTCTTTGCCGGTTACTTCGTCATGCTCTGGATCTTCAAGGCATTCTTACTGCAGATGGACGGCTACTTCGCCTTCCACATGGAGCCGCTGTCGGCGGTGCTGTCCGTGGTCTATCTGCTCCTCGGATACCTCTTCGTATCCTTCATAGACTACATCAGGATCAAGAAGATCCCGATGGACGAGGCTCTGAAGAACGTGGAATAACAAAATGGGAATAGGATAGAACATGAGGCCCGGGGCTTATACGGCTCCGGGTCTTTTGTCTCATTAACCGAATCTTTATACTATATTAATTCAAAAAAATATATTAAAGAGTAAACTTAACACATAAGATCATTGCCGCTGGAGGTACATATGTCAGATAATGCTCCGTCAGGGATCTTCCGTAAGAAGACGATAGACAGGATATCTTCTCCCGAAGACCTCACCGATTATCTCAAGGTGACGAACCCGGGGATATGGCTCGTCCTCGCTGCAGTGATCTGCCTTCTCGCAGGACTGTTCGTATGGTCCTTCATAGGCACGCTGGAGACAAAGGCATCTGCGACGGTGGTGGTCAATGACCATACCGCAGTGGTAGTCCTCACGGACGCCGGGCAGCTTACCGAAGGCATGCCGCTTCAGGTGTCATCCGAGACGGCTTCCATCGCAGGCGTTGATACTGACGAATACGGAAGGACGGTAGGCAAGGCCGAGATCGCGCTTCCCGACGGAACATACGAGGGCACTGTCATAACAGATCAGACCCGCCCCATAGAATTCCTTACGAACGCGGGCGGTATCTGATGGCGTCCGGTACACGTAACATCAAAAGACCGGTCACCAGGGGAGTCGCCAAGGTCCCCGTAATACTGCAGCTCGAAGCACTCGAGTGCGGAGCTGCCTGCCTTGCCATGGTCATGGCATATTACGGCAAGTGGGTTCCGCTCGAACAGGCGCGCATAGACTGCGGTGTCTCGAGGGACGGATCAAAGGCCAAGAACATCTATAAGGCCGCACTGCACTACGGGTTCGACGTCAAGGCATACTCGATGAGTCCCGAGAGTCTCAAGAGCGAAGGCACATTCCCGTGCATCATCCACTGGAACATGAACCACTTCGTAGTATTGAACGGCTTCAAGGGCAAATACGTATATATCAACGACCCTGCAAGGGGCACGGTCAAGATCACCTGGGATGAGTTCGACAAGGCGTTTACCGGGGTCGTGCTGATACCCGTGCCGTCGGAGTCTTTCGAGCCGGGCGGCAAGAAGAAGTCCACGTTCGAGTTCGCCAGGAAGCGCCTTGTTGGAACGGGCGCTGCGGTCGTGTTCGTGATGCTCACCACTGCGATAGGGTACCTGTTCGGCATCGCCAATTCCGTGACGTCGAGGATTTTCATGGACCGCCTCCTCACCGGGATCAATCCGGACTGGCTTTATCCTTTTGTCTCCGTGATGATCCTCCTGGCGCTGATACAGCTCGTCGTGGCTTGGGCGCAGGCGATCTATTCGCTGAGGATCAACGGCAAGATGGCGGTCATAGGCAACACCTCGTACATGTGGAAGGTGCTGCGCATGCCGATGGAGTTCTTCTCGCAGAGGCTCGCGGGCGACATCCAGAACAGATCCGAGATGAACGCGTCGATAGCGGGAACTCTCGTTAATACTTTCGCGCCGCTGATGCTCAACACCGTCATGATGGTGTTCTACCTCGTGCTGATGGTAAGGCAGAACCTTATGCTCACCCTGATAGGCATAACGACGCTCATCATCAACGCCTTCCTGTCTAAGATCATCTCCGACAAGAGGATCAACGTAACCCGCGTGCAGATGCGCGATGCGGGCAAGCTCGCCGCCACCTCCGTTGCAGGCATCGACATGATCGAGACCATCAAGGCGAGCGGTGCGGAGAACGGTTTCTTCCAGAAGTGGGCAGGCTATCAGGCGTCGGTCAACGCGCAGAACGTCAAGAGCGCGAAAGTCAATCAGCTGTTCGGCATGATCCCCGCATTCCTCGGCACCGTGGCAAACTACGCGGTCCTCATACTCGGTGTGTGGTACACCATGCAGGGCAGCTTATCGCTCGGTGCGGTGCTGATGTTCCAGGGCTTCCTGTCGGCATTCATGTCGCCTGCGATGCAGCTCGTCGGCGCAGGACAGACCATACAGGAGATGCGCACGCAGATGGAGCGCGTGGAAGATGTCATGGAGTATCCGGAAGACCCGGGAGTATCCTATGTCGTTCCCGACGGAGATGCTCCTCTGAACAAGCTCGGAGGCAGGGTGGAACTAAGAGATGTCACCTTCGGTTACTCGAGGCTTGAAGCGCCTCTCATCGAAGGATTCTCGCTCGACATGAAGCCGGGCTCAAGAGTCGCGCTGGTCGGAGCGTCGGGCTGTGGCAAGTCAACCATATCCAAGCTGATCTCGGGCCTCTATCAGCCCTGGAGCGGCGAGATACTGTTCGACGGCAAGCCGCGCATGGCGCACCCGAGAGACGTCATCACGGGTTCGATCGCGGTAGTCGATCAGGACATCACGGTGTTCGCAGATACCATTGCGAACAACATCAAGATGTGGGACGATTCCATCCAGGATTTTGAGATGATCCTGGCTGCAAGAGATGCCAAGATACACGACGATATAATGAAGATCCCCGGCGGTTATCAGCACAAGCTGACGAGCGGCGGAAGGGATCTGTCGGGCGGACAGAGGCAGCGCATGGAGATAGCCAGGGTGCTCGCGCAAGATCCGTCGATAATCATTCTTGATGAAGCGACGAGCGCGCTTGATGCGAGGACGGAATATGAGGTCATCAAGGCCATCAAGGACAGAGGCATCACATGCATCGTCATCGCGCACCGCCTGTCGACCATAAGAGACTGTGACGAGATCATAGTCCTCGATAACGGTAAGGCCGTAGAGCGCGGAACACACGAAGAACTTATAAGCAGGGGCGGAGCTTATGCCGACCTTATTACCAATGAATGAGGAAGGAGGAGTGCAATGGGCTGGTTCGATAATCAGATAAAGACCAGGCGTGAAGCCGATCAGCAGCTGTTGGATGACTCCTTCATCAAGGTGGCTGAAGTCATAATGGGGAGATCCGGCGCAGAGAAGCTGGGCGACGAGAGGATCATCACCAAGAACGCGATAGACGAGATATTGAAGTACTATCACTTCAAGCCCGCAGAGCTCCCGTCCGAGATTGAGAGCGCAGAAGATCAGCTCGATTACTGCCTGAGACCGCACGGCCTCATGAGAAGGAACGTCAAGCTCACTTCCGGCTGGTATAAGGATGCATACGGCCCGATCCTGGGCTTTTTGAAGGACGGCGGTATCCCCGTGGCATTGCTCCCGGGCAGGGTCTTCGGATATCACTTCACGGATCCCAAGACGGGCAAGGTAGTAAAGCTTGGAAAGTCAACGGAGAAGCTGATCGACGAAGACGGCATCTGCTTCTACAGGCCGTTGCCGCAGCGTAAGCTCACGATAAAAGACCTCCTGCTCTATATGCAGAGGTGCCTTACGTTAAGCGATGTCGTACTGATCGTTGCTGCCACGGCGGCAGTGTCTCTGGTGGGACTTCTCATCCCGAGGCTCAGTGCGATGCTTACCGGCCCCGTTCTTAACAGCGGCAGGGCAGATGCTCTCATCGGCATCGCGATAAGCATGCTGTGCATATCTTTCTCGAGTCAGCTCATAAGCAGCCTCAGCGGCTTCTTCAACAGCAGGATAAGCACCAAGACTTCGATCGCCGTGCAGGCATCGATGATGATGAGGATGATGAGTCTTCCTGCAGGATTCTTCAGACAGTACAGCGCGGGTGAACTCCGGAGCAGATCGCAGTCCGTCGACCAGCTCTGCCTTCTTCTCATGGGCATGGTGATGGGTACGGGCCTGTCGTCGGTTACTTCACTCATGTACATTACGCAGATCTTCAGCTTCACTCCGGTGCTGGTCGTGCCATCTCTTATCATCGTTATCACGACAGTTGTATTCTCGACGGTATCGACGCTTGTCCAGATCAAGATCAACAAGAAGATGATGGAGCAGTCTGCCAAGGAATCCGGAATGACTTATTCCATGATCACGGGCATCCAGAAGATCAAGCTCGCAGGCGCGGAGAAACGCATCTTCGCCAAGTGGCTCGACCTCTATTCCGTGGGCGCGGAGCTTGCCTATAATCCGCCGCTGTTCATCAAGATCAACGGTGTCATATCTCTGGCGATCATGCTGATATCCAACATAGTCCTCTACTATCTCGCGGTAATGAGCGGCATCGAGCAGTCATCGTATTTTGCTTTCACTGCGGCATACGGCATGCTCTCCGGCACGTTCATGTCGCTGTCCGGCATCGCACTGTCCGTTGCAAGGATCAGGCCAATCCTCGAGATGGCAGAGCCTTTCCTTAAGACCGAACCCGAGACGACCGACAACAAGGAGATAGTTACGTCTCTTACGGGCGGCATCGAGATGGATCACATCTCCTTCAGATATGCAGAAGACCTGCCTCTGGTAATAGACGATATGTCCATCAGGATCAGGCCCGGCGAATACGTCGCGATAGTAGGCAAGACCGGCTGCGGCAAGTCCACGCTCGTAAGGCTTTTGCTCGGCTTCGAGAAGCCCGAGAAGGGTTCCGTCAGATACGACGGAAGAGATATCAATTCGCTCGACCTTCCGTCCCTTCGAAAGAAGATCGGAACGGTCATGCAGGATGCCGGACTCTTCCAGGGAGACATCTATTCCAACATTGTCATAACCGCGCCCGAGCTGACTCTGGATGATGCCTGGGAAGCAGCTTCCGTGGCGGGCATCGCGGAAGATATCAGGGCAATGCCGATGGGCATGAATACGGTCATAGGCGAAGGTCAGGGCGGCATCTCCGGAGGCCAGCGCCAGCGCCTGATGATAGCACGTGCCGTCGCGCCCAAGCCGAAGATCCTGATCTTCGACGAGGCTACGAGTGCCCTGGACAACAAGACTCAGAAGCAGGTATCGGAATCTCTAGACTCGATGAAGTGCACGCGCATCGTCATCGCACACAGGCTGTCCACGATCAAACACTGCGACCGCATCATCGTCATAGACGGCGGCCGCATAATCGAAGACGGAACTTACGATGAGCTAATCGCGGAAGACGGATTCTTCGCCGAGCTCGTGGCAAGGCAGAGGCTGGACGTATAATTCACTGCAACTGTACAGCAGAGCAGTAAACCTGTAGTAACAAATGAGTGTTTGGGGGTTGTTTACTTACTCGGCGGCCTTTGAAGCCTTGAGCTGCTCCTTGCGCTCGAACATCTGGTGGTCAGCGCGCATGAATACGTCGGTATAGTTATCATCCAGCTTCGGATCGAAGACTGCCATTCCGCCGGCTACGACCACGCCGCCGTTCTTATTGTTCTCGTCGATCTTGGCCGTGAATTCCCTGAAGAGATCTTCTCTGTACTCGAAGTCCGAGCCCTGGAGTATCGCAGCAAACTCATCGCCGCCGATGCGGAATACGGGTGAGTGCTTGAACTGCTTGCAGATGATGGCGCAAGCGTTTTTGATGAGCTCGTCGCCTGCTTCGTGGCCCTTGGTATCATTAGTCAGCTTAAGATCGTTGATATCGAATACGGCCACGCCGTAATTGGCGAGTGAATCAGCTGTGGACTCGAGTTCGAGCTGCCTGAGGGAATCAATATAGGCGAGCTTGTTCTTGACGCCCGTGAGGCCGTCGCGGTATGCCTTCTGATTTGCATTCTCGAGCTGCAGGGTGTTCCTGGTTATAACATCGTTGTATACGAACGAGTGGACCATGCATGCTGCGAACATAGTGCCGATCGCATACATCGGCATGAGAGGGAACAGATCCTGTAACAGGATGAAGAATGCCATGATGAAGCTCGAGAATCCGACCGTGCGGTAGTGGTTCCTTCTCTCGCCCTCTGACTTGAACGCGATATAAAGCGCGAAGAATGCCGCCATGCAGTACAGCACCATCTGCATGAGCATCGTGACATATCTCGCGGGAAGTGCGATATAAGTGTGGTCTTCATCGAACTTGAATACGATCGGGTAGAAGAAGTTCACGATGAGTACGATGATCTCGGTGAGGAATATCGTCCAGCCGCCGCCTAATACTATCTTGCCGAACAGGCTCTTATCGTCTATGAATACGATGAGGGCACGCGTCCAGAGCAGGACAGACAAAGTCATCGTTACGAATACTGCGACGGTATCGATATAGGTGAGGAGCATATGCCCGTTCTCGTACAGTGTGCCCCAGATGATGTCCGAGAGGTAGTATACGATGAGCGCGAAGAGGAAGCGGCGGTATCTCTTCTGCGCGACGGAACGGGTCCCGACTCTCGAGACTTTCTTCATCAGATCATAGTTGATGATCAGGTGCACGATAAGTGCGATCACGCCTATGCTCGAATAGAACATACCGTCACAATTCCCCCATAAGTAATATGCCTTGATTATAAAACTTCTTTTAGAAGAATTGTTAAGGGCGGGGCGTTATTTTACGGTTTGTTTATACCCTCTTTACGGAATAGTTATCAGTCGGGAGCCTGCGCCTCCTGAGCCGTCTCAGACTGCGCGGAAGATGCGGCGGAAGCCTCAAGAGCCTTGATCTGCCTGAATCCCGACATCAGGAGGGCAACGACTACGAGGCAGACGCCGGAGCCGATTATGGTGATCGAGGAGCCTGCTCCGACGCCCTTGCCTGTAGCGTTGCCGATAACATCTGCGACCACACCGCACAGAGCATAAGCTATGACGTAGCCCAGCTGTGAGATGAATCCTGCAAATCCCCACGCACGGCCCTGGAGCTCTGAAGGGATGTTGGCCCTGATGAGATAGTCCAGGCTGTTGTTTGCAAACGGCAGCGCTGCGAAGAAGATGAAGCCGAAGATGCAGATGATATATACGTTCTGAGTAAGTGCAAACATTGTCATGCCGACGCCTGCCACTGCAAGGCCGATGCCGAGCGTTCTCTGGTAGTTCTTCTTGATGCCCTTGAAGCCCAAGATGATGCTTGTAACGAGCATGCCGGAAGCTGCGATCGTCTCTACGATACCAAGCGTCTTTGCATCGGCAAATGCGAGCACGAAAGACTCACCCAGCACCTGGAACACGCCCATGAACAGGCAGATGACGGAAGTGGTCACGATGAGCACCATCATACCGCGCTTGCCGGAGATCGCTTTCCAGCCTTCCTTCATGCTTGCGAAGAACGGCTCAGATACTTTGCCCGCGTTGCTCTTGATCGAGCGCCTTACGACTGCCGCTACGACTATCGTGATGAAGAAAGTGCAGATGTCGATTATGAGTATGAGCTTGATATCGGCAACAGCCAGCAGGAAGCCTGCGATCACGGGTGCGAACAGGTACCTTGAAGAACCTGCAAGAGACATCAGGCCGTTCGCCTTGGAGTACTGCTCCTTGGTAAGGAGGTCGGTTATGGTAGCAGTGAAAGAGGGTTCTAAGAGGGCAGAGAAAACGGAGCTTATCGTAGTGCCGACGTAGATCTGCCAGAGCTGGCAGTTGCCGCTCAGCATGCACAGCAGTATGAAGAGTACACCCAGTCCCGACAGACCGTCGCCGATCATCATCAGAAGCCTTCTGTCGTATCTGTCGGCGAGTACGCCTGCGGGGACTCTCAGGATGAGACCCGGGAGGAATCCGAGGAGCGATAAGAGCGCCATGTGCGAAGCGGAACCAGTCTGCTGGAAGATATAAAGTCCCAGGCCGAAGCTCGTGAGTCCGCCGCCGATAACAGAGATGAACTCGCCTGCGAAGAGCAGGAGGAACTTTCCGTAATTGTTATTGGTCTTTGCCATACAGGTAACCGCCTTATGCTTTGTTGCCCGTATGGTAACTTACGAATTCTTAAATAATCCTTAAATCGCCTTACAGCGTAACTATGAACCTCATGAAGTCTTCTTCATTCTTATACACGCCGGCGCATCCCAGGATCTTCGCGAAAGTCCTGCCGATCTCGGTCTGTATGGCTTCGCGGACGGACGCCGGGGAGGTGAGATCGTAATCTGCTCTCCATTCGTCCACCCAGTCGGCATGCTTGGATATGCTGTCGTTAGATCTTATGTCAGCGCCCGATAATATGGCCTGTTCAAGTTCTGCCATCTCCGTCTTCAGCCTTGAAGGCAGGACGGCAAGTCCCATTACTTCGATGAGACCGATGTTCTCCTTCTTGATGTGGTGATACTCCGCGTGCGGGTGATAGACTCCCATCGGGTGCTCGTCGGTCGTGATGTTGTTGCGCAGCACGAGATCCAGTTCGAGCTTTCCTTCGGAGTTCTTCCTGGCGATCGGGGTTATCGCATTGTGCGGAACTCCGTCAGTCTCAGCGAATATGAATGCTCCCTCGTCGGTATAGGATCTCCACTTGCCTAGTATCAGATCCGCGCAGTCCGTGAGACGTTCGGCGGAATCTCCCTGCAGCCTTATGACCGACATCGGCCAGTTGATGATGCCTGCGGTGAGATCCTCGAATCCCGGTATCGTAAACGTGCGCCTGTATCCGGCTCTCGCCATCGGGAAAGTATATGCGCCGCCCTGGAAATGATCGTGGCTTAATATGGATCCGCCTACGATCGGAATGTCCGCGTTGGAACCTGCTGTATAGTGCGGGAACTGCTCCACGAAAGATAAGAGCTTACGGAAGGTGCTCCTGTCTATCACCATCGGAACATGCTTCTTATTCAGGATTATGCAGTGCTCGTTGTAGTAGACATAGGGCGAGTACTGAAGGAAGTATTCTTCTCCGTCCAGCGTTATCGGTATTATCCTGTGGTTCTGTCTTGCAGGATGCGTGACGGTTCCCGCGTAGCCTTCGTTCTCTGCGCACAGGAGGCATTTGGGATAAGATGTGCTCTTCGCTTTGCCTGCCGCCGCGATGTCTCGGGGATCTTTCTCGGGCTTGCTTAAGTTGATCGTTATGTCGATGTCTCCGAACTCCGTCGGCGCCAGCCACTTCATGTCCTTTGCGATGCGGTCGGTGCGGATGTAATTGGTCGCGCGTGAGAACGCGTAGTACCAGTCGGTCGCGTCTCTCGATGAGCGCTCTGCAAGCTCGTTGAACTTCCTGATCACAACGGAAGGGGGCGGCGTTATGAGCCCCATTATCTTCGTATCGAACAGGTCTTTGGCTGCGGTGGTATCACTCTCCAAAACTCCGCTGCCGAGTGCCCACGAGATCATGTCCTCGAGTATCAGATGAAGCTCTCTCGGCTCGGGGATCACTTCCGGCTCTTCGTATTCGATGAGACCGAACAACTCGATAAGTCTGTTGATCGTATATGTGCGGTCAAGGCTGTCGACCAGTCCCTCGCGCATGCCGTAGTTCACAAGTTCCGTTATGTATGTGTTGATCATAGCAAGCTCCTTCAGAGTACCCTGATGCCGCCGTACTTTCTTATGGCCAGTATCTCGCATGCGCCTTCGCCGAAAACTTTGTCCATGGATTCTTTGTATCTTCCGGCGTTCTCTGCCTTCACGAATGCCTGTATCGTGCCTGCGAATCCGCCGCCGTGAACTCTTGCTGCTTCGCCCGGCCCTAATATGCTCTCACTTACCGCGAGCGCCAGGGAGACGTTCTGAGATGTGACATCCCTGTTGGAATAGACGTTCTGCAGATACTTGAACGACGAGTCGCCCGACTGCCTTACCAGTTCCAGGAAGGCGGCAGTATCGCCGTGCCTCAGAGCTTCGGCTTCCGCGCCGGCGCGCCTTGTCTCGTTGACAAAATGGATCGCTCTCAACACCGCGCGGTCTCCTGCCTTGCTCCTTAACATGGAGATGTTATCCGTGATGTCATCCAATGTGACATGCCTTAACACATCGCGCCCGAGAAGGTTTGCCACCTGCTTCATCTCGTACGGCACCGCCGCATACTCGTCCGTCAGATCCGCGTGCGAGCCTTTGGTGTCCGTTATGCACAAGAGCAGCCCCATGCCTGCCGGGTCGCACTCGACCTTATCCACCTTGGGATCCGCGGGGTCCTCGAAATCAATATGCACCAGACCGCCGACGGAACAAGCCATCTGATCCATGAGTCCGCACGGCTTGCCGAAGAACACGTTCTCGGCATACTGTCCTGCCACGGCTATCTCTACCGGGCTTATCTTCATATCGTAATAGAGGCCGGACACTATCGTTCCAACAAGCGTCTCGAAAGCAGCAGACGAAGACAGACCTGCGCCGATTAGAACGTCGCTCGTAACATAAGCGTCGAATCCGCCGGACTCGAATCCTGCATCCTTAAGACCTGCGAGCACGCCGCGGATCAGGGCGGAGGTGGTGCCTTTCTCATCTTCTCTGATATCAAGTTCGCCGGGACCTATGCTGGTTTTGCCGAACCCCTCCGCGAGGATGTTCACCCTTCCATCCTCACGGGGAGCGGCCATGGCGATTGCGTCTTTGTTGATCGATGCGGCAAGCACTTCACCGTGCTGGTGATCCGTGTGGTTGCCGCCTATCTCCGTTCTTCCCGGAGCGCTGAATACTGCCTGAGGACTTATGCCGAACTCTCTTGTGAACTCTTCTGCTGCACGGGCATATCTGTCCGGCTGAAGCGCAGCGGCTTCGTCGGTGCAGTAGATATCCTTATAATCTATCTTCTCAAGATCAGGCATAACAGGCCTCCTTCGGACTTACTTAGCCTGATTATAGATTGCCTTCCCCAAACAGTCATTTGGGAAACATGCACAAGGTATGGAAACTAAATTTGTAAAATCAGTTTCCATACAAAAGTGGCTTCAACACCGCAGTCTTGGTAATATTAGGGTGGAAACCCAAAGATATATATTCAGTTTCCAAAGGAGATTTGCACAATGCTGACCGAGACTAGAGAGAAGATACTTAAGGGCACGATCCAGGTCTTCAACAAGAAGGGCCTCAAGCTCACCATGGACGACGTCGCCGAAGAACTCAAGATCTCCAAGAAGACGATATATAAGGAATTCAAGAGCAAGGACGAGATCTTCGATTCGATGGTCGACTATGTGTTCGACAACATAAAGGCAAGAGAGCAGGAGATACTGGAATCGGAAGAATACTCCACGCTCGATAAGATAAGGCTCCTGCTGTCGGCTATGCCCGAGAGCTACAGGAACATCAACTTCCAGGAACTTTATCCTCTAAGCGATAAATATCCGAAGGTATATAAGAAGCTTCAGCGCCGCCTCGAGACCGGCTGGGAACCGACATTCAGTCTCCTCGAGCAGGGCAAGGAAGAAGGACTCATTAGACCCGACGCCGACTTCAAGATATTCAAGATCATGATGGAAGCGACACTCGAGAGATTCTTCCAGCAGGACGTAATGAAGGGAAGCGGGAAAAAATACAACGACTACCTGAACGAAGTCGTGGACATTCTCTTAAACGGCATCAAGGCTTAAGAGGAAGGAGCATACAATGGAAAAGTCCAAGGTCATATTCGGCAATGTCCAGCCCGGCAAGGTCTACAACAAAGCCGTGCGTTCCAAGAATAAATATGCGAAGAAGTTCGGCGACGACTCCGGCAGGGATTACTCCGCGAGAGTCGTTGATAACGAATATATAGGCGATATCCTTGGTGTCAGGAATATCGCGGTGGGAGATGCGGCCGAGGGCACATCCGAGGGCTTCGATCGGGACAAGGGGCTGATCGTGGGCAATATCAGGATGGGCTTCGGCCACTACAGGATCTCGATGGCGATCGCATCGGCAGCGAATTCCATGGGCTATACGCCTTACTGGATGGATCTTAACTCCTATCCCGATACCACCTGCACCAAGGTGATCTCCGCTCAGAACGACCTGTACTCGACGGGCTCGAGACTGTCCCAGAAGTCGAGGCTGTTCAACAAGCTCTTCTGGGAGCCTATGAACTACGAAGGATTCAGGAAGCTGTCCTATAACGCAGCTGACCAGAAGAACGCGGAACTTATGGCGCCCGTATTCAGGAACGTGCCGAAGGACATCCCGGTCGTCGCAACCCACGTGTGGCCTGCACAGGCTGCGATCCATGCGGGCATGGAGCATGTCGTAAATGCTATTCCCGATAACTGGCCGATGGCGCTGCATTTCGCTGAAGGAAGCATCCACACGGTTCAGACTCATTACGCTTACCAGGGCTACAGGATCTGCAACGGCATGGACGGCAAGAAGGTGTTGGAGCCGATGCCCGAAGGGAGCCTGAGATACACCGGCCACTATATCGACCACGAACTAACATCAAATATCGAAGAAGATTGCAGAAGACGCATCGCGCGCAAGACAGACGGCAAGCCGATGAGATTCCTCCTTACCATCGGCGGTGCCGGCGCGCAGAAAGAGATCTTCGCCGCTATCATTAACAGCCTCATGCCTGACATCAAGGCGGGCAAGGCTGCGCTCTACGTAAACATCGGAGACTATCAGAATGTCTGGGAAGACCTGAAGAGGATGGTCTCCGGGATAGAGGATATATCCAAGACTCACTTCAATGACTGGAACGATACCAGGAAGTTCTGCGAAGACGCGCTGACGGGCGACGTCGAAGGCATACACCTGTTCTGCCATGAGAATATTTTCGAGGCGGTGTATGCGACGAACCTCCTGATGAGGTCGTGCGACGTGCTCGTGACAAAGCCTTCGGAGCTTGCTTTCTACCCCGTCCCGAAGCTCTTCATCAAGAGGATCGGCGGACACGAGCAGTGGGGCGCGATCCACTCGGCGGAGATCGGCGACGGCACGCTCGAGTGCAGGGACATCCCGCACACGCTGCAGATGATCAGGCTCTTCATGGAAGACGGCGAACTTCTCGCAGGCATGTGCGACTGCATCGTAAGGAACAAGACTGCCGGGATCTACGACGGCGCGTACGAAGTCGTCAGGATTGCAGCGGGAATGAGAAGATAAGAAAGGAGATGTGCTATGGAGACTAAGAAAGGTTTAACGGGTATCGAGAAATTCGCTTACGGCATCGGCGCCGTAGGTAAGGACATGGTCTACATGCTCTCGGCTTCCTATGTACTTTACTACTTCCAGGACATCCTGAAGACGAGTGCGATCGCGATGGGCATCATACTGCTCGTGGCGAGGATCTTCGACGCTTTCAACGACCCGATCATGGGCATCGTCGTCGCGAAAACGAAAACAAAATGGGGCAAGTTCCGTCCCTGGCTCCTCATCGGAACCATCACCAACGCCGTGATCCTCATCCTTATGTTCTCGGCACCTCCGTCGCTCGACGGCAGCGGCCTCGTCGCATATGCGGCGGTAACGTATATCCTCTGGGGCGTAACGTACACCATGATGGACATCCCTTACTGGTCGATGATCCCCGCTTTCACTGAAGGCGGCAAGGAGAGGGAAGGCCTGTCCGCGCTCGCACGTTCCTGCGCAGGCGTAGGTTCCGCGGTCGTCACGATCATCACGGTCATGGCAGTATCTGCGATGGGCACATCTCTTGCTGCAAAGAGCGCGAATAACATCACAAAGCAGATAACATCTGCCGATACCGCGATCAGCGCGTTCGTAATAGAGCTCGATGCAGACGGCAACCCCACTTCGAATGTGATCGAATACGAGAAGGACAAGACGGATGTCTCCGTCAGCGTCACGGGTTCGGAGAGGGCTTTCGAAGGCGCGTACGTGTTCAACACGGATAACACCAACTACGAGTTCACGGTCAACGGCGTTACCGCAGATACTTCCAAGGTCGAGTTCGTAATGGATTCAGCTGACAGCGCCGAAGCCGGTCTCGTATTCTATGTCGATCACGACGCGTACGAGAAGATCAAGGATTCGGATTCCATCAGCGCGCAGCTTACGATGAATTCCACGCTCGAAGTAGAGCGCCTGGGCTTCAGCTCGTTCTCGATCATCATCGGCGTGCTGTTCATCATCTTCATCGGCATCACATGCCTGTGCATCAAGGAGAAGTCATCGGTCGACATGCAGACCGCTTCCGTCAGCCAGATGTTCAAGGCGCTCGTCAGCAACGATCAGGCGATGACTGTAGTTATCACGATCGTTCTGTTCAACACTGCGACATACATCACATCCAACCTGCTCATCTACTTCTTCAAGTATGACCTCGCAGGTTCCAACTGGCAGGGCAACTACACGCTGTTCAATACTTTCGCCGGCGGCATGCAGATCCTCGCGATGATGCTGTTCTTCCCACTCCTGAGGAAAGCGTTCAACACCATCAAGATCTTCTATATCGGAGTGTTCTCCGCGATCGGCGGATACATCATCCTTCTCGCGCTGTCCATAATCGGAGCCAAGAGCGTATATCCGTTCTTCATCCCCGGATTCTTCATCATGGGCGCGGTAGGCATCCTCAACGTCATCTGCACGATCTTCCTCGCGAATACATGCGACTACGGCGAGTTCAAGAACGGCAGAAGAGACGAGTCGGTCATCTTCTCGATGCAGACCTTCGTCGTTAAGCTCGCATCGGGCGTGGCAGCTCTCGTCGCAGCCATCTGCCTCACGGTATTCAACATCCAGGAGCAGAGCGACGTCGACATGACACTTGCTGTTCTGCTTGACAAGGTAGGCTCGATCAAGAGCAACATCGTAGAGACCATAGATACCGGCGCGGTCTTCGGACTCCGAATGGTAATGACTCTCGCTCCTATCGCAGTTCTCGTAATAGCATTGCTTGTGTTCAGAGCAAAGTATATCCTGACAGATAAGAAGCTCGAAGAGATCTCTGGTGAACTTAAGTCAAGGAGTTGATATCTATGATCACTGTTAAGGGAGATAAGACCCCGCTGTTTATCCTCGATACCGGACATACTACGTATGCCATGAAGGTCCTGGATACAGGTCATATCGAACATCTGTATTACGGCCGTAAGATCCATCTGGACAGCGAAGACGGCCTTACCGAGCAGCACGAATTCGCGCCGGGAACATCCGTTGTGTATTCCCCCGAGCACGGCAACATCTCGCTCGAGGACATGAGGCTCGAGATGAGTTCCTACGGCAAGGGCGACGTGAGAGAAGCTTTCGTTGAGATCGTAAATAGCGACGGAAGCATGACGTCTGATCTGCTCTATAAGGGCTATGCCGAGAGCAAGGGAAGAGACGGCGGAACGGAAGGACTTCCGACATCCTACGGCGAAGATGCCGAGGTGCTGACGGTCACTCTCGAAGACAAGGATAACCATGTAAGGCTCGAGCTCATCTACTGCGTATATTCCGATACGGATGTCATCACGAGGACGTCGCGCCTCATCAACGACGGCGACGGCGATATCAGTATACGCAGGCTCATGAGCACCCAGATCGACTTCGATCCGGCAGACTATGTCTTCAGCACTTTCACGGGCGCATGGGCAAGAGAGATGAAACGCACGGACATGTCCGTGGCATCTGCAAGGCTCGTGAACTCGTCTTATACGGGCAACTCGTCCAACCGCGCCAACCCCTTCGTCATGCTGTCGACGCGCGGCTGCACGGAAGACTACGGCGACGTCTACGGCTTCAATCTCGTATACAGCGGCAATCACTACGAGTCGGTCGAGAAGAGCCCTTACGGCAAGGTAAGGTTCCTCTCGGGAATCAACCCGACTTCGTTCGAATGGAAACTTGCGAAAGGAGAGTCCTTCCTGACCCCGGAAGCGGTCATGACATATTCCCACGCGGGATATAACGGAATGAGCGGGCAGATGCACGACTTCGTGTCTGAGCACATCCTGCGCGGTCCGTGGAAGGACAGACTTCGGCCCGTTCTTCTGAACTCCTGGGAAGCATCCTACTTCAAGATAAGCGAGAGCAAGCTCCTGCGCCTGGCGCGCAAGGCCAGGCAGGTGGGGATAGAACTCTTTGTCATGGACGACGGATGGTTCGGCGAGCGTAACGACGATACGACATCCCTGGGTGACTGGTTCCCGGATACGGCGAAGCTCCCTGGCGGCGTCAAAGGCATCTGCGACAAAGTGCGCGCACTGGGCCTTCAGTTCGGCATCTGGGTCGAGCCCGAGATGGTCAGCCGTGAGAGCGGTCTGTATCTCGCGCACCCCGAGTGGGCGATGGAGATCCCCGGCAAGAGCCACTCCGAAGGCAGGAACCAGATGGTGCTGGACCTTGCAAATGTCGAAGTCCAGGACCACATCATTAACGTCATGAGCCGCGTGTTCTCCTCGGCTGAGATCTCATATGTTAAGTGGGACATGAACAGGAATTTCTCCGATATATTCTCGCGCTCGCTCCCGGCTGACAGGCAGGGCGAAGTGACGCACAGATACATATTGGGACTTTACAGGGTGATGAAGACTCTCACCGAGAAGTTCCCCGATATCCTCTTCGAAGGGTGCGCATCGGGCGGCAACAGATTCGACCTCGGAATATTAAGTTACTTCCCGCAGATATGGGGAAGCGACGATACCGATGCGGCGGCAAGAGCCGAGATCCAGACAGGCTACAGCTACGGCTATCCGATGTCTTGTGTGACCGCGCATGTATCAGACTGCCCGAATCACCAGACATTGAGAAGAACGCCTATCGAGACGAGGTTCAATGTCGCATCGTTCGGCGTCCTCGGATATGAATGCAATCTGGTTGACATGAGCAAGGATGACCTGGATGCCGTCACCGCGCAGATCGAGATGTACAAGAAGTGGCGCGAGGTAATGCAGTTCGGAAGATTCTACAGAAGATCTTCCGTGAACGATTCGAGGTCCGCATCAGGCGATGCACTCGGCGCGCCCGGATTCAGCTGCCTGGAGCCTCTTCCCGGCAACGATACTTCGTGGACCGTAGTCTCGGCTGATAAGTCAAGGGCGGTCTCGATGACGATGCAGATACTGACTCATCCGAATGCGCAGTGGGGAGTATTAAGGCCCATGGGTCTTGATGAAGATACGAAGTATCACATCGAGGGCAGGAAGATGAAGTTCGACCTTCGCGAGTTCGGAGGCCTCATCAACTATGTCGCGCCCATCCATGTAAGGCAGGACAGCCTGCAGCACAGGACGATCGCGAGGTTCTACAAGATGAAGGCCGAGAGCGAGTCGCACGATATGTACGGCGATGCGATGATGTATGCAGGCGTGCATCTGAGGAGCGCTTTCGCGTCGGGCGGATATAATGAGAACATGAGATACTACCCGGACTTCGGTTCGAGGTTATACACGATAGAGAAGATCGATAAGTGATGCTTCGGGAGAGACCGGTATGAGGATCGACATCAATAACGACTGGCTGTGGACTGACAGCTTCAGCGAAGAGATGGTGAAGCCTTCGTTCGGAGGCGGATCCGGCATGAAGAGCGTGAGGCTGCCGCACACGGTGAGCATGACGCCGCTTAACTTTTTTGACGAGCACATCTACCAGATGGAGTCCTGCTACAGGAAGGTCCTGGATGTCCCGGCGGAGTGGGAAGGCAAGGTGGTGCTGCTTACTTTCGATGCGGTCGCGCATGAAGCTGAGGTGTTCTGCAACGGCGAGTCCGTGGCAAAACACTCGTGCGGGTATACCGCTTTTAACGTCGATCTGACTTCCCGTCTTAACTACGGTTCGGAGAATGTCATCGCGGTCAGGTGCGACAGCCACGAGGATCTGAACATCCCGCCGTTCGGATTCGTCATCGATTACATGACCTACGGCGGCATCTACAGAGAAGTGCATATCGACGTCAGGGAGAAGAGTTATATCAGGGATGTGTACGCATCTGCCGGCATGGACGGGAATGTACGCGTTAAAACTGAGATCGAAGGCGAAGGCGAGCTCTTTGCGAAGATAACTGAAGTGAAGAGCGGCGAGATTGTTTATGAGGGCGCGTGCGACGCTGATTCCGTGATTAAGGTTGAAGGCGCGAAGCTCTGGTCTGTTGATGCTCCGAACCTCTATGAGCTTACGATGACATTAAAGAGCGGCGCAGGCGAAGATGTGTTCAGCACGCGAATCGGATTCAGGGATGCAGTGTTCAGGACGGACGGGTTCTACCTGAACGGCGAGAAGATCAAGATCCGCGGGCTTAACCGCCATCAGTGCTGGCCTTACGTCGGATATGCGATGCCCGAGTCGATGCAGAAGCTTGATGCGGACATCCTCAAGCGCGAGCTTGGCGTCAATGCCGTAAGGACTTCGCACTACCCGCAGTCGCAGCATTTTATCGACAGGTGCGATGAGCTGGGTCTGCTTGTGTTTACCGAGATCCCGGGCTGGCAGAACATCGGCAATGCTGCGTGGAAGGAGCAGGCCGTGACCAACACACGCGAGATGGTCACGCAGTACCGGAACCATCCGTCGATAATACTCTGGGGCGTCAGGATCAACGAGTCGGTCGACTGCGACGAGCTCTATGAGAAGACGAACAAAGCCGCGCACGAGCTCGATTCCGTGAGGCAGACTTCGGGCGTCAGGTATCTTAAGAAGAGCTCTCTTCTCGAAGACGTCTATGCCTATAACGACTTCAGCCACAGCGGAAGCAACCCCGGGTGCGAGCCCAAGAAGAACGTCACTTCCGATATGGATAAGCCGTTCCTCATAAGCGAGTATAACGGCCACATGTATCCGACCAAGGCCTTTGACGACGAGCTGCACAGGCAGGAGCATGCGCTGCGGCACTGCAATGTATTGGACAGCGTGATGGGCAATGACGACATCGCGGGTTCGTTCGGCTGGTGCATGTTCGACTACAACACGCATAAGGATTTCGGTTCGGGCGACCGCGTCTGCTACCACGGCGTGACCGACATGTTCAGGAATCCCAAGCTCGCAGCGGCTGTCTACGCGAGCCAGAACAAGGACCTGGACCCCGTGCTCGAGATAAGCTCTTCGATGGATATCGGCGAGCATCCCGCAGGTAACAGGGGCGAGGTATATATCCTTACCAACTGCGACAGCGTGAAGATGTACAAGAACGATGTCTTCATCAAGGAGTACACGCACGCCGGCGCCAGATACAAGAACATGCTCTGCCCGCCCATCCTGATCGATGATTTCATTGGCGATCAGATGAAGGAGAAGGAAGGCTTCACGGACAGACAGAACAAGATAGTAAAGGACGCCCTGAACTTCTCTGCGATATACGGCATGGACAACATGCCTGCAGGCATGAAGCTCACGATGGCAGAAGCGATGGTGCGCTATAAGATGAAGTTCGATGACGCATACATGCTCTTTGGCAAATACATCGGCAACTGGGGCGGCCAGTCAACGCAGTTCAAGTTCGAAGGCATCCGTGACGGCAAGGTCGTAAAGACCGTGATCAAGAGCGCGATGACGAAGCTGTCGGTCCGCCTTGACGTATCTTCAGCCGAGCTCGTCGAGGACGCGACCTACGATGTCGCTTCCGTTAGGATCTGCGTGACCGATGAATACGGCAACGTCATGCCGTTCTATAACAGGCAGGCCGCGCTCGAAGTGACAGGCGATATAGAGCTCCTCGGCCCCGCGCTTGCCGATATCAACGGCGGCATGGGCGGCGTGTACATAAGGAGTACCGGCAGGGCAGGGAAGGGCAGGCTTAAGGTGACGTTCCCCGATCCCGGGCTTGCCGCGGAGGCGGACTTCACCGTGCGTCTGGCGTAAGTTTGCAAATACAAGGAGGTGCCCGTCGCGGACACCTCCTTTGCTTTCCTATTCCTATCCGTTTTTGTCAGTCTTTCTGGTACTCCAGTATGTCTCCCGGCTGGCAGTCCAGCGCGTCGCAGATCGCTTCGAGCGTCGAGAAACGTATCGCCGAGATCTTGCCGTTCTTCATTTTCGAGAGGTTGACGTTGGACACGCCTACCTTGTCCGAGAGGTCGTTCAGAGAGATCTTCCTGTCTGCCATGACCCTGTCCAGTCTCAGTATTATCTTCCCCATATTGCGCCCCCTTTACAGTGTCTCGTCAGCCTGGATCTGCAGCGTCTTGCCGTAATCCAGAACGTTGTAGACTACCCATGTGACGAGGCCGCTGATGATGCCGAGCGCCGAACCGCACGTCGCGAGCAGGAGGAAGGACAGGACGCCGAGCACGATCGTGATCCTCTTGATGACCTTATCCGTGAAGGGCGTCTCTTCCGTCTCTATCAGCCCGAAAACGCTCCCCGTCAGCTTCATCAGCACCGCCGCAACAGCACAGATCACCGCAGCGATGACCATTACAGTGCCGTACTTGAAGGCGTAGGGTGCTTCGTCGATATAGTTCTGCAGTGCGGGGACGTCAGAGTGGATGCTGTCAGCCTTGCCTACGTTGATGTTGACGAGCCTCGATGCGGCGACGTCCATGTCATCGGTGGTGAGGAAGCCCTGCTCGATGCCTGCGTTGACCTGATCGTCGAATTCTTTGCCCATCGAGAAAAGGTATCCCGCACCTACAATGCTCATCACGCAGCCGACGATGGCGATTATGCTGAGTACCGTTGCGGCTATCTTGCCCGCGTGGCAGCTCTTCTTGATCTTGGCGATCTTAATGTTCTCTTCGTTCATTTTTCCTATTCTCCTTGGTTGTGTGTATGTGTTGTTGTCGTTGTGTCTTCGAAGATGGCTTAAGTCTACCGCGCTGATTAATCTTTGTCAACAAGAATTTAACGATAATCGTTAAAAATTATTCGAATTGCGTTGTGCTTATATATGCGCGCGTATGTGATACGGATATGTGTATATTTGATATCCAAATATTAAATTGCTTTGATATAATGCGTTATATAGGCCGCAGGCGGCGGCTTCAAGGGGTGAGATGTCTATGAGAAGAACTGTTTATTTTGCACTGGATGCAGTATGGTCATTTGCCGTGTCCACGCTTATCTGGTGGTTTACGCTGTCGAACCTGCACTTCGATTTTTACGGGAACAGCGATGACACATTAGGCGGCATTATCCTGGTCGCAGGCGCCGTGCTGTACGCGATCCTTACCATCGTCTATATTGTCATCGGCGCCAAGAAGGTCCGCGCATGGCAGTGGTGGATGGGCGTCATCGCAGTGCTCATCAGTCTGGGCATGGGCTTTGCCGGCATCTTCGGCGCCACCTACGGCGTCGAGCTGATAAACGGGTATTTGTTTGTGTAAGGGTATCCCGGTGGTGGCGTGAGTGTTTTCGGGCGGAAACATAATAAAAATCCCGGAGACCTTGGTGCGCTTGCGTTACGGCGGTTTTTGCCGGCGGAGATTTGCTTTTTTACCCCCTGAAATTGAGACTTTGGGCTATTGAATGAGACTTTGATCCGCCGTATCATTAGAATGTATTTACACAGACGCATCGGTGACCCCGGTGCGTTTTTTATTGCCCGGAAAAGGAGGAACGCAAATGGAACAGATCATACTGCCGATGAAAGTGCACGCCGTCAAGCTGGAGTATAGGAGGCGCCGGCTGGCCAAGATGGTCAGCGGATATTTCGCCGTGAGGCAGGGCAGGGACGTTATCGTGATCACGTCCGACCCGAAAATGCCTCAGTACAACTCCCGTATTCCCAGAATACTTCGCACGTCTTCCGTAAAAGCAAAACCTTATGTCAACGCTGTCAACGCCTACCTTCAGATGAAGTCAGAGTATGATACTCTGCTGACAGCTTGGAATGCGACATACAGGTTCGCGCCGCCGCGTGTGAGATTTCCGATACAGCAGTACTACGATCCGCATCATATGGATAATGATTACTTCAATAATCAAGCGGGCAATCTGGGGAAGTACAAGAGTGATACTCCAACCCATAGCGATCACGGTGAACTTAAGTCCAAGAATGAACTGTTGGGCTCTGAAGTGCTCAAGCAGATGAGAATACCGTTCAAGTATGAGACTCAGTTGTATATCCCTGAAGCTGAGGAAACGCTCAATCCGGATTATCTGGCCAGTTTCTATGAGATCGACCGGTGTTCATACATCGAGCTGTGCGGTATGAATGACAAAGAGACATATTCGGGCAAAACCGCGACTAAGATCAACAGTTATGCAAAGGGCAGGTACAGGCAGGGCAGAGAGATCATATATGTTCATCTGTATGACAAGAGCAATTTTGACAGTATGGTGTTTGCCGAGCAGGTATTATCTGCTTATGACTGCATGATTCCGTTCAGTGCGCTGGACTGGGGGAGTGAGCCGGTCGTGTTTGAGTATTGAGTTATTAGGGTTACTGCAAAAGTTACTGCATGTGCAGCATGTATGTCAGTAACTTTGGGTCAAAAAGGGCCAAAACTACTGCAAGAGTTACTGCATATTGCACTAGTCAAGCAAAAGTAGACACTCAAACAAGAAAATATACACCTAAACTTTTTGGTAGAGCATTCGATATTGTTTTGGAGTCAGATAATTCAATGCGTACGCAGGCCGTTCTTC